>Ga0123353_10015237_pt1 | contig 11151 bp, 10 predicted proteins | sample TergutLab28metaG_3_FD_92763 | JGI IMG/M metagenome (GOLD analysis project Ga0123353, IMG submission 92763) | Labiotermes labralis P3 segment gut microbial communities from Petit-Saut dam, French Guiana - Lab288 P3 | ecosystem: Host-associated > Arthropoda: Insects > Digestive system > Gut ... | reverse complement strand
GCCACGCACGCCCTGAGCGTCTTCAGCAGCATGCTGTAAGACCCAAGCGACCCAAAAAATGCGAAAGGAGGAACCTCGCATGCTTACGAACGAAACCTTCATGGCGATTGTCAAAGAGATCCCCGGCTTTCTGGACATCGTTATCCGCTACTGCTACGAACTGGCCATGCACGGCCTGGAAGTCCTGCGCGCCGCGCTGTAAACCCATTCCTAAAAACAAAACGGAGGCACAATCCAATGGACAACTATAAACCCATTATGATCCCCGCGGCGACCTACGATGAGATGGGGATCGATGAAAACACGCCGCTCAAGTTCGATTACGACGCGGACTCGCAGACCCTTCATGTCCACGTCCTGATGGAGGACGAGCTGGAAACCTTGGCCGGCCATTGCGCCGACCGCTGCGGCGAGTGCCTGTGGGAGGATTCCTGCGATGACGCCCACAACTGCCCCGACTGCCCCGACTTTGTACAAAGGGAGGATGACTGGTAATGAAAGACATACCTGTGATCTTCGGCAAGAAGGGCCGGACGACTATCCCCCAGCCCCTGCGTGAAAAGCTGGGCTGGCAGGCCGGCGACACCATCCGCTTTCGCCTGGACGGTGACAAGGTAATCATCAGCCGGGATAGGCCCCAGCCCCAAGAACACCCCGCCGTGAAACTCGCGGTCGAGTTGCCCGGTCTCGCGATACTGCTGGCGCACCTCGCGCCTCTGGTGTTTGGGGGTGGCGGCAGTGGCTGAACATAAGCCCCTCTACCGCTATTCCTTTAACGAGGCTGTCCGCCTCGGCGAAACAGATCAGTGGCGCGCCTCATGGCACGAAAACATCGCCTGCCGGGACTATATCACCCAATCTATCGCACTGAACTACGACGGCATGCACTTGGGCGGCGACGTGGCTGAACACGCCATTGCCAAATTCGGCTATGACCGCACGATGTTCCTGTTGGCCAATACCATCCAGCTAAAGGACCACGATGGCCGATTCAGTGCGGAGAACAAGGAATGGGCCAAAGTCTTCTTCTTTGAGCGTGACGATATCCATCGTCACGACTTCCTGATAGACGACGCTCATCCCGGCCTGGTGGATATCGTGGCCCGGCAGGTCCGCGAATCCTACGATCAACTGCATTTATTCGATGCGAAGCAATGCGACTCTGTTTTTGGTTTCGAAACCGTTGCCGGGCATGTTCTTGTATTGAAGCCGGAAATGCTGAAGGACGAGTACAAAACGCCTGAATGCCAGTTGTTCCTGGCCGAGCATGGAAATGGCTGCAGGCCGAACGCCAGCGGCCGCAGCATCTTCGGCAAGTTTCTGGTTGACGGCGAGCAGGCCAGGTACTGGCGCCAAGATTTTTGTGGCGTACTCAAGGCTGAGCTTTTACCTGCGTGGGCCATCGAAAAGATGAAAGAGCCGGAGCCAGAACAAAAACCAGAAGCCGTGCGTATCAAGGTGTTTCAGATCAATGTGGATCGCGATACAGAGCACCAGCGCTTTCAAGGGATTGAGCGGGGGCAGGCAGTGGATCCATCCATCTATGATGAGGTTTACGATGGCCTTGTACCCAGCGGTGAACTGGAAGCAATCTACTCGCGGTTCAACGGCGAGTTGATGCCGGCGCTCCACCGCGGTTGGTCCATGAGTGTCGGCGATGTCGTGGAGGTTGACGGGATATATCACTACGTCAACCCTGCCGGCTTCGAGCCGATTGACTTTGATACCTCGTTGACCCAAAAGCCGGCCGATCTGCTCCGTGTGGTGGTCCTCGAACCGGGACTTCCCGCCTTCAAAGGCGAAATCGGGCCTGACCTGGATTCCATGCAGCGGGCCGTGGGCGGCGGGCTGATTGAGGTCACATGCCCGTTCAACGATGCCGCGGCTGTTGTGGGTAATGATGAGGCAAAGCTCATCAACATGGAGGGCAACAGGCATATTGCGGGGCAGGTATACGCGGGGCCGCTGTTCATCATCGGCGACGACGGCGAAGGAGGGTTCTGTTCCCTGACTGATGAGCAGGTTGCGGGCTACTGCCAGGAGTTCGCTCAGCCGGAGGAAATCACGATGGAGGAAGTGCAGGCGGACATGGGGATTCAGTTCTATGGATAGCCCGATGCACTTCCTCGATTTTTTCTCCGGCGCGGGCGGCTTCCGCGCGGGCTTCGAGCAGGCCGGGATGCGCTGCCTGGGACACTGCGAGATTGACAGATTCGCCGACCGCAGCTACCGGGCAGTATTTGATACGACAGGAGAATTCTATGCGCCAGATATCCGGGCAATTGAGCCTGGCGACCTCCCCGCAGCAGACTGTTTTGCCTTCGGTTTCCCTTGCCAAAGTTTTTCAACGAGTGGCCGAAGGAAATCTTTTGAAGACGCTAGAGGAACTCTTATCTTTGAGGTTCTCCGGCTTGCTTCTATACGAAAACCCCAGGTTCTACTCGGAGAAAATGTCGAAGGGCTCCTCACCATCCGCGGAGGGCGCGTCTTCGGGAGAATCCTTGATGCCATGGGGGAATTGGGGTATTTCTGCGAATGGCAGCTCATTAACAGCGACGCTTACTTACCCCAAAGCCGCCCCCGCGTTTACCTTGTGGGACATTATGGCGGACCGCCCGCCCGAGCGGTGTTTCCTCTCCTCCCACAGGACGCGCAACCTCGCCTTATTGTCGCGGGATGCCTGAACACCGAAAATGTCCATGTGCAGTCGAACCGGATCTATTCGCCGGACGGCATTTGCCCCTGCCTGGACACAACCAACGACCGGCCGAAGATCCTGATGCCGGATGGCCGTATCCGGCGCCTGATGGCCCTGGAAAAATGGCGGTTGCAGGGGTTCAGCGACGAGGCGTACCACAAAGCGGCCGCCGTTTGCAGTGAGGCACAGCTCGCGAAACAGGCCGGGAATTCCGTTTCGGTGCCTGTAATCGCGGCCATCGGCCGCAGGATCGCCGAAGCGTATTCAGTTCCTTTCAAGTAATTGGCTGCTTGTCCGAAGCTGAATCACATTTAGTGGATGTACAAGTGGTGTAGACAGCGCAAACCGTTGTATATCTTCGTTTCCGCTGGATTGTGTACAGGGGTTGTGCTATAATAAAGAAGGAAGGTGAAGCCCATCTGAAAGACAAGAAACTCAAGCGCACAGCCATTTTCATCGGCATCTTCCTCGCGGCGATTCTGCTCACGTTCATAATCGCGAGCATCTTCCGATCCCCGTCCGAACCGGATCCCGAGGCCGAAACCACCACTGCGGAGGAAACCACCACTGCCTGGGAGGAATCATCTACAGAGGAAGAAAGCACAACCACGCAGTTCGAATGGATCACCGAACCCACCACAACCACGGTCACCACAACCACCCGTCATACCACAACCACCAAGCGAACGGAAGCCGGGACAACCGCGAGAACCACGACACGATCAACTACAACAACGACTGCTCGGACAGCTGCCACAACTCGCGCAACGACCACAACGAGGCCACAAACAACCACGAGGCGCACGACCACGACCAGGGCACCGACTACCACAACCAGACCCAATACAACGAGGCCGCCCACGACTACGACAAGGCCGCCCACTACCACCCACCCCGCTGACACCCTCATCGCTTTTGGAGTCGACTACGGCAAGAGCATCGGCCTGACCTACAGGCCCCAGCTGACCCAGGGCGGTACGGCACTCAACAACGCAACCCAACAGACCATCTGTAACAGGCTGGATCAGGCAAAGGCAACCCGAGCGACAGAGTTCAATATCTGGCGCGAAGGACATACCATCTATATTAGCACAAAGTAAAAGGACAGGTGAAGGACATGAAAAAGACAGCGATTTTCACACTACTGGCGGCCCTATTGGCAGCCGCGATCATGGCTTGCGGCTACGCCGGCACGACCAATGCCGACAGCGCGGCGACCGCGAGGGCTATGGATACGCCCACGGTATTCTACACCAAGGATGCGGCATGGATTGAAGCTCCAGAGGAAACCAGCGAGGAAAGCGCCGAAGCGGAACCCAGCACGGGTACCAGCGCTGCCACCGCAGAGGAGCAAACAAGCGAGGAATCCTCAGAGACAGCGAAAACCATGCCGGATACGGCTCAGCCTAATCCGCTCCCTGTAGGTACCGCTGTCTCGGCGCCGATACCTGAGAACGCTGTCCAGTCAGCCTCACCGACCCCCGTAGCAACTCCGGTAGGCATAGCCCCTGTGGTTCCAACGCCTGTGACTGCAGTGCAGACGACAACCACGACCCGCTATGTGCCACCGCAGACTGCCGCGGCAACGACTACGAGCAGCACCGTCCTATACACAAAGGGGAACTATGAGTGGGTAGGCACAACGCAGGCAGCCACTACAACCACGACACATTATATCCCTCCGACTACCACAGCAACTATCCGACCGCCTACGACTCAGCCTCCAACGACAACCTCGACTACCCAGGCGCCGGCAACCCAAGCCGGGCCGGACTACGAAGCCATGGGCCAGGCGCTCTATCAGGACGAGGCAGTCAAAGCCCTCAACGCCCTGCGGGCCGAACGCGGGCTCCCGCCGATGACCATCAACCCGACGCTCATGGCCAACAGCCTCGCCCAAGCGCAGAGGATGGTCGCGGCCGGATACGAGTACCACAGCACGGTCGACCTGCCCGGCTGCGAGAGCGTGGCCCGAGTGCCTTACAACTTCCCTGCGAAGCTGATGGGCGAAACCCTTGCCAAGCACGTAGCGCAGTTTCTCACGGACAGTAGAACCAGTGTGGGCATCGCGGTCGTCAGGCAAGGCAACTACCTCTACGCTGTCATGCAGGGAACATGACCATCAACAACTCAATACCCCAAGCGGGGCCTCCGAAAGGGGGCCTTAAATTTTATCCTATTACAACAAAATCACGAAAGGATTTACCAAGCATGAAATACACCAAACGCATTCTCAGCTTTCTCATCGCGGCGCTATTGGCATTCGGCGTCGCCATCCCGGCCGCTCATGCGGCGCCGGACAACAGCACCCAAATCCTGACCGTTGGCGGGGATGACAGCATCTTCGAATACTTCAACGGCTTGCAGTGGAATACCATGGTCGTCCCGTTTTGGTTCGCTACGTCCAACGGCGGCAGCATCGCCTACTGTCTGGAGAGCAACAAAACCCAGCCCATGGGCGACGGCTACCACATCTCCTCCGCTCTCTACAGCGAGAACGTCCTCGCGGGCGTCCGCTCCATTCTGATCTACGGCTACCCCAACAATTTGGGTAGCCTGAATGAGACGCAAGCCTGGTACGCCACGCAATGTGCGATCTGGACCTGGATGTACGAAGCGGCAGGTGTCGGCTACGAGAGCATGGCCGAACACAATATGCGCCCAACTTCCGGCAATCAAGCCGTATATGCCTTCTACCAGCTCCTGTTGGAACGCGCGCGGCTCGGCATGGACGAGGCCTACCGCACCTACTGGTACACCCCGGCGACTGTGGCTCTGACCCCCAATGGCAGCGGCCAGCTGTCGGGAACCGCTGTGATCACACTGGAGGGCCTCGAAACCTGGAGCATCGACCAGAGCAAACTCCCCGCGGGCGTATCCATCACCGGCGTAACCTATAGGGACCAGGATACCTTTACCCTCACCGTGCCCATGAGCTATGCAGGGCAGGACGGCATCATATACGATTGCTTCAATATGCAGGGAACCCGTTCACCGGCCAACGTATTCTGGTACGAGCCGGACGGCGGGGATCTGCAGAAGATGGTGGTCTTCGATATGTCGCTCCAGCCCATGCACTCAGGTGGCGTGATGTTCACCTCTGATGACATCAGGGAAGGAAGGCTCGTCGTCAAGAAGGTCAATTCCGATCCCGGTCTGGCCAATTACTCCCTCGCCGGCGGGATCTTCGACATCTACGACGACGACGACGACGTGCTGGTGGACACCATCACCACCGGCGCTGACGGCATCGCCACCTCGAAGCTGCTCCCGTGGGGCTTCTACAGCATCATTGAACGGCAGGCGCCCGAGGGGTATATCCACGACGGCACACACCACTGGCCTTGCATGACTACCACCTATGATGTTCTGGAAGTCACAATTCCCAACGCGCCGCAGCTGGGCAAGATCACGATCAACAAGAAGAACGCGAACCCGCAGCTGGGCGACTATAGCCTTGCCGGGGCCGTCTTCGAAATCTTCGACGGCAACCGCAACCTGGTGGATACCGTGACTACGAACGCCCAGGGCGTGGCAACCAGCAAATCGCTGAAGCTCGGTTACTACACCATCGCGGAGAAAACGGCGCCCACAGGATACGTGCGCAACAGCACCGACTATGTGGTCCACCTAGCCTATGCCGGGCAGCACGCCCAGGCGGCGGCTGTCAGCCTGGACGTGCCCGAGCAGCCCCAGGCAGGCGTGATCCGCGTGAACAAGACGAACGCCAACCCCGTCAACGGCGATTACAGCCTGGCCGGCGCGGTGTTCGAGGTCCGCAACAGCGGCGGCACCCTGGCCGACACCATCACAACGGACGCCCAGGGCAAGGCACAGACAAAGCAGCTCCCCCTCGGCTCGTATGTGGTGACTGAGAAAACGGCGCCGGCCGGCTTCCAGCGCGACACCAACGAGTATACTGCCAACCTGACCTACGGCGGCCAGGATGTTGCGGTCGTTTATGCTGACGTAAATATCCCTGAGCAGCCACAGATGGGCCGGATCAATATCAAGAAGACCAATGCCACCCCAGCCATGGGCGACTACCCCCTGAACGGCGCGGTCTTCGAGATTTTTAGCGGCTCCACCCTGGTCGACACCGTTACCACTGACGCTAACGGCAACGCGCAGAGCAGGTTGCTCAAGCTGGGCAGCTATACCATCAAGGAGAAGACTGCTCCTTACGGATACGTGCTCAACACCGCCAGCTTCACCGCTAACCTGGAATATGCAGGCCAGGACGTGGAGGTCGCTGTCGCGTCCGTGACCGTGCCCGAGCAGCCCCAGCGCGGCATCATCCGCGTGGCCAAGACTAACGCGAACCCCAGCATGGGCGACTACTCCCTGGCCGGCGCGGTGTTCAAGATCCGCGATGCGCAGGATAAACTGGTCGATACCATCACCACCAACGCGAGCGGCCAGGCCAACTCCAAGGAGCTCCCGCTGGGCAGCTATACCGTTTCTGAGAAGACGGCGCCCCACGGTTTTGTTCGCAACCGCAACTCCTTCGGCGCGCAGCTGACCTACGCTGGGCAGACCGTCACCGTCGTCTACACCGACGTGGCTGTCGCCGAGCAGCCCCAAGTGGGCAAGATCACCGTGACCAAGAAGGACACCGCTACCGGGGCCACTGCCCAGGGCGACGCGGAACTTTCCGGCGCGGTCTTCGAGGTGTATGCGTCCGATAAGTCCACCTTAATGGACACCCTCTACTGCGGCACGGGCAACACCGCCACGACCAAGGAACTCCCCCTTGGCACGTATTATGTGCGGGAGAAAACCCCGCCCGTGGGCTATACCTTGGACGAAGTATTCCATCAGGTGAAACTGGAGTACGCCGGGCAGGAGATCGAGGTGACCAGTGCAAGCTACGACCTGAAGAATAAAGTGATTCAGGGCCAGATCGGCATCACAAAGCACACCGACGAGATCATGGAGGGCTATGACGACCCGCAGATCGAGCAACCCCTCGATGGCGCGGTCTTCGAAATCTATCTCACCGCCGCGGGCTCCTACGGCGACGCGAAGGAGTCGGAGCGCGACAGGATCACTACGAACGAGAACGGGTACGCCCTTTCGAAGAAGCTGCCCTACGGCATGTATACCGTTGCGGAAGTCGAGGCCCCCGGCGATGTGAAGCTCGTGGCGCCCTTCCAGGTGTTTGTCTCGCAGGAGGGCAAAATCTATCGCTTCATCCTGAACGACCCGGCCTTCCGCTCCCTGGTGAAGATCGTGAAGGTGGACGCCGAAACCGGTAAACCCATCACCGCAGCCGGCACGACCTTCAAGATCAAGGATCTGGCGACCGGCAAATGGGTAACGCAGCATGTAACCTACCCCACGCCTGCGGATATCTCCGAGTTCGAAACCGCCCCGGACGGCACGCTGGTTCTGCCGGAACCGCTGCCCAGCGGGGAGTACGAGCTGCATGAGGTCGTTGCGCCGAGGGGGTATCTCCTCAGCAATACGCCAGTGAAATTCACCGTGCATTCATCGCAGGCCGAGGAAACCATCACCGTCAAGATGGAGAACAAGGCTGTCATGGGCAAGGTGCACGTCGAAAAGACCGGCAATATGCTGGTCGGCGCGAAGGAGATCGAAACCATCTTCGGCAAGCAGTATCTGCCTATCTTCGAGATGGGTTACCTTGTCGGCGCAGAGTTTGACGTGATTGCCGCCGCGGACATCGTCACCCCGGACGGCACGGTCCGCGCCAAGAAAGGCGATGTGGTGGACCGCCTCGTCACCGGTGAGGACGGCCAAGCGACCAGCAAGGAGCTGTATCTTGGCATTTACGAGCTTGTGGAAACCAAGGCGCCCAAGAACTATGTGCTGGATCCCGCGCCCCACGCAGTTTCCCTCGTTTACGAGGACCAGACCGTCGCGGTTGTGACCAGCCAGATCGGCATCATGAATGCCCGCCAGCTGGTGGAGATCGAGCTGCTCAAGCGGATGGAGGGCTTCGATAAGTTTGACAGCTTTGAGGACGTGATCTTCGGCTTGTTCACCGCGGAGGATATCTATGCCGAGGACGGGACCCTGATCATCAAGAAGGACAGCCTCATCATCGTGCAGGATTCGCTCATGGCGTTGTCCGCCCTGGATGACGACGGCCGCGGCAGATTCGAGGGCGAGCTGCCCTTTGCCAAGTATTATGTGCTGGAACTGCAGACTACGGAAGGCTTCATTCTGGATAGTACGAAGTACCCCGTTGACGCTTCCTACACCGGCGAAGATAACGCCGTCACCCGGATCAAGGTCAACGGCGGCGACCCCATCGTCAACAAGCGCGCCCTGGGCGAGCTGCGCATCCTCAAACTGGATGCCAAGACGCATAAGCCTCTGCAGGGCGCCAAGTTCGGCCTGTTTGTGAATGAGTGTGAATGCCAATTCACACAGCAATTCACAAGTGTGAACGAGCATGAACAGAGTTCATGCAGCAGTTCACACATGGGGGACAAGAAAATCGGTGAAGGCGTAACAGACGAAAAGGGTTACGTGCAATTCAGTGACCTGCCCTGCGGCGAATACCAGGTGCGGGAGCTGGAGGCGCCCGAAGGCTACGTTCTGGTGGAGGAAATCTGGACGATCTTCATCCGCGAGGATGGCCACAAGGTGTTGCTGGAAGTGCTCAATCAGCAGGCGCCGGAAGAACCGAATGAACCCGACGAGCCTGATGAGCCGGACGAGCCAAACGAACCCGATGAGCCAGACGAACCCGATGAGCCAGACGAACCCACCGAGCCTGAGCAGCCCAAAGAACCTGATGAGCCTGAACCCGGTAAGACCGCGCCCCCGGCAGGGTTCCCGAAAACCGGCGACAACCTCAAATTGGTCGGCTGGCTCTTGCTGATCATCGTCGCTTGCGGCGGCACCGCGGCGCTGCTCTTCAACCGCAGAAAAAAAGAATTTGAATTGGAGGAAAACGCAAATGAAAAAGAGTAAACTGAGGTTTATCCTCGCGGTCGTCGCGGTCCTGGCCCTGCTGGCCGGAGCCTTTTGCGTGACCGCCTTCGCCGCCCCCGGCGATGTCGCCACGGCCATCGAGGGCACGTGGAACAGCGCCAAGGACCAGATCAAGACCGTGGTGAACAAGGTCGTTTTTCCCGCGCTGACCCTGATATTGGCCGTCCTTTTCTTTGTCAAATTGGCCGGATGTTATTTCGACTACAAGAAACACGGCCAGTTTGAAATCACGGCACCCGCAATTTTGTTCGCCGGATTGCTGCTGGTGCTGACCGCGCCATTATATATTTGGCAGATCATCGGTTAAGGCGATTTTTTTGCAAAAAAGTCTGACAATTGCAAAAAAGATTGATACCACGCTTGCAAAAATGTTTGACACTTTGTAAAAAAGATTGCCCGACTCAAAGCGGGGGCGGCCCCACAGCCGTCCCCGCCGAAAGGAGGGGTAAACCCATGTTTGACTGGCTTGGCGACCTTATGTCGACCGCATTTTCATCCATCGGCGGCAGCGTGTCGTCCATGATTTTCGATCTCATGCTGCGCTGGTTCTACAACATCATCTTCGACGCCATCGCCGAATTCTTCGCGAAGATGGGCGAAATGGGGGCCGAGATCTTCGACCTTCCATGGGTTGACGGCGCGGTGAAATTGTTCTATCAATTCGGCTGGGCGCTGTTCGCTGTGGGCATGGTCGTGGCGATCTTCGATGTCGCCATCGAATCCCAAAACGGACGCGCCAGCCCAAAAACCACCGCGATGAACATCCTGAAAGGCTTCTTCGCCACAGCGCTGTTCAGCACCGTGCCGATTTCATTGTACAGGTATTGCGTCAATCTGCAATCCACCTTCCTCGGGGAGTTAACCAGGCTGATGACCGGCACCCGCACCCTCGGGCTAGGCGAACAGAGCATCAGCATACTGGAGGGCTCTTTCCGGGTATCCGCAGACATGAACCTCAAATTATTCAGCATCCTCGCGATGATTGCCTTCGCCTACTGTGTAATCAAAATCTTCTTCGCGAACCTCAAAAGAGGCGGGATCATGCTCATCCAGATCGCCGTGGGATCGCTGTACTTATTCAGTGTTCCCCGCGGTTATAGCGATGGCTTCTGGAATTGGTGCAAGCAGGTTGCAGCTCTGTGCCTGACGGCATTTCTGCAGACCACCCTGCTGTTCTTAGGGCTCTTGACCTTCCCAGACCACATGCTGCTGGGGATGGGGATCATGCTTTCTGCAAGCGAGGTTCCACGGATAGCGCAGCAATTTGGTCTGGATACAAGCGCGAAGTTTAATCTGTCGTCCGTAGTTCATATGACCAGCACAGCGGTAAATCTCGCAAGACACATCGGAAAGTGAGAAAATGGCCACGCCAAACGCATGAGTAAACAAAGTATTAACAAAAGCCAGAAGATGTGATATAATCAATCCAAAGGGGGCAGAAAGCAATGGGCGAACTGCTGAAATATCTTGACACAGTGATGGACACG
>Ga0123353_10015235_pt1 | contig 11152 bp, 8 predicted proteins | sample TergutLab28metaG_3_FD_92763 | JGI IMG/M metagenome (GOLD analysis project Ga0123353, IMG submission 92763) | Labiotermes labralis P3 segment gut microbial communities from Petit-Saut dam, French Guiana - Lab288 P3 | ecosystem: Host-associated > Arthropoda: Insects > Digestive system > Gut ... | reverse complement strand
CCCTAACCTTTGCAATGACCAGGTAATGATCTGTATCACGCTCAGCTCCCCTGAAACTTCGCATATCCAGTACACTAGATTGCCACCTTAAATCTAGTGTAATTAAGCCAGTTCAAATTTTCTAAATGAACTGCAGTTGGTCTGAATAGACTCTACAGAATGCTTTTGTGAATTGTGTGTACTACATTATGAGGGATGAGAGGACTGGGGCATGCAGAACACATGGGTGTGAAGAATATTGCATATAAGGATTTAGTTGAAAAATCTGAAAGATCAAGATTGCTGGTAAGACTGAGGCACAGATTTGAGGATAGTTTAAATTGGATGTTGGAGAAATATGGTGGAGGGTCATACATTTTAGTCATGTGTTTTGTGGTACAAACTCCTTTCAACATGTATTGAACCTTCAGGTTTTGTAAAATGTAGAGAATTCCATTACTAGCTGAGGACTTACTACTTGATCATGAAGGACTATTCTGTGGAGTTACATTGTTTGTTTGTTTGTTTATTTATTTGCTTTTGTTTGTATGTCTGTTGAACCATTGGTCAGTCAGTTAATTAGTCAGTTTATTCATTAATGGCTTTGTGGAATACATTGTCTTCAGTCTTATGGCCATTATCTTGGGGAAAATTATTCTATTACTGAGTAACATTCAGTCATTAGGTTTCTAGAAATGATTGTCACTCTAAACTGGGGTGATTATACTTACTAAATAGATAAATAAAGGAAAATAGTATGAGTAGGTTAATTTGCTAGCACTTTACGCGTTGCCTAACCCAAGTGAGCTAAAATATGTATTTCCTGCAGGAATTGTGTCATAGGGTAATATTATTCTGTCAGCTGTCATTGTTCTTTGTGTTTGTGTAGAGGTATTTCAAGAATTTCTTTAAAAAACATTGAATTATAAGTAAACTGGTATGTTAGCAGCACTAAAGTTAATGAAGTGTTCCAGGTTTTTACAAATGTCTTTGGTAACTGTCAGTTTCTGCTAAAAGAAATGTAATGTAAAAGTGCATTAAAATATGAAAATTCTGTAATAAATCAAACTTATAAGAAATCAAATCCAAAAGTTTTGCTCTGAGATTAATCACAAGGAATAATTTGACAAACATTTATTCACATAATCAGAGAATGCTCAGTTTCTATAGAGTTTTCAGATATAGAACATGGATATATATCCTATATGATGAATGCTACCAATGTATACATTTAAGAAATCTGTAAGATTTTCACTGCACTTGAAATCAGTTTAACAGCTACATGAGATTTTATCATTGTTACAATTTTATTGTGATATATACATTGTGATATTTTAGATTTCTCACACATAGTGATATTTTACGTTATTTTTAAGAAATTTTATAAGACACCTGATCAAATCTGATAACAACTGAAACATGTGGCATTAAAATAAAAGTAAAAAAATTTTCACGTTGTTTGGAGTAGCACGCATTTATATATTTCACTATACTATTCTTACTGTTGCAGGAACTGTTAGTCCAAGTCTTGTGATGATGGAAACTGAGACAGAGCAGAGAGCACCACTTCATAAAGATGTGAAAATAATACTCTTGGGAGTGTGCTCGGCAGTAGCATTGTGCCTCAGCTTGTTAGGTGTTTGCTTCTGTGTAAAAAGAAGTAAGTCAATAATAAGTCACAAGCATTATGAGTATTCAGGTTTCCATATCAGTAAAAATCTACATTGTAGTTTAGATTATGACATCATGCAGTCTGGCAAATGGTTACCATGTTCTGGGAGAAAATACTACATACCTACATCTTCACTGCTAGATTGAAGGTGGAGGTAACAGTTCCTTTGAAAAGTTGGCAATGACCTGTCATGCAGCATAGTGTCATAACCTGTACCACCACCATCTAAATGTTATATAGACTTACATAAGAGATGTTGGTTTATGCACTCAAAATTCAGAAGCGGATTTATGAGGTTTCTTATGAAAACATATCGCTCAAAACTGTTTGGAAATGTAGATTATATATCTTGCATAGATGAGACTTCATGTTGTTCATCATTTGTTCCTTTAATATTCTTCAATACTGAGTATTCATCAAAATATTTGTTGCTGAACCACTACTTTTTTGGAGGCGGGAAAGTGCCTATTACAGTGAAAAAATATGGTATATTATGTTTATACAAGCTAAAAAAGTACTGAAAATTTTTAAAGATTGTCTTTCAGTAATATTGTAAATATCAGAATTTTTTCAGTTAAATTACCATTAACACAGAATTTTTATAAAATCATAGAGAAAGCCAGAAGTGAACAGATGTAAGATATAAGTCAGAGCCGTTGATCATGTAGTGTGAAATTCATAACATGTGAATTTTCTTCTGATGTTAGACCATTGTTAACCCAATTGTGTCAGAATTGTGTCATAGCAGATATACCTAATGAAAGGATAATGTGCTTTAGGCCAATTTTGAGATTTGGCCTCTGGTGTTGTTGAAATAAGGATGTGAAAGAGGACATGAACTGAAATACACGTTACACAAGGTATTTGAATTTTAATAAAATGTAGTACAAGTTTTATAACTTCAGAAACCACCTGATGATTGTCTGTTAGTAAACTCACTCGCTTCCTAAATTTTCATTCGTTTTTCAAAATTTATGTTATTTTAAATCATATGTTTGATTCATGAAAACAGTTTTTAAATATGTTAATTTGTTGTTATACTATTTATCTTTATTAAGTGATCTTGTTTATTTGAATTTTGATGTACTGGAGACAGTGAAGCTATTTTATAATTGCTATCATTTGCTCTGTTTAAGAGTCAGGCTCAAACAGGCCATCCCCCAACCCCAGTCTGCAGGATGTCCAGAGCAGTGTCACACAGGACAACAAACACAACTTAGCTCGTAGGGAGCAATACTATGCCACTGTACGCAAATTACCACCATCCCCAGCAACACTAGAATGTATTCCAGGTATAACACCTGTTCAGCATTTATAATTTCTGTATGTTTTACTTTAAAACTATGATTATTCTGTAAACCTGCGATAGTGGTAAATTTGCAGTTTATGGTAAATGTGAAGTTATTCTGCAGTTTCCTACAAAATCTTTTATTGGAATTTTTCATGATGTTATTAAATTGGTGAGGATTGGTTTATAAGATAAATACTGATTTTGGTGGGCATGTTTTTCCTTTCTTGTTCATTTTGTTTTGTTTTAATGGGGGTGTATAAAAAATTAACACTATGTTGCAACATAGTTTTTTTTTTAAGTCACTCAGCTACTCAAGATATTTTCTTCGGTTTATGAAAGTAAAAAGTTAATTTTTATGCTTCCAAATGTCTGCTACACTGGACAAAATCCTTTCCACCTACTTCCAAGTGTTTTGATGTAAGGCGTAACATGCTTTAAAAATTCATGTATAGTTATATTGAAATTGAATTACTCAGTCTGTTATTTCAGATAAAATAATTTTTCCTATGAGAAATTACAGAAAGTAATCCAATTTTTATCTAGAATATTCAGAGGATATTCGGCCTTACGCTACATTCCATGTCCCAGGACCACCCAGTTCTGAGACTACAAAGTTGCAGACATTTGTCTACAGGGACAATGATGCTTCTCCAACAAGGAAGGTACTTACCTGCCGGTTATTATAACATCATTTCTAAGGGGCTGTGATGATAACATACAGTAGAATTCCTTTAATCTGGATGCTGATACTCAGGACATTCTAATACTTTGGCAGGTGAGGAAAATAGTCCCAAGTCTGTAAGTTTCACCATCAGTAACATCCAGTACACATACTGATACCATGACTTGATCTTGTGTTATCTGGATTTATTGAACCTATCACAAAAGATCCCAAGATGAGTAAACAAGTTGCTGCTGGTAAGAGGATGCACACAATTTTAAGGATTCCTCAGAAAGGGTAAATAATTAGGAAGCTTGAAAGTGGTGGCAGCCATAGTGTGGTTATAGTTTCGTACAACATGGGATTATCAGCTGTCTATAATAAAAGAAACAGAAGAACCAATTGCAATCCTTTATGGCATCAAATGAAAGTGTGAGGGGCCCTCTAAAACAGCAGACATGCAGACAGCCTTAATTAATGCATTTGGACAAAGTGTTGTGTAAACGGCGTACACCAGTTCATTCTGAAGGAAAACTCATGACTGTACCTATGATGATTACCTCCAGACCTCAGGAAAAGTAGCTGTACTGTAAGCTGAAGGAGATCCCCAGATGAAATACTCATCTGGTTAGTTGTGCAACCCAAGAATATTAGTAATAACAAAATATTACTTGGAAGAATTTAGGTCAGTATTGGTACTGTTTCATAATTAGGAATATTAATAATGTAGCACATGTCCAGTCCTGTGGATGCTACTGGATTAAAGGAATTCTACTGTAATGTGCTTACAATTGCTGGGTTTCTGGACTTTATGCATCATTTGGAATTCTGAATAGAACCCAGTGTTTGGTAACTGAATGTGTTCCCATCCTCAGGTGAGAATGTCTCTACAACTGAGTTGAGTCTGATAGAAACAGCTGCTCCAGTCCAGGAGCAATCTGATTCAGTTAGCTAAATCTACATAAGCGTCCACATTCAGGTTTTGTTAACATCAAGTAATAAGAAAATTGAGAATAATAATTCTGAAATTAACCATGAAGACCTAAAGCTAAGACAGAATGAGATGTTTTTCAAATTAAGGCATCTGACTAAGTGTTTCTCCTACTTTTTACCTCTGAATTAAAACAGATCCAGTTTCCAATATGTTGTCTTCTCTTCAGAATACTAGATGTTGACCAAAGTCCACAAACCCAGCAGTCTTAACTTATTATTACAAATTAACATAATGATGTTTGAATGTCTGGACATAAAGGCAGGAGTTACTGAATGACACTGAAAAATAGAACTAAAGTCATTGAAAAGTGGTCTAGTCTTTTAACCCCTTGTGCAGGTAATTGAATGGCTTGCTGCAATGCATAGAATGGCCATATCATTTTGTAGTGTGGCTTTATAAACCCAACATATTCCTCAGTCAGAGAACAGTATCACAAATGCCTGCGTGAGCTGGTATAGTGATGCTTTGCTCTACCCTTTGTTTGTAATAGGTGAAAATGTAATACCAGAGTTAATATAAAATTTAGAGGCCAGACACATTGCCAAATATGACTGTCCTTACCTGTCATTGGCTTACAAGTTGGGTTAATTATTTTTATAATTTGAGCTCTTCATTGGTGGAATATGCAAGGTAATTTGTATGTCCTTTCATCTCCTTAGTCTAATACACACAGAACAGTTATAGTTGTGATACAAATCTTCATTAATTTGTATACAGATTTCCTAAGTACTTGTTTGTTTAAGACTGTGATTATACTGCAGACCTGAGATAGTGGAACTTGCCATATAATAGGTCATGTAAGGTGAACTTGCAGTCTTCCAGATTATTCTATGCCAAAGTGGAAATGAAGTTTCCATTTTTCATATATTCGTATATATTAAACCATACAGACTGCTTTTGTGCCTGCTAATAAAAATTAGCTTTATCTAATGCATCCAACTGGTAAGGTCTGCTCACCACTACTGCCTGATGTTGGAGACAGTGTCAGTCTTCAAAGCATTGTTGTGATTCTAAAATATTACAATTTAATCAATTGGCATGCCATAGTAATAATATAAAACTAATTCATAATTCCCATTCATAATAGCAACATACGTATGTATACACAGACGTATATATTCTTATAATTGTTTTGTTATACTTTGCTATCATTATGTGCCATCTGAGCAACATGCAAGAAAATGTATACAGGAGTGATCATGTCTGGTCCCCACAGAGGTGTCTCTGCTTTGGCATAGTGGTGGGCCTTGCATGGTAAAATGATCCTGAGAGCTATGCCAGCAGTAGTGTAGATACTGGTAAGGCCTCGTATGCTGGATGTTTCAAAGATGATGAATCAGACAAAAAAAGGAATACCCGGGTCCTCCAGGTTAGGAGTTCAGTGTGGGGTTGACATTTGCACTCCACAAAATTTTAACTGTTGAGAAGGTTTTACCAGCTGTAACCAGAAGGAAATGTGATAACCTAGCAATATTAAGGATCTGTATGTAGAAGTGGTACACTAAGGAGCATAAATGAGGGCAATTCAAGAGCATGGCATTGGGTTCAGACAAGTATATTGGATAATAAGAACAGTACAATCTACTGTGTTTGTGACAACAAAAAGATATGGTTTTGGAATAGGCTTCATTGTTGGCAAACATACAAGGTCATGGATCATTAATTCTATGACTTTACATATGATAAGATGTGTTTTAAGGGTTAAAGGCAGATTTCAAAAGTCAAAAGTACACCTTTATTGGTGTGTAGTGCCTTGAGTTTAAAGTACATATGTATGTCGTACACTTTGATTACTGTGAAAAAAACCAAATGGGGATAGTAGTGCTCAGTGGAAAGCTTGGGGTATCCCGAGCGTGTTCGTGGCATTGGTATATCCGTGGTGGCAACATGTACGTTTCAGGCCGGCTGTATGTATGATTGTGGAAGTATTCTTTTAGATCGAGTATCCTTAGTCTGTCAGGTCGTGGAGTTTGTTGGCGCATGTGCAGCTATGTTGCCAACAAACTCCACGACCTGTCAGACTAAGGATACTCGATCTAAAAGAATACTTCCACAATCATACGTACAGCGAGCCTGAAACATCCATGTAGCCACTACTCAAGGTACTTTACTCATAAGACATCACTTACAACATGTATATATACTTTATTCTCTATCACTTTACCTGATGAATATATTATTAGTTAGACAAATCTCATTAAAAGCTCAGAATTGGCTCAACAACTAATGTTCTTATACTGTATATTTTCTCCTCATTATATATTTTTGTGACCTGAAGATGGCCCACAGTGGCCAAAACATGTCATCAGCCTAATAAATAGGATACTAAGACAGTTGTGTTTTGACATACCCACTCCCTCCTAATTTACATAAAACACAATGGGGATGATGCATCTAAGTAGTATATGGAAGTCAAGGTTTGATCTGAACTTTGTAAACAATATAATGAAGCCTGAAGTAGTGAAGATGCACCATCAGACCACATTTTGTTATGCTTTTCAGCAGTGAACTCTGGTGTAGCTAATGGTGCACGACATTCAATCAAACTTGGCCATACTTGCCAGGAATGAATACTCCGGCCTGACTAATAGTATACTGCCAGACTGAAACTGGAGGAATTGAAATAAACATTTTCTCATTTCCATTCAGTGAGAACAAATATATCATAGTGTTTCTTAGGTCCACATGCACAAAGTCAGGGGAACAAGTAGATTCACCACTCATCTGTATGCCTTTGTGCACTTGTTTCTGTGAATAAAATATAAATAATACAGTTGTCAGTACTGTGAGATAGTGCATTTGCATTTCGGGATATTTCCTTCAGTTGTTCCTCTTTACTATGGTGAAAAATAACAGTCAACAGTCCATTCACTTCAATAACTATTGATATGTAAAACTAACTAAATTCTTCATATTTATTTTTCAGTCCATCGGAAAAAGTGACTATTGCCGGGTGAAAAAGCCTCGACCTGGCGATGAATATGATAGTTTTGGTTCTGAATCTGATACAGAACCTGGAACATCAAGTCGTACAGAATCATCCAATCAATTGGATGATGGTGGAAATCAAGGTGACCTGAACCGTCCATATCATCCACCAATCTCTCGGTTGCCAAAATCTATGATTGATTCGACATACCATGGACCAGGTCCAGACTGGAGTCCTCCTACAGAATCTGTATTTCCACGTCGGTACTGTCAGGCTCATCTACTGAAATGAGCAAGTTCCATGCAAGTGCCAACTCTTAATACTGTTGGAAGTTGAAAACTAATGAAAGTGTGTTCATTCTTACCATTGATCTTGTGTCAAAGTTGTATAATTCTCAATTTTAAAGATGTGCATCTGTTTTTTTAGGTGAATATTGTGTAATAAATATCTTACAATTGAAGGGCATTAATATATCACAGAACTGACAACTATGAACAGCTGATTGCTCTGATGGTTGTTGTGTTGGTTTGCTGGCTGATCATGAAAAAAGCTGTCATACATCTAGTTATAAATAAGACAGAAGAAGTAATAACACTCATATTTGGATTGTCATCCTGTGAAAAGCATTTAATACAACTTATTCTACTAAGTTTAACCTCATGTTATATAGTAATTATTTGGCTGGTACACCATGTAGTCATGTGGTTATTTGAGCATTTACAAAATAATCTGCTGCCTCTATCTTCTGCAAAGTACTAGAGCCAAGCACAATGCACAGTTATCTTAAAAATTGGTTGTACCTGCTGTCCTGAAGATGAAGTTAGCATTTTTTATTCTAAGCACCATCAACCATCCACAAGGCTACAAGGTGTCACAACGCACAAGATGACAATCTAAATTCCACTGCCATGATGATCATAGCTCTCATATTATTATTTTATTTGAGGTTGCTTCCTATGAAGAAAACATGTTAATTTTTTACTGGCAATAACTGCAACTGGACAGTGTTATAGTAGGGAGTAATGTAATTTTAAGCAGTTCTCCAAGTATGTATTTTATAAACATGATGTAATTCAAGCCAGACAGTAATATCCAAATTCTTATACTCCATACTGTAACATGCTGTATCTTGAATTAGTGCATTGAAGTTTACCAAGAAGCAAAGTGAAACTTGGAAAGCACAGTTATTGTTCAAGTTGTAAGTATGATGATATTATTTACATCGATATAATGTGATGAATAGCTATTTTGCATATTGCATTTGTGATGAAACTACATTGGAACTTACACTTAAGGCCAATTATATAAATAATGAATATATATTTATTATCTTGCTGATTGCAAAATATGTATGTTTGTTGAAGAAGTTTCAAAATATGCATTTTACACACGCAATATGCAAACTGCATGTAACCCTAAGCCTAGTGATGAATCGGAAGGGTTGAATTGAAGCATTCTGGTCAGAGCTGGTTTTTGTGAAAGGGGGGTCCAGTTAACATAAGGAAATGAAACACTTCACATGCCAGGCAGATTTACAGGTGCAGCAAATAACAGTCTGCATGCAATCCATTTCTTTGCTTTTAATCTTCATTGGCCCTTTGTGTACTCATTAACATGTCCATGGTAGACCCTTTACCTCATAGCATGGTGATCTCCAAATCTATTCATAATTCATACAAGCACCATGTGTGATCTGGTGGCAAGCAGCTTCTAAGAGTGTGTATTTGCTGTAGTTTGTGGGAACTGTAACACTTACCAGTGCCTAATGATTTAAAAATGACATATCTCATAACTTAGCCTACGGCAGAAAGTCAAAAAATCACTGAGGTATGAGACAAACTATATAAAGATATCATGACAGTCAATACCTTATCACAAGAAGTCTCCACTTTTAAAAATTTCCAGTCACAAAAACCTACATCATATCCATACATGAAGAAGCAGTGTATGTGTGCAAGACATTTGCAATTTGTGGCACATAAGATGGCTGAAATTTATTCTTTTCAAATATATATATATATATTTAAACAAGGCCCAGGTTACAAATTATCACTTGTTTTTCCAATACAGAAAATTGCAATTTTACTGGGAAAATGGGTATGATGTTCTGATAAAATCTTACTTTTTGATCTAAGGTTCAAATATAAGTAATTGCTTCACTGATTCAGTGTTATGTTTTCATCTAATGTAAATGTTTCTGACAGTGATGTGTTACAGTAAACATAACATCTGAACATATCTGTTGTCTGGAGTATTTTCCACATGTTGGCAACTGACCCAGTTTCCAAAAATTGTTTGGAAAGAATTGAGATGATAGACAAAGTTGAAAATGGTAGTTATTTTATCAAACTCTCTTACTGCTTTTCCATCATACTCTAAGTTTGTGAACAAAAGCTTCCTTTTGTTACAGTTTGCTTGAAATTTTCACCATTAACAAACATCTGTATGAGTTTTTGAGAACATCTGTATTAGTGTTAAATACAGGTACTTTGTGTTGGCTCCAGTTTCTTAGCCGTGGCAGTAAACTGATGTTCACTTTTTACATCCAAAATATCCCACAACAACACACATAACTATATTTAGTCAATTGTTGTGGTTCCATATGCTTCTAATTTAGTTTTGCTGAACAATTGGACCTATTATAACATTTACTGTTATTTAACCATCAGCTTGTTTAAAATTTAGAAATGCAGAAGGCAAAACAAAGATATTAGATTGTTTTTAAGACATGTACATTATATGATTTTTTTGCTTATTTATTATAAATAATTGAGTTCTAAAAGTGGGATTCCAAGAAAAGCAGCACCAAGTTATTCCTGTGCCTGATACACACTTTCAGAACTTTTTCACATAAATTAAAACCATGAATTTTTAAATGATCCATAACCATGCAATCAGATATGATATCAAAACCAACAAGTGCACATTAGTGTAGAAAGTAGGAAGTATACAGTGTGCATAAAATACATCTAGCTTCCAGAAAAAGAGAAAAAATAACCAATTTTTTAAAAAACTTTTTTCTCCCAAAAATTATTCCTGTTGAAAATAATTTCCAAGATCAACTGTATAATATTCTAATATTTACTGTTGTGGCTGTCTTCTTAATAAAACAAAGAAATCCCATTTTTGCAACGATGCCAACCCCCATATGATGCACAATATAAAGTATGTGTATCAATGAAGTATTTCAACACCAACCTAATATTATGGATACTTCAGCACATAACTACTAAAGCAGATTTTTGTCACAGACACTGAATGTTCAACACCCTCACCACAATATTCTCCTGAGTCATTTTTTGTACCGAAATTGGAACACCATCAGCTGTGTTGGATGTGTAATCACTGGACTCTGTGATGATCCAAACATACTTCAGAATAGTTGAATAAAGAGAGACCAACTTGATGTCACTTGCTTTATTATTTCATTATTTACTGCTCAACATGTTTCCGATGTTAATACATCCATCCTCAGGAGCTTGCGACTTATTTGTTGAGTTATTTCATGGGTTGTATTGTTCTGGTTCGATGTGTGTTGGTGTTACGTTGTGGTGGTGTGTTATCCGTATGCAGGCAAATAAGTCGCAAGCTCCTGAGGATGGATGTATTAACATCGGAAACATGTT
>Ga0123353_10015234_pt1 | contig 11152 bp, 5 predicted proteins | sample TergutLab28metaG_3_FD_92763 | JGI IMG/M metagenome (GOLD analysis project Ga0123353, IMG submission 92763) | Labiotermes labralis P3 segment gut microbial communities from Petit-Saut dam, French Guiana - Lab288 P3 | ecosystem: Host-associated > Arthropoda: Insects > Digestive system > Gut ... | reverse complement strand
TGCACGACTCGAAAAGCGGAATCGTAAAGAAGATTCCCGGCCCAGCTACACGGGCAAATCGTCCCAGGCGCAAGACAACGACTTTTTCCCATTGCTGAGCGATATGCAGGGATGAGACGAGGCAGAAAGCCACGACGAGCGCGATGATGAAAGGTGTGATGCTGAGATTTGAGGCGACAACCCACCAGATGCCGACAACTGCGGCGAACGCCACGATGAACACCTCGATGGTAAACACCAGGGCGCCGGAACGTGTGGCCAGTTCATCATGCGAGCCCATGCGATAATCCGGTGTTATCGAGAACCGCTTGATGTGCACAGGTGATTTGACGCTTTGGGCTTGCCCTGGATTCCATCCTACAGCAGTATCCATGAAGTGCTTCCTGTTCATTTTCATACTACACCGTCACTTATCTGTTCTTGTATCGGTTGGGGCATTGCGCTACCATACTTCTCCGCATTACTACGGTTTTCCGCGTCGCCTTGGTTTCCGCGTCGGCTCAGCCGCTCTTTTTTCCTTTTGATCTTCCTCCGCTGCCTTCAAGCACACGAAGGGGTTGATCGGCCTCAGGCTCCTGGCTTTCAAAATATGATTCGTCATCGTTTGCCTGCTCATGCGCACGCGCCTGCAATCGCCTTGACATCAGCAGTCGTATCTCCTTGGTTGTCAATCCGATATCCAAGCAAGCATCAATGCAATCACTGATAAGCGCAGCGGCTTCGCGTGTTGGTTCGTCGCCCTGTGGGATCTCAAGCTCGCAGACAAAGACACCGCGTCCGCGCGTTGACACAATATAGCCGTCGTGGATCAGACTGAGATACGCTTTGTTGACCGTGTTGTAGTTGATAGCCAATTCTGAGGCAAGCCCGCGCACCGTGGGAAGCTGATCCCCCGACTTGTAGTAGCCGGTAGTGATAAGATGGACGAGGCGTCTGCGCAACTGCACCCACAAAGGCACATCGCTTTGGGTTTGTATCTCAAAAGGAAATTCTGTCATCGATCATCAGCCACCTTTTCTTACATCGCGGACGAAACATTCTATCATCGACATCAAGTACCTTTTCTTACATCGCGGACGAAACAAAAACCGGCAAGCCCAGCACGGCAACACACCAACGCAGAGAGTATCCCCCAATGAGAACCAGCGCTGCCATCCCTACATAGGACAGATAGGTGCCGCTGCGCTGAGAGAGGTTTTTCTGCCCTCTCCATTGAATGGATTCGAAGATAAAAGGCACTGCAAGACCACATACGAGAAATCCCAGCCAAAAGACCAGACCTTCTGGCTGTTGCGTCACGGCTTCAACGGTCTGTGCGTAATCAGGAGTGAGCAACGCCTGTGCCATCAACGCCCCGGTTGCAATCAGTTCAAGGGCAATCACGAGACAATCGACACGGAGCAGCTGCCTGCAAGTGTTCAAGAAGCCCTGGGCTCTACGAGCAAGTGAGAACATAATAAGCAAGATCGCGCATCCTGTTGAAAGTGACGACAGCACAAACAGAATAGGTATGAGGAGGGAGCCGATGAGTAAGCCGACCCCCATACTCTGGAACAGGAATCCGGTATACAGCATGACCAGCACTGAGAATACCAGGACGATGATACGCAGCACAGAGATGATCCAGCGTCGAGCGATGTGCATATTGAAGGACCAAACCGTGGTGAGCACAGCGGCGACGAGTAACAGTATGGTGAGTGCGTATGTTCCCAAGGAGAGCAGGGAACTTGTTGGGTGTGTGAAGAGCAGCAAGACACGATCGATGCGACCCAGGTCAGCCAAAAGGCACAAAGCGCCGAGTGCCAATACGACAAGCCCTGCTCCATATCCGGTACTCAACAGGCCCTGATAGGCTGGGTGAGGCTTGAAGGCTTTTAAGTCTCCTTGCTCCTGTCTGTTGTGGAGGGACGTGTATGCCAGCGCCGCACGAGCGGGCTGGTAGCCAAGAGCGAAGCCAGATTCTGCTGCAGCCAAAGAAGCAGGCTCATATGCAGACAGATGCGCAGACCCGGAGGCAGAGTCGTAAGCAGGAAGAGGGGCATGCGTCGAAGAAGCCCATGGTGAGCGCATGTCAAGCACCGTGTGCAAAAAGAGAGCACCGGCTCCTGCACCACCAAGGAAGAGGTAACTTATGCCTAACACACTCAGCACTTGCTCTGTCCTCTCATCGTGTCAAGATAGCGCGTCGTTGTGTGACGCAAAAGACAGAGGCAACAACTGACGTGGATAACACGTCAGAGCAAACTGTCCTATGACAATAATACCCTAATTTGTTGCTGTTTTTAAGAGCTACCGTGCGACATACGACGTTGACGTAAACGCTCGGGCATCGCTCTGGGGGCCTCGCTTTCAGCGAGGCCCCCAGAGCGATGCCCCCGGAGCGAGGCCCCTGGTTGTAAAACTATCGAGTGTCTTCCAAGTGGCTAGACAGAAACCTCGGCAAAGGCAAAGGACGTTTTCGGCTTGACCTCTTTCATCCGATACAGGGTCAGAACCGTAAAGGCGACCTGGAATGTGAAGATGATCACATGCCAGATGGTCATGGAGTCAACCAGGGTCATCGGAAGGGTCATGTCTTCGGTAGCAAGGAACAGGACGATTGCGCCAATGCCAGCTAGTACGTTCACGATACGCCAGAAGATGCGCTTGCGGTAGTGGCTCTCAACACTTCCGTCCCTGCTTGTCTCAACCTCACCGCGCCAGAAGGCAAACGCGAGCAGCATGACAAGGGCAGCGAGTATGCCCACAACCGCCAGGATAAGGTTGATGAGTGCCCAGGTGGTATTGTTAGCAAGCGGTGGTGGAATATTGGGTATCTCGGTGGTCGGCACGGTCGGCGGTGCGATCTCTACGATCTCTGTAATCGTAAGATTACCGGGGACAACCGTCACATCATAGTTGGTATTCGACACGAAGCGCGCTTCTATCACACCTACATAGGTCCCGACTGCTTCAGCGGTGTTGGCGCGGACATACCTGATGGTGCCCAGGTCGCCCGGTGCTATGAGGGTGCCACTTGTGATAGAACCGGTGAAGGTCGGGTCTGCCGCTCCAAAGACCTTTGAGGCGTTATTGACCGTGATCGTCACGGGACGCTCAGTAACCGTCAGGGTGCCGGGGATTAGGGTCACGTCGCTGTAGCCTGCGGTCACATTCGTCCCACCATTGAACAAGGCGTAGCTGGTGATGATGTTGGAGCTCGAACCTGCCATCGTCTGTGAGCCGACGACCGTGGCTGATGTGCTGGTCACTCCTTCAGGAAGCACCAGAGCGGTGTAGCTGTTGTTGACAAGTGCCGTGCCATCATAGACCTGGGTGGCACTGGCTGCCTGTAAAACAACGGAACTGGCTGTCGCTGTAATGATCAGCCGTCCATAGACAGACGTGATGGTGTAGTTCTCGGCACGGGTCCCTGGTCGAAAGTTCCAGGAGAACATGTTATCCGCAAAACCTGGATTGGTGATCGTGCCGGTGATTCTGATATCTACGCCCTCACCATCGATAAAGCCATCGCCGGTCATGGAGACAGAGTTGTTCGTAAGCGGGGTGTTGTCAAAGATCTTGTTGCCTGAGCCAGAGGTCAGTGTCACCGAACGCGGCAGGATCGTGAAGTCGCCCGGTACCACCTCTACCTCGTTCGTGTCGGAGCCGGGGTATCCAACAACCGTAAGGACCCCTTCGTAAGACTCAACAGCTCCTGTGACACTGTTGCGTTTGACATCCTCGTCGGTATTGGTACGCACAACAGAGATATCCTCGATGAAGGCTGCAAGCGCATCCCCCGTGATGCCACTGACGGTAAAGCCATTGTAGCCCGGCATATCAGCCGTGCCGTACAGCTTCGAAGCATTGTTGACGGTTATCGTGATCGGAGGTAGTGGTGAGAAGGTATAGGTGAAGATCAGGCCATCCCGTACAATCGCGCCGAATTGATTGGGGTCTTCATTCCAACTGCCAGGCGCGATATTTTCGTCAGACGGTATCATGTTATTGGGGATGGAGGCCAGACCAGAGCCATGGTTGACGATTTCAGTCTTGTCCTCAACGGTGCCATCAGCCCATGTGCCACCGACGATCTGGTAGGTCACGGTGTAGGTCTTCGGCAGGAACTCAGCCACATAGGTCCTGCTGCTGTTGATCGCAGGATTGCCTGCAGGTGGCAAATCCACCGTCGCACCGCTGATCGTGCCCAGGTGCCACGCGGCGAACTCGTAGCCATCAGATGGTGTGGGGACAGGCACACCACGCACGATTGCGTCTTCCCACAAGGTACCGGCAACAATCAGGTCATAAGAGATCGTATTGGCGCCAGCAGGATATGAGGCATCGACCAGCGTGCCATTGCTACCAGCCACAAATGAGATCCGGTACACGTTATTCAGCCAATGGCCATACAGATGCAGTGTCTCTGAAGGGGCAGCGATCGACTCACCAAGGTCGTAATCTATCGCGCTGCCATCCGCATCAAGCTTCCAGCCCATCAGACTGGCGTCATCCCGTTTGAAGATCCCGTCTTTCAAGGTGACGTTTCCAGCACCTCTCAGCACCCATGTGCTCACGGTCTCCCCGCCATTCGGATCGTCTCCATAATAGTTGGAATGGTAGATGATCTGCACGCAGTCATCACGGTCCGCATACACCGCAGTAAACGTCGTATCTCCGTAGATCCTGCTATAGTCACCCGGCGTGAGGAGGCTGCCCGTCTCCCTTGTATTGATGCCAGCATAATCTGACATCCACCCGATGAGAACCTTGCCCTCGGGATGGATGATGCTCTCGCCATAGGACAGACGGGTTTGCCGCCCTACCCAATACTCATCTAAATCCGTGGGAACAGGCGTGCCAGGCCAGGCTACATAGGTGACCGTGAAACCATAGGTCAGGTAGCCGGCATACAGATCGAGATCCTCGATGACCAGGCGTTCAGCCGGCCATCTGCTCCAGATGTCTTCTGTCTTCACATACCAGCCCTCGAAGGTTCCTCTGCCTGACACCACATCGCCTGGCTGATAGGGAGCTTCATCAAGGTCGACCGGTAAGCCTCTGCCAACAGGCTGAGGATTGGGGATGCCATCTACCGATACCGGCAGCGCCGTGCTGCTCAAGGAGTCGTAATAGGTGACGATGAAGTCGCTGGGCTTCCATCTGGCATATGCCGCGAGAGGACCATTGGGCATGGTGACCGAGAAGTCGAAAGCCTCTTTGCCATCCGCATCCTTATACCAACCCATGAAGATATAACCCTCAAGCGTGGGCTCCGTTGCAGGCGCGCTCCCAACAAGGGCACCGAACTTCACTACCCTGTCGTCAGGCATACCCATGACCTCGGCGGTAGCTCCATCCGGACGGTTTGCCATGAAAGTCAATGGATACTCGATACGATCATAGAAGAACGCTTTGAACGGCTGCCTTCCGTATTCGGCGGCGACGAAGAAATCAGCGCCCTGCGTGTTGGTGAACCAGGGCTTCGGGTCTCCGTCATTGAGGGCAAGAAGCCCGACGATCTTTTTCTGGAAGACTCCGCCCATGACGAGCGGCTGACGATATTCCGTCATCTCGACATAGTCCTTGGCGTCCTCATCCTCACCGATAGTGATGATTGGGCCGCTTAGACCGATATCGTCGATCCATTCGATGAAGTAACGGTACTCTTCCTTTCCATAGAAGGTGATCTCGAGGTTAAAAGCCCTTGTGGGCCCCGTGCCGGTTGACGACAGGAAGGTGGTGTCGATCACGTTTCTGCGGCTTTGCCAAGACGTTGTCTCGATGATTCCTCTGCCGTCATTGGTCCAGGCAAAGAAGCTCGGCGACAAGGTCCAATCGGTCGGCCATAGGACGAAGGCGCTAAAACGCGACCTGCTCTCGAATAGGAGGTTCTTCTGATCCGGGATGGGGAAGAGAGAGGATATGTCATCCTCATATTTCGCTGTCATGAAGTAATGGTTGTTGGCATCGTAGATGGTGCTGCCGGCTCTAAGCCGATACTGAGTTGTAGCGGTATCCGCCGAACCGGGATTGAACTCCCAGGTATACAGCTTGCGCGTCGTGAAGATGTTGATAACGGTGGAGCCGTTACCCGCTATCACTTTGTCGACTGTTCCCTGATACTCTGCATACTTGAGAAGGTCATTGGTCGTAAAAAGGCTGGAGATGCTCGTTGGCCAGATACCACCCGCTCCAGGGCCGACATGTGTCATCGTCCCAGCCGTACCTGTCATCGGCACCGAGATCACATAGTTATAGTCAGTGAAGGGGCTTGCCTTGGACGGGTCGGTATAGCTTGGCGTATAGCTCGTGCCGAGGCCTGGCTTTTCCATCCAAATGGCGACGGTATAAGGGATATCATCCCTGCCCACCCACATCGCATACAGCATGATGTCGTCAGTGACAATCGTACTGAAGTTGAAGGGCTCACTCGATGAGGGATCTTTCCTGGGATCACGTGTCCAGCCAGCAAAGTCAAAGCCGAGACGTGTGGGGTCTTCCTCCGGACGCACTGCAGGATTGCCGGATTCCACCACCTGAGGCTTGACCGCACTGCCCTCAGACTCGAAGTACACCCAGTATGAATCGCTCCAGTAAGGAACCAGCGTAAGGTCGCAAGTGGCACCTGTCCCCAATACAAAGGGAGCCTTTGTACTGTCTCCCTCGATATACCAATACGCGATGTGTGCAAGCTCCATATCGCTTGGCGCAAGCAGGCCATCCGCATACGGGGTTCCCGGGATAGGTTCATTGTATTCCAGCACCCTGGTGTCGATCACATACTGATCGTCTATCCCACCTTCGACGCTTTTGTACTTGATAAGATACGTTATCTCGAACTGCGCGTAGACATCGGTATCCTTATCCAACGCTACGGAGAAATCGAACAACGACCCCCCTGTCTCTGCTGTATACCAACCGAGGAAGACTGTTGCCTTCTCCGGATAATACATCATGAAAACAGGGAGTCTGTAGGCCAGGCCGTTCTCATCCACCGGATAGGTGGCATGAAGACCAATCCCTTCAACGTAATAATTCATCACGAAGGGGTCTGGCTCATCACTGAGGATGAGGTTTTGACTCTCGCCATTATTTGCAAATGCTACTAGCGTACACACCGGGAGCAGGCCTGCTGCCAATATGAACACCAACAATACCGATAAGAGCTTCGCTCTGAGAGACACAGAGTAAGGACTCGTACACTGGCATGTTTCAGTAGACTGAGGAACCTTCACAATCTCACCGCCTTAGGTTTTTGCTTTCGCAACTGGTACGTTTCTGGTGAAACCATCTACTGCTTCTACGTTTTGAACAAGTCTATGTTTACGTCTTTTGCTAGCCTTTCTACGTCTATGAGATAAAACAAGCTACTCTCTCAATCAAGAGTAGCCCCAGCAAAACAATGTTGTAGGACTATAACATAAAGTCTGGGGGAGTAAATAGCTGTCTCTTCGTTTTTTTCCGATTACCCCCGTTTTATAGCACGAAATTGGAAACTGTCACCAAACTTTTACCATAAATGCAGGTAACCCGGGCGTGTCTATACCTTTTCGAGGTTCCGTTGGAGGCCGCTTTGGCTCCACTTGCGGGCGCTCAGGTGTCTTTACAGATCCTCAGCTGGATCGAAGGTCTCTGGAGTCGTCAAGTCGATGCGAAGCTCCCGAAGGGCAAGGCCCCCGTCGCTGCTCTCGAACACGTGATAGCAAATCGCCGCCTCCAGTTGTGGGAGTGCTTTTTGCAAGCGCTTGAGATACGTAGGTGGGAACTCGAGCACCGGCCCGTCACTGTCATAACGAAAACGTTTAAGGCTCTGTCTGAGAAACTCTTTTCTGACCAGACTGGCATCGCGCCCAAACACCTTTGCCGACTTGAGGAAATAATCACGGTTGGACATCGTGCAATAGTTATAAGCGTCACGATGTTGGAAATTCTGCAGATAGACCTGCCCGGAGAACTTGTTTTCAAGCGAGCAGTAATGCACGCCGAGCGAAAGACCGCGCTTCATCGCAAAGGCAAGCAGACGCAGGCAGACTTCCTCGCTGCCTGCGATAGGCAGGCCTCCGGCATAAGTGTAGTCGTAGAGTACGCGGAACTGCCTTGCCTTGATCTTATAGCCGCGACGCGCGAACTCCTCCGCGTTATGGTAGGGAAAACAGAGTTCCAAAAGGTTGATGCCGTCTACACCCAGCTCATCAAGGCGCACGAGCAGCTCCTGCATCTGTTCTTCTCCATCCGGCATGACCGGCATCTCAACCACCACAGCAGGCAGTATCTTTCGCGCCATCTCGATACGTTTGAAGGTTTCTTCTAAGACATCGATGGGATCCTCGGTCTTGATACTGAAGCGTATCTCGTCAAGCCCGGCGTTTGCCAGGATATGCAGATATTCCTCATCGAGGAAGGCGCCGCTGGTGTACAGGCGCGTGTACGCGTCTGGGTACAGGCTCTGCACGTTGACGAAGAATCTCTCCGTCTCAGGTTTGTGCAGCAAAGGTTCGCCTCCCGTAAGGGCAACGTCGTGCACCTGTATACCTTTTTCATGTACCTGCCTGAGCTTTGCAACGGGGTCATTGAGCTCATGGCGAAGCTGCAGGTAGTCTTCCTGGTTGGGGTTGAAGCAGAAGAAGCAATGCCGCGGGCACTGCGTCGATATGCTGTAGGTCACCGTTCCCAGGCCCTTGCGACAGATGATGCAGGAAGGCGAGATCCAACCTGTGCAAAGGCTCTTGTGGTCGTTTTCGATAATAAGGCCCTGCGATACTAGTTCCTTGACCCATGGGTCACCAGGCTCCATGAAGGTCTTGGTTTCGATGGATAGCCCATGTGTTGCAATCTGAGAGCGAAAGTCGGTCTCTATGTCAAGATAGATCTGCGCATACGCCTTAAGCACCGGGTTGGTGATGCGTTGGTGCAGATCTGGTGTTATCGCTTCCAGCATGGTCTTTCCGCCTCAGATCAATGGTCTTTCCTGGCCTCAGCCTCAGACCTGGATCTCTGGAAGTTGCTTTTTGCCACACTCGTCATGAGCTTGATACGGTTGAGCTGGTTGACCTCGCTTGCGCCAGGATCGTAATCCACGGCGACGATATTGCTCTCGGGGTGCCGGCGACGTAGCTCCTTGATCACACCCTTGCCCGTGACGTGATTGGGCAGGCAGGCGAAGGGTTGCGCGCAGACGATGTTGGGCGCACCCGAATGGATAAGCTCTATCATCTCTGCTGTGAGAAGCCAACCCTCCCCCATGCTGTTGCACAGGCTCAAGACCGGACGCGCAAAATCGGCCAGCTCATAGATGGTCGCCGGTGGCTCGAAGCGCTCACTTCTCCGTAATGCCTTGACAAGCGGCGAGCGGAACCAATTGAATGCGACGATGCTTATGCGCGAGCCGATCGATGATTTCAGCGGCTTCGTGAGCTCTTTATGCTGCCAGATGCCGCCGCTTATCCCAAAGAGGAAGAACTCCGCCAATCCGGGTACCACGCACTCGCAACCTTCCGACTCGATGATATCAACAACGCCGTTATTTGCCGTGGGATGGAACTTGACCAAGATCTCGCCTACCACACCTACGCGCGGTTTGCTGCGGTCATTGACAAGAGGCAAGGTGTCGTAATCGCGGATGATCGCTTTCGATGTGCGCCGAAACTCCCAGCGGTTGATCTTTCCAAGCAGGCTTGCCTGGCAATGCTTCTGCCACTTCTCGTACAGCTTCATCGCGCTGCCGGGCTCGGCCTCATAGGGTCGCGTACGGTATAGGCACTGCATGAGCAGGTCGCCATAGTAGATCGCATAGATAGCCCTGCGTAAAGAGTCGATCTTTATCTTGAAGCCAGGGTTCGTCTCGCCCAGCTTATGGAACGACAAGGCAAGGACCGGGATATGTCCCACACCCGCCTCTTTGAGCGCCTTGCGGATAAGACCGATATAGTTCGTCGCTCGGCAGCCGCCTCCTGTCTGGGTGATGATGACAGCTACCTTGTCAAGGTCGTATTTGCCACTCGTGATGGCTTCCATGACCTGGCCCGTGACAAGGATGGACGGGTAGCAAATGTCGTTGTTCGCATATTTGAGGCCCATCTCAACCGCGCCCTGGTCAACTGATGGCAGAAGCTCGATATTGTAGCCCGCCTGCTGGAAGACCTTCATGATCAACTCGAAGTGAATCGGTGCCATCTGCGGAGCGAGGATGGTATATCTGTCGGCTTTCATCTGCTCGGTGTATTGGGGCTTGTAAAAAGACGTTGAGACCGGGACAGGTTGCAGTGATGTGGATGAGCCCTGCTTCTGGCTCTGCTGGTTTTGCTGGTCGCGCAGGGCTGCCAGCAGTGAGCGTACGCGAATGCGCGCGGCACCGAGGTTGCTTACCTCATCGATCTTCAGCACGGTATAGATCTTGCCCGCCGGTTCAAGTATCTCCTGGACCTGGTCGGTGGTCAACGCGTCAAGCCCACAACCGAAACTGTTGAGTTGGATGAGGTCAAGGTCATCGCGTGTCGTGACGTATTTAGCCGCCGCGTACAGGCGCGAATGGAACATCCATTGATCAACGACACGTAAGGGACGTTCGGGCTTGAGCAGATGAGAGATGGCATCTTCCGTCAATACAGCCAGGTTGAAACTCGCCAGCAGCTCAGGGATGGCATGATTGATCTCCGGGTCAAGATGATAGGGACGCCCGGCGAGCACGATACCATGCGCATCATGCTCCTGTATCCAGGTAAGTGCCTGCTCGCCGGCGCTGCGTACGTCGAGCTTGAATGCCTCATCCTCGGCCCAAGCCAGCTGCACGGCCTTCGTGATCTCTTCCAGGGTTGGCATGGTTCCTTTTACACCGGGGCTCTTCTCCCACCATGCACTCAGCCTCTCATGTATGCGGCGAGGCAGAAGGTCGATGCGGTCGTAGGGCAGGAATGGATTGAGGAAGGCAGCTCTGCTACCCTGCAAATCCTCGACATTGAGCTTGATGACCTCGGGATAGGACACCACGACAGGGCAGTTGAAATGATTGGGCGCGCCATCGTCTTCCCGGCGTTCGTGACGGATGCAGGGCATGAAGATGAGATCGACATCTTTGGCGGGGTCAAGCAGGTTCATGATATGACCGTGGCTCAGTTTAGCCGATTAGCAAACACTTTCCGAAGGCATCGATTCGATGCCTTCGTCATAG
>Ga0123353_10015233_pt1 | contig 11152 bp, 11 predicted proteins | sample TergutLab28metaG_3_FD_92763 | JGI IMG/M metagenome (GOLD analysis project Ga0123353, IMG submission 92763) | Labiotermes labralis P3 segment gut microbial communities from Petit-Saut dam, French Guiana - Lab288 P3 | ecosystem: Host-associated > Arthropoda: Insects > Digestive system > Gut ... | reverse complement strand
CGAGATCGGCGGCAGCGTTTTTTATACGTTTGCCGCAAACGCCAGACGCCTGTTTTATGACGGAGCAGAACTGATCAAGCGCGGCCGGTTCGGTAATTATGAGTTGATTAGGTAGCGCGCGCATTCCGGCTTTGCCTGCGCGTCGCGCGCCGGTTCATAAATATTGGCAAAGCGCCGCCATATATTTTATAATACGCTGTGTTTCGTTATATGAGGGGAGCGTCGGCCTCGTGAAGTTTAAAGAAGCGGGCATAGGGCTAATAGTAGTCGGCGCCGTCGTTTTCGTGCTGCTCCCGCTTCCGACTTGGCTCATCGATTTCCTGCTCATGATAAACATTTCGCTTGCCGTCATCATTTTGCTAAACGCCCTTTACTCGACCGATTCGCTCCAAATGTCCCTGTTCCCGACAATCCTGCTTCTGACCACCTTGTTCCGCCTGGTCATGAACATATCGACGACGAAGCTTATTTTGCTAAACGGCTACGGCGGCGAGGTCATCAAGGTCTTCGGCGACTACGTGATGGGCGGCAACATGGTCGTCGGCATCGTCATTTTCGTCATCATCATGATCGTCAACTTCATAGTAATCACCAAGGGTTCCGAGCGCGTCGCCGAAGTTACCGCGCGCTTCACGCTGGACGCGATGCCCGGCAAGCAGATGGCGATCGACGCCGACCTTAACACCGGGCTGATCGACGAGGACGATGCGAAGGCGCGCCGCAAAAAAATACAGGACGAGGCTAACTTCTACGGGGCGATGGACGGCGCCGCGAAGTTCGTCAAAGGCGATGCGATCGCGGGCATCCTGATAATAGTCGTCGAGCTGATAGCGGGCACGATCCTGGGCGCGACGGGCTACGCGACCGGAGAGGCGCTCGGCGTCGGCGAAGCGTTCCAGGTCTACACGCTCATGACCGTCGGCGACGGCTTGGTCAGCATCCTGCCCGCGCTCATGATTTCGATGGCGACGGGCCTTTTGGTCACGAAGGCGACGTCCGACAGCAAGATCACGACCGCGCTTTCCTCGCAGCTTTTTTCGCAGCCGATCGTCATTATGATAACGGGCTCGGTCCTCACCTTCATGGGAATTTTCTCCCCCCTTCCGAGAATCGTCTTCATCCCGGCGGGCTTGGCTATTTTATACGTCGGCTTCACGATGAACCGGCGCGAGAAGCAGTCGAAAGTCGAATCCGAGATAACGACCGACGACGCGGAGGCGGAGGAAATCCGCCGCCCCGAAAACGTCGTCTCGCTTCTTAACGTCGATCCGATCCTGCTTTACTTCGGCTACGGGTTGATACCGCTCGTCGACGCGAGCCAGGGCGGCGACCTGCTTGAGCGCGTCGTAATGATACGCCGCCAGATTGCGATGGAGCTTGGCGCGATCGTGCCGATAATCAGGCTTAAGGACGACATAAAGCTCGCGCCGAACCAGTACACGATACTTATCAAGGGGGTCGAAGTCGCGGGGGGCGAGATCCTCTTCGACCACTACATGGCGATGAATTCGGGATACGTCGAGGAAGAGATCGACGGGATCGAAACCGTCGAGCCGTACATGGGGCTTCCCGCGCTTTGGATATCCGAATCGCAGCGCGAGCGCGCCGAGGCGCTCGGCTACACCGTCGTCGACCCGCCCGCGATAATCGCGACGCACCTGACCGAAGTGGTCAGGAGCCACCTGCACGAGCTGCTCTCGCGCCAGGACGTCCAAACCCTAATCAACAACGTGAAGGAGACGCACCCGATCTTAGTCGACGAGCTTATCCCGAAACTCATGTCGGTCGGCGAAGTCCAGAAGATTCTTTCGAAACTGCTTCGCGAAAGCGTATCAATACGCGACCTCGTCTCGATACTCGAGACGATGGCCGACTACGCGCCCGTCACGCGCGACCCCGACATGCTCGCCGAATACGTGAGGCAAAACCTGCGCCGCGCGATATCAAAAAAATTCTTCCAAACCGGCGTCAACACCGTGATAACGCTCGATCCCGAACTTGAGCAAATCCTCACCTCAAACATCCAAAAAACCGAGGTGGGCAGCTTCGTAAACATCGACCAGCAGCTCTCGCAGAAAATCTTCGAGAGCCTCAAGCGCGAAGTCGGCAAGCTCACGAGCATCGGGGTGATTCCGATAATTCTCACGTCGCCGTTCGTCAGGATGTACTTCAAGCAGCTTGTCGAGGAAATCGCGCCCGACCTCGTCGTGCTCAGCTACGGCGAGATCGATCAGGCGACCGCCGAGGTGCAGTCGATCGGCATGGTGACCGTCGCATGAAGATCAAAAAATTCGAGGGAAAGTCCGAGCACGAGATAATGCAGCGCGTCAAGGACGAGCTCGGCGTTTCGGCGATCATACTTAGCATCAAGCGGAAGCCGTACAAGGGGATCATGGCGTTTTTCCGCGCGCCTTTGGTCGTGATTACCGCCGCGTACGAGGAAAAGTCCTCGGCGGAGCGCATTTGGGAGGAAGCCGCCGGATTGAGGCAGTCCGCCTCATATTTGTTCGAGCGCGAAGAAAAACGCGAACGCGACGAATCTGACCCCGCAATAAAAAAAGGCGCCGAAATAAAGGCGCCGTCTCCCGTCTTGCTAAATCCCGCCGCAAGCCAAGCCGCGCCGGTTTCCAGGCCGGCGGCGAGCTTCGTTTCCGAAATCAAGCTCTCCGACCAGCAGCAGCGGATCGCAAGCCTTGAGAACAAGCTGACGATGACCGAGGAGCTGCTCGAAAAAGTCGTGGCGCAGCTTAACGTCGCCGAACAGATGGCAAAAAGCCCCGAAGCGCGAAAGTACGACAACAGCCTGATCCAAATCTTCTACGAATCGCTCGTCGAGCAGGGCGTGATGCCTGAAATCGCCGAAAAGGTACTCGAGGACGTCGATTCGATCGACGAGCGCGAAAAAATCGACATCACTTTAATCGTCAAAATTGTATATAATACGATACTTAATATCCTGGGCGAACCCGACGCAATCGAGGATGAGGCCGGCGACGGCGGGACCAGGACGGTCGCGTTCATGGGACCGACCGGCGTCGGCAAGACGACCACGATCGCTAAACTCTCGTCGATTCTGACGCTTAACCACAACAAGCGCGTGGGGCTCATCACCGCCGACACCTACAGGATCGCCGCGGTCGAACAGCTTAAGACCTACGCGGAAATACTCGGGCTCGACGTCAAGGTCGTCTATGACAATAAGGAAGTGCAGGGGAGCGTAGGGTCGCTCGAGGGCGATAACGACGTGATCCTAATCGACACCGCGGGGCGCTCGCACCGGAACGACGGGAACCTCACCGAGCTTAAAGAGCTCCTCGAAATGATACCGGACAGCAGGCGCTGCCTGGTGCTCAGCGTCGCCACCAAATGCGAGGACCTCCTAAACATCATAAAAACCTATTCGGCCGTAACCGAATTCGACCTCATATTCACCAAGCTCGACGAAACCGGGACGCTCGGCTCGATACTAAACATTTGCCACATAACGGGATGCAAGGCTTCGTACGTCACGTTCGGCCAAAACGTGCCGGACGACATCGAGATCGTCAAACCGGACAAGCTGGCCAAGGCGCTGCTGGGCCTCGGAACCGGCCAGGGCCATCCGTTTTTGCGCAAGGGGAGCGGCTTGTGACGGACCAGGCCGAGAGGCTTCGCGAGATCGTGCAGCGACAGCGCGAGATCACGGAGCCGCTTAACCTTGGCGTCGACATACTCGAGGAGCGCAAGCTTGAGCTGACGCAGGCGACGGCGAAGCCCGCGACTCCGGCGCGCGTGATTGCGGTGACGAGCGGAAAGGGCGGCGTCGGCAAGACTAATGTAGCGATCAACATCGCGATTTACCTGCGAAAGCAGCAGAAGCGCGTCGTGCTGCTTGACACCGATTTCGGCCTCGCCAACGTTGAGGTGCTTTTCGGCGTAAACCCGAAAAGCAATTTCGGCGACGTGCTCTCCGGCCAAACCTCAATCGAGGCGGCGCTCACCATCGGCCCGCTCGGCGTGCAGTTTCTATCGGGCGGCTCGGGGCTCACCGCGCTTTCCGACATCAGCGAGGAGCAGATGTCCGTGTTGACGGACAGCTTCGAATTTTTAGACGCGATCGCCGACGTAATAATAATCGACACCGGCGCCGGCGTATCCAAATCGGTCATTAACTTCATTAAGGCGGCGAACGACGCGATAATCGTGACGACTCCGGACCCGACGTCGATCACCGACGCGTACGCGCTCATAAAAACGGTAAAGGACGCCTGCGGGGAAGACGAACTGCCCGAATTCAAGCTGGTCGTAAACAGGGTCGACTCCCCCGCGGAAGGCATCGAGGTGTACGAGAAACTGGGCGGGGTAAGCGGGCGCTTCTTAAGCCTGAAACTCGGGAGCCTCGGGAATATCCCGTTCGACCAGCACCTGGTTAGGGCGGTGAAAAACCAGCAGCCGGTTTCGCTTATGTTCCCGAATTCCGACAGCTCCCGCTGCCTGGAGGCGATCGCGCATAAGCTGATCGACGTCAAGCAGGCGCACTCGCCGAAGCCGTCAGAAAAAAAGAAGGGGCTCAGAAGCCTGGTCATGAGGCTTACGGGCAGATAGAAGGGACGGTGCGGGCATTTCATCCACCGAAATGGTCAAGGCAGGCGACAGGCTTGAGTTGACGCTTGCCAAAAAAACCCCGATCAATTGGAACAGCGCGTATACGAGCAAGGTTGAGTCGGCGGACGAACCGGACACGCTGCTTGTGCACGCGCCGATCAGCCTCGGGAAAATCGTGAAGCTTCCGGTCAACGCGGATTGCACGATCAGGGTGTTTACCGAAAAAGGCATTATCGAGTACACCGCCAACATCACCGGCTCGTTTATCGACGAAAGCTCCGAACTTGTCGAGCTTACGATATCCAGCGTCGGCGACAAGGTGCAGCGGAGGGATTTCTTCCGCTTCAACTGCGCGGTGCTAATCGATTACATAATCTTAAACGAAAGCGGAATGCCCACGGACAGCATCATACGCGACGGGGTGATCCGCGACATGAGCGGCGGCGGGATGAGGCTTCTCTCGAAGTATAACATCGAGATAAATTCTATAATCCGGCTGATGCTCCCGCTCGAGAAGGACGAGCTGATGATTTTGGGGCAGGTGCTAAGGATGGACATAAACCAGAAGGCGATACACCCGTTCCAGTACCGCATCCGCTTCACGGCGATGACTTCGGCCGAGCAGGATAAGCTAATACAGTACATCTACCAGGAGCAGAGGAAGATCATCCAGCGGCAGTAGGCCATTCAGACAGGGGGAGTTATGAATGGGCATATTCAACGAAATGCATATGGACGTACTCAAGGAGCTGGGCACCATAGGCTCGGGGAACGCCGTCACTTCGCTAGCCAAGATGCTCGGCAGGAAAGTCGAGATGCACGTCCCGAAAGTTAACTTCGTGGAGTTCAAGGAAATTTCGGCGTTCATCGGCGGGCCGGAAAATATCATCGTGGGGATACTCGTATCGATCACGGGCGACATTCAGGGTATCATGATGTTCCTTTTGAAGATGGAGTCCGCGCGAAGCTTGGTTAGGGCCATGATGGGCGGGGCGGAGGTTTCGGAGGGCGATTTCACGGAGATCGAGCTCTCCGCGATACAAGAAATCGGAAACATTATGATAAGCGCATATTTCAGCTCGCTCGCGGGCATGATGAACAAGCAGTTCACGCCGTCGCCGCCGTTCATTTCCATCGACATGGCAAACGCGATCCTTTCGGTCCCGGCGATCGAGTTCGGGAAGGTGGCGGACCGCGCGCTTTTCATCGAATCGTCGTTTTCGGTAAACAATGTGGACGTCGGGGGTTACTTCATCCTGGTTCCGGACCTTCCGTCATTCCAAAGCATAATGAGGGCCCTCGGAGTCGAATAAGATGGACAGCAGCTTCATTATAGTCGGGATGGCCGACCTAAACGTAGCCAAAAGCCCGGGCGTGCTTACCACGCTTGGGCTCGGCTCGTGCGTCGGTATCGCCCTGTACGATCCCGCCAACAAGATCGCCGGGCTCGCCCACATAATGCTGCCTGATTCTAAGCAGATCCAAAATCACAGCAACGTGGCCAAGTTCGCGGACACCGCGATGGTCAAGCTTATGCAAGACATGGGCAAGCTCGGGGCAAGGCGCGAATCTCTCAAGGCGAAGATCGCGGGGGGCGCGCAGATGTTCGCGTTCAATTCGACGAACGATAGCATGCGCATCGGCGACCGCAACGTCGAGGCGACGCTCAAGATACTTAAGATGCTAAACATTCCGCTTGTCGCGAAGGAAGTCGGGGAAAATTTCGGCCGGACCGTCGAACTATACGCCGAGGACGGCCGCTTCCTGATAAAGACGATCGGACACGGCAACAGGGTGTTATAGGGCACGGGTTAGAATGGGGGCGCCAAATGACTAAGGGCAACAGCCGGGTCGACAAGCTGCACATCTATGTTTGCCTGATAGCCGCTTTCACCGTTACGGTCGTTTGCATAATAAAGCAGGAAACGATTTTCAAGCTCGCCGGCTGGGTGATTTTAACGGTCGCCGCGTTTTACGTGATCGGAAGCGTCGCGCGCTTCTTCATCACGACCAACGTGTTTCCAAAGCCACCGGAGGACGCCCCCTCCGAAGAAGGCTCCGGCGCCGAGGCGGAAGCGCCGCAAGGCGACGAAAGCGATGCCGAGGCGGAGGAAGAAGACTTAGGCACGCTGTAAAACGAAAATGAGGGGACGCGCCCAAAGTGGATGGCACGGACAGGATGTGGAAGGCGTACGGCGCGCATAAGAGCCCGGAAATAAAAGAAAAGCTTATTCTCGCGTACGCTCCGCTCGTTAAGTACGTCGCGGGCCGCCTGGTCATGCACATCGGGGCGCACGTCGATTACGACGACTTGATTAGCTACGGGATATTCGGCCTGATCGACGCGATAGACAAGTTCGACCCCGAAAAAAACGTAAAGTTCGAGACGTACGCTTCGCTTAGGATCAAAGGATCGATAATAGACAGCATCCGCAAGCTGGACTGGGTGCCGAGGACGCTAAGGCAGCGCAACAAGCAGTTCGAGCAGGCCTACGCGAAGCTTGAGGAGGATTTCGGCCGCGAGCCGACGGAAACGGAGCTTGCCGAAAAGCTTTCGCTCTCGCTTGAGGAAACGCAGGAGCTGATGCGCAAGTCCACGGTGCTTTCCCTCATATCGCTCGACGACTATCTCGAGCAAAACTACGAAACAGCGTTCCCAGCCAACATGGTCTCTCCGGTCGATACGCCGGAGGCGCACATGGATAAGCAGGAACTGCACCAAATATTGACGCAGACGATAGAGAAGCTTTCTGAAAAAGAAAAAAAGGTAGTGACGCTGTATTATTTCGAAGAGCTTACGCTCAAGGAGATAAGCGTCATCATGGGCGTTTCCGAGTCCCGCATCTCCCAGATCCACTCGAAGGCGATGCTTCGGATGCAGGCGAGGCTCGGTAGGTATAAGTCATTGCTGTTTTCGTAACGATATAAAATAAGGGAGCCTTTTTAGGCGACCGAAGGACTTTCGGGAGGCGCGCAATGGAAGCTGACCAACCCAAGAACAAAATCGACCTCGAAATAAGGGAAGACGGCGTATACCTGGTAGTCGAACACCCCGCCGACTGCCCGAAGGTTTCGAGGATGGAAGTAATCGCGCTGATAGACGCGTACGGCGTCTCCGGCGTGGATTACGTCGCGCTTAACGACGCGCTCAAGGACGAGCGCGAAAGCGTCGACTTAAAAATATCCTCAAACACAAGCGTCATCCAAAGCGCCGAATCCGCCGGCATAGAAATTTCCAAGGACCGGATGGAGGCGTACATAACGTTTTCGCCCCCGATAAACAAGGGCAGGCTTCTGACCGTTGACGACATTTTGGCGCTGCTGGAAAAGAACAACGTAAAGACCGGGGACCCGGAAAAAATCGCGATGCTCCTCAAGATGAAGCGCTACGAAAAGCAGTACGTCGTAGCCGAGGGGATCAAGCCGGTGCACGGCGAGGACGGCTCGCTCAAATACCATTTCGACAATTCCAACCTGCGTCCGAAGCCCAAGATAATGGACGACGGAAGCGTCAACTTCAGGCAGCTCGGGCTTATCAGGCTTTGCAACCGCGGCGACGTGCTTATCACCTGCATCCCCGAAAAGGAAGGCGCGAACGGCACCGACGTCTTCGGAAATTCCGTGCCGTTCGTCAAGGGACGCGCCCCGATGCCGATGCCGAAGGGCAAGAACACCGTGGTTTCGGAGGACGGGCTTCACCTGATCGCCGACGCGAGCGGGCAGCTCGTGATCGCCGATAAAAAGATCAACATATCCCCGTGCCTCGAATTCAAGGGCAACATCGACAACTCGACGGGCGACGTCGAGTTTAACGGCGAGGTGACGATCCGCGGAAACGTCGTGTCGGGCTTCACGGTCAGGGCGACCGGCAACGTCGAGGTCATGGGCGTCTGCGAGGCCGCGAAAATTTACTCCGACGGCAGCATAGTGCTCGGCAACGGCGCGCAGGGCGCCGACAAGGCGGAGCTTGTCGCCGCGGGAGACATAACCGCCAAGTTCATCGAAAATTGCAAAGTCACCGCGGGCGGCAACATCCTCGCCGACTCAATCCTAAACAGCACGGTGAAGTGCGACGGAGAGGTGATCCTTTCCGGAAAGAACGGCTTTTTAGTCGGCGGCTCGCTGATAACCGGTAGCAAGCTGACCGCTAAGACGATCGGCTCCCCGATGGGAACGCAAACCGAAGTCGAGGCGGGAAGCAACCCCCAGGCGCTTAGCGCGCACCGCGAGCTGTCCGCCGAATACGAAAAGATGAAGGAAAACTACGACAAGTACGACAAGTCCATAACGACTCTCAACGAAGCGAAACAAAAGGGGATTTTAAACGAGGACAAAAAGAACCTGCTCCTCAAGATGATCAACATGAAGATAACGATACGCGAAAAAATGAACAAGCTCCAGACCGAAATCGACGAGCTGACCCAGTGCCTCGTCGTAAACACCGGAACGATCTCTGCCGCCAAAGTGGTCAGGCCCGGCGTGAAGATCACGATCGGAAGCGCCTCGCTCACCGTGCGCGACGAAATCCAAAACTGCGTCTTTAGAAACAACGGGGAGAAAATTTCCATCGGTCCTTTCGTGTAATGAAAGGGGGTATTAAGCCGTGCTTCGCCCAATCGACCTGACGATCACGATCCAGCACGCGTCGGAGGCAAACCGCGCCCAAAACCAGGACAACGCCCGCCCCGAAGTAGCGCAGCATCAATTCGCCGAGAAACTCAACAAAGAGGTCCAGCACAACGACCAACACGTAACGCAGACAAACAAGGCCGAGGAAAACCGCGTCGAGCGGGACGGAAAAGGCCCCGGCGGCAAAAAAGGCGGAGGCAAGAAACGCAGGGAAGCCGAAAAAAAGGCCGCGAAGCCGCTGGTGATGAACCAGCGCGGCGGAAGCATGCTCGACATTTCTATTTAAATGGCTGACGCGCTTGTTTGGATATCGATAATAATCGGGCTCTCGGTGGTGACGCTTTTTACCCTGTTCGCGAACGTCATAATGCGTTTTCGCGAGCGCAGAAGAACCGACGGCGACGAAACCGCCGGCGCCGCGATCGAGCGGATCGACCGCGCCGCCGACGCGGCGCTCGACGAAATAAACAAGACTTCGCGGCTGGCGTTGGACGAACTTAACGAAAAATACCAGGCGATATCGTTCCTCTACAGCCTGCTCGAAGAAAAGAAAAAGGAACTCGCGGCCCTAACCGGCATGGATTCGGCGGAAATCGCAAGGCAGGCAAAAAATAGCGGCGCGGAAATTCCACAGGCGAAAAATTTTCGCGCGCCGCAAAAAAGCAAAAAAGCGCCCGCCGCCAACATAACCGGAAGCGCGCGCTACGAACAGATAAAAAAGCTGCACGACCAGGGGCTCGGCGCATCCGAAATCGCTAAGCGGCTTGACATCGGGCAAGGCGAAGTTTCGCTTACCCTTGATTTGGCGAGGCGCGCCGGAAACGAATAATCGCGGTTAAACGCGGCTTCGTTGCAATTTAACCGCCGCCGTTGTATACTGCGCCGGACGAAACTTGGCCGGCCGGACGGCGGCGGTTTCTATTAACGGGGAATTAGCACAGCTGGGAGTGCGCTCGGTTCGCATCCGAGAGGTCGAGGGTTCGAGTCCCTTATTCTCCATACACAACCAAGCGGGCCGACAAAACGGCCCGCTTATTTTATTTCAATACGCTTGACCGCGGGCCTTTAGCCCGCCGCGTTTTTGATTATGGAGCCACCGCATTAACCAATCATAGTATAATACGTCCATTAACAAACGACTAACCCTGGCCGTCAAGGCGATATTCGAAAGATAGGGGGCGTTCATGCGCGCTGTTTACGTCAAGGCGCCGTTTGAGTTTGAGATCAGGGAAATTGATTTACGGGAGCTTAGGGAAAACGAGATTCTAGTCTCGGTTCGCGCGTGCGGCGTCTGCGGCACCGACATGCAAACCGCGTCGACGGAAGCGAAGGACTTCGTATCGTTCGGCCACGAGGTTTCGGGCGTCGTCTTGCGCGCGGGTGGCGGCGTTAAAAACGTCGAGCCGGGCCTTAGGGTCGCGCTTGAGAGCTCCGCTTTCTGCCGGTCCTGCGATATGTGCCGGAACGGGCGCCCCGACTTATGCGGCGGCGTAATCACTTACGACTGGGGCGCCGATACGCTCGGGTTCGCCGATATGCTGATCGCGCCCGCCGAGCTTGCCGTCCCGATAGAGGAGATGCCTTTCGACGTCGCGGCGGTCCTCGAGCCGATGGGCGTCGCGATGGATTTGTTTCTAACCGCGGACGTCAAGCCCGGCGACGACGTCCTGGTGATCGGGCTCGGTCCGATAGGGCTCTTGGCGCTAAAATTCGCGGTAATTTCCGGCGCTAATCGCGTAGTCGGCGCCTCGCCGCATTACGCAACAAAGCGGATCGAGACCGCCTTGGCTTACGGCGCAAGCGATATAATTTTAACCGATTTGACGAAGGAAGAACGCGCGCAAGGCGGCTTCGACAAGGTGCTCGTCACCGCCCCGCCCGGCGCGATACCCTCCGCGATCAAGGCGGCGAAAACTGGCGGGACGGTCGCATACATAGG
>Ga0123353_10015232_pt1 | contig 11152 bp, 4 predicted proteins | sample TergutLab28metaG_3_FD_92763 | JGI IMG/M metagenome (GOLD analysis project Ga0123353, IMG submission 92763) | Labiotermes labralis P3 segment gut microbial communities from Petit-Saut dam, French Guiana - Lab288 P3 | ecosystem: Host-associated > Arthropoda: Insects > Digestive system > Gut ... | reverse complement strand
TCTGGCCTATTTGCTGTAACTTCTCTGTCTGTATGTACTGCTTGATTCCACAACACTGTAATATCTCCCTCTTCACACACTGGCTTGGGCATGTGTGTGTACCATTTGTCTGTAGTTTCAATAACTAAGGCTTTGCATATTGAGTAATGCAAATGTGTACAAACTTTATCGTGTCTCATTAAATATTCGTTCTTTGCCAAAATGGGACATCCCGAAGTTAAGTGGTCAATAGTTTCTTCATTTTGCTTACATAACCGGCATTTACTCTCAATTTCTTGCTTCAAAATTTTATTCTTAAAATAGTTTGTACTAATTGCTTGGTCTCGAGCTGCCACTATTGTACTTTCTTATTATTATTATTATTATTATTATTATTCGTGGTTCTTCCAGCACTCAGGACCGCACATCGGTCACGTGGCTAGTGCATTCATCTAACGGCGCTTTCTTCTTGTTCCAGGTGGAGTGTGCTTTCGTCTGCTGAGGAGAAGAGGACGCTTTGTTCGCGCGTGTCTAGTACGTTAATGTTAATTCTCAGTGTTCAGCCTATGCTACCTTCTCAACCCAGCACAGTGAGGATCAACAAATGCATTAGAAATGAGCACTTTTGACGGCAGAAAGATATCTTGGCCAGGGGGCGCTGCCATTGTTGGATCTGTCGTCGGAACAGAAGACGACAGGTGGGGTGCAGGAACGCGGCGTTCGAACGCCGCACATTGCTGATGACGATGGCCGAGACCCAGGTAGAATCTTCGACGACGACGACAACAACAAGCTCGACAACTGAGAATCTCGTAGAGACAGATCAGCGACATGGTGACAAGAAAATCAGCAACAACAACCACCCACACGCCACAAATAACAATCACAGGAATAGCAAGCAGCGGAAGAGGAAGCGTCTCAGTCAGGTGGTAGACAAACTCGTCACTCAAGTGTCCTGTACGGGCCAACCGCTCCTCAACAACAATATCCACCACCACAACAACAACAACCACATTGAACACGATGACCTCAGAGCACCGGTACACGTTCTGAAGACATCGAAACACATGTTCAGTGGTCGCCAGTCCGAGGGTCAGGAGGAGGCCGGACGAGACATGGCGCCCCATCACGGAGAAGTGTTCCGGTTTGACAGCGCGGACAGAGACCGCTATCATTATGGCGCCATCTCAGAGGAAGACGAGGTAGAGGATGTGTTTAGTCCAGCTTCGTCATCCAACAAGTCGCCACACAGCTCGACGACGGACTCTCCTAAAATCAGTTTTAGCCCGTTGAGAATTAAAGACAATAGCATTGAAGAGGAACTGGATGGTGGGAACAGTTGCACACCCCCGCCACCGCGGTTACAGGTCCGCAGCTTCGCCGATACCACCATAGAGGAGGATGTACAGCACTGCAGTCCTCATCCTCGTTATCAAGCATATCACTGTTCCTTATGCCCCCCAGCAAGCGGCTTTCTTCCGTACGCCCAAGACAGGTTCTTCCCACACTCACCCGTTTCCCCTCAGACTCCGAAGTCACCAGTTGCTGCACCTACACACACTTTCGAAAATTTTTTGCATGCCAAGTACCCAGATTTATTCCGCCGCCGCAGTCATTCCGACTCGGATCTTCCCAATTGGTTGGAGGCGGGGAACACAGAGAGGGTAGCAAGTGGCGTGCATGATCGAGGAACAGTGTTGAGGCAATACGGCCTGTCCGTGCCTCCTCTCACCTTACAACAACTGTCTCATCACGGGAAAGGAGGATCACTGGAGTCGGAACATTCCTCGCCACAAGATTCACCACTAGACCTGTCCATGAAGGGTAGTCGAGAACGTGTCGGGAGCAACACAAGCTCAGATTCCATGCCGCCGCTAGCGCTGGAACCAGTGCTACCAGTACAGTTGCTGCCACCAGGATTTCTTCCGTCGCGGGGGGCAGTCTCCGTGCCAGTTGTTAAGGGTGACGTTGCCTCGCCCACCACTAAGGAGTCTGTGGCAGTGCGTTATAACCTAGAGGTATCCCCCGTGGTGGAGGAGATGCCTCCCGGATCGGATGTGGCCTACGTGTGCCCGGTGTGCGGACAGATGTTCAGCCTTCACGATCGGCTGGCCAAACACATGGCGTCGCGGCATAAAAGCCGACAGCACGCCACTGACTCTGCCACGAAGGCGTACCTGTGCGAGGTTTGCCAACGCTCGTTCGCGCGCAGCGACATGTTGACACGACACATGCGCCTCCACACGGGCGTTAAGCCGTACACCTGCAAGGTGTGCGGGCAAGTATTTTCGCGCTCCGATCACCTCTCCACACACCAGCGCACGCATACGGGCGAGAAGCCGTACAAGTGTCCGCAATGTCCATACGCTGCTTGCCGGCGAGACATGATCACGCGACACATGAGGACCCATGCGCGCTACGAGCCGGGCAGTGGCGGTGGTCCCCACAGTGCTGAAACTATCGAGGACCATGCAATCGCCACGTTTCCAGATCCTCCCCTTTCCCCCTCTCAAGCTCTCAGTTCATTATCGGTGCATTCACCCATGGACACTTGTATAAAAGAGAGTCCCCTTTCCCCCTCTCAAGCTCTCAGTTCATTATCGGTGCATTCACCCATGGACACTTGTATAAAAGAGAGTCCCCTTTCCCCCTCTCAAACTCTCAGTTCATTATCGGTGCATTCACCCATGGACACTTGTATAAAAGAGAGTCCCCTTTCCCCCTCTCAAGCTCTTAGTTCATTATCGGTGCATTCGGCCATGGACACTTATATAAAGGAGAGTGACTGAGATCAACTTTGGCTGTGTTCCTTTCGTGGCATACTGAACCGAAAATTCAGAATCTAAACTCATACTAGCCAGTTTTCCAACAACTGCGTCTACAGGAATCGTACGAATGGCACTGTTCATCTTGGTCTCGTGTGAAAGATAAGGTTAGACATGAAAGTTTCTCACTCTTCTAGAAGACAGCGTGTTATTGAATAAGGTTACCAAGTTGTGGGACATAGCAAGGTGGACTTTTATCATCAGCAGGTTCAAATTCCACCACTATTGGACTGCCAGGTCTATGGGCCAAAAATCAGGCGGACCGTCGACTTACGAAGGCTGACCGATATTCGTGAGTGTAATGTAGTAATGACAAAGGTTGTGATGAGGTTGATACATCAACCGATCAGTTCGTTCTCTTGGGATTCAGGACAGTTTAGCTCTGTTTTATATCTGTTTTATTGTTATTGTTCCCAATGTACTTTTGATGGCATATGGAAAGAAATGTTGGTCCTCCCGTTTTTTTGGAACAGACATAATTAAATGTGTCATATGTTGGTATACACCGCAGGTCGGTTGTTCTTCTTCCTGTCTTATCATTGTACATACTCGTACACACACATACACACACACACACATGTATGTTCATGTTTACCAAGAAAACAAAAAAAATGCAAGGACAGAAGTCACAGCGGTACTGCTTAAAATTCAGTGCTTCTGGGACTTTAGGGTGTTCAAAATTTTCACTGTTTGACCCTGAAGATGAAGGTCATACGATCCCTCAAAACGTCGGGAACTACTCGCCCAAAGACACAGCGCCACATCCCAGAAAATTTGGAAATTAAAAACATCCAGGGCTGCACCGTATTCATTACAATAATTCTTCTTCCAATTTTGGTCGTTCGTATACATTCACAAAGTAGCATTGTTGTTATTTGGATTGTTTATTTTTCTGTCCTCATCTATCTAGGTGAAACGAACCCCCCGCCCCTCCCCCCCCTCACCGCCACGGATTTGGCTTGCTGCAGACAGTATAATGCTCAAGAAGTATGGTGAAACAACACATGCGGAGACTACTTGCGTATCTCTCTTCCAAAAATTGGACCCTAACTGCCAGGTGAATGTACATTCTTTTCTGAACTTCCTACATATTTTTATGGCTATGCGCTACAATTTGATTTTTTTTGGGGGGGGGGGTTGGGGAGGTGCTGTAGTAACCATGACATCTACTCTTTTCTGGTGTCGGAAGCCATGTAGTCTGGCAGATAACGTGCGAAAGATTCGGGCGAAATTGTGGTTACTGTTACCAGAGCAAGTTTCAAAAGAGCGCACTGTGATGGCGGAGACAACAGATTTGTCGGAAATGTTGGCGCATGTTTGCTGAGCGTCATGGCGTCATATCTCGTAGGACCGCCACTGTCCTTGTGCAGCAGCAGGGGAGGCCTGACTAAAACTAACAGTCTTATAAAACAGCTTACAGTTAAAACCAAACCGAACATGTTTAATCTCGAACCTTGAAAGTTGTCGCACTATTACCAAATCTTAAACCAGTATTTATAACGTGCCCAAGTGTTTAGGTCAACCGTATACCGTGATGGCTGTTCATCAGTGCCGAACCACATTGACGTGACATTTCCCCTGCCACTTTACACAACATCCTGTTGGAATTGAGCGAATAAGACGGGGATTTCCCACCTTAAAACTGTAAAATATCAGATTTTTATTTAAAATTTTACTCTGATTTTTTTTTTGGTATTTTATAAATATGCTGTGTTTATAGTCCAGGCTATATTCATGCAAGTGGGCCCGGTAGTTCAGTCGGTATAGCGACTGGTTACGTGCTGGACGGTCCGGGGATCGAATCCCGGTGGGGGCGAGATTTTCCGCACCTGTCCAGACCGGCCCTGGGAACCACCCAGCCTCCTGTACAATGGGTACTGGGTCTTTTCCCGGGGATAAAGAGCGGCCGGGGCGTGACGCTGACCCCCTTCTAGTGCCGTGGTCAAGGGAGAGTAGACCTATGCCTCTACTCCCCGTATGGGCCGTACGGCCTGTGCAGAGCCTCAGTGCCTGTACAAGGATGCGCTTTACCTTTTTTTAATATTCATGAAAGCAGGAAATACCCTGTGTGATACGGTGTAACGCTGTGATATGAAGAAATGCATAATGTTTTGGAATACGGATTTTCCATAAATCGCAAATCAAAATCCAGTTCCTTCCTCACAGGATAAACCGTACGTCTTAACAACATCAGCTGGTAAGGCAAATAGTCACTGTCAATTGTCAGGATGACACGAGTTACACTGATATAGTATCTGGACAAAAAGCAGCAACCGTTGTGCTTGCAAGGGTTAACCGATTTGTGCTGTTCGAGGATAGCTCAGTCGCTATTATAGCGACCCCACCACGGGCCGTACGACTGAGGAATCGTGGTTCAGTCCTTATCAGAGGTAAGAGATTGCCTCTTAAGGCGTCAAGATCTGCTCTGGGTCCTACCCAGGCTCCTGTCCAATGGGTTTTGGGTGCCCATTCTCGGGGAGGAGGGGGGGGGGGCGGAAACGGCCGGTGCGTGAAGCCGTTCAGGCATCCCCATCTAGTGTCGAAATCAAGAATGAGTGGAGCTGTACCTGTACTCCTCCACCACACCTTTCTATATGCCTTGGACAGGGACAAATTTGCCTTTTACCCGTACCAAAAAAATATGTAGTACAGGGTGAACATAAAGTCTTTCCCTGATTACAAACATTTATTACAAGAAAACTACTGTACGTGGAATACATTTTTTTTTTCAAAATGAAACTCAAGATGTTTTTTTTACAACACCTTAGTACACTTCAACATGTGCTCCTTTTGCTGCACGGAGAACGTCTAATGGATCATCAATTTCTCTCCACGTGTTCTCCAACATGTCTTCAGTTACTGTAGCAAAAGCGTCTGTTATTCTTGCCTTTCAAATTTGTAATATCTGGAACTGGTGTCGAAAACACTTTGTCCTTAACATACCCCCATAAAAAGAAGTCAAGGGGGGTGATATCCGGCGATCGTGGTGGTCAGGGTGTCGGACCATCTCTCCCAATTCACCTGTTTGGAAATGTTGCATCCAAAAACCAAATGTTACAATAAAAACATGACATAAGATTTTAGAAACTAACTTAAGTAATGGTAAAAAAAAATATATGTTTGCATTCCACGTAGTTTTCTTGTAATAAATATTCGTAATCAGGGAACGACTTTATGCCTCACCCTGTATATGCAATTTTTTCTTCTGATCCAGACTCCCTGTGGAGCAATTCATAAACTATTCGCTTCGTAGTGGTTTTATTGGGCTAATTTTAAAATTAAATCACTTTCCGGAATCATTGCTGCACTGATATGCTTCATAAATTCATCCACATCACCGTAATATTAATTAATTGTCTTATCTTGTTCACCTTCGTGTACTGAAAAACCTTTCCATTTTGCCCAAATTACCGCCACTCTAACATCCATAAACAAATGGTCTGTTTACTTGAAACGCAATTTATTTTCTGTGAGGTTGGAACCAAGTTTTTAAATACAGAGTGTTTCTTTCATCCTTTCCGTTGTGGCAGAAGTTTCGTCACATAGGTGCCCAGCTTCTGCCGCCACACCCAGTCACAAATGAGGTGCTCAGTGCAGGAACCTGTTATCGCGATACGCTTAGTTCAGGGCTAACTATTAGCATCCAAGAGTGCTGATTATTTACACATTTTGTATGAAAGTCCCATGCTTGAAGGCATTATGACACATTAGCCTAACAGAAATCAGGGGACGTTAAACTGTATATAACTGTCGTAACGTACAAGAGCCCACGTTTGCGACAATCGTGCGTGAAATACTGATAATGGATTGTTCACTTCCTTAAGATTCCTAACAGTGTTTGGTTTCCGACCCAAACGGAATTCTCGCGATGAATTTTCGACGTGTTATTCAACGTTGTCATACGCGATTGCGGCCACCAGAAGCCAGCACTGTCGAGAAGTGTTTAGCGCCGCGACGCTTCTTGACCTTGCTAACTCCCTATCGATCTCTACAGAGAGGAAGTGGGAAACCAGGTCAGGAGCAAGGACATCTACAGGCCGAACAGGCTTGTAAAGTGTACACAGGCACACAATGCATAATGCGCACTTGCCATGACACACACACACACACACACACACACACATCTATGGTCACGAACATTTCAATCCAATACACCAGTGTTTCTCATCAGCCGGGCCGCGGCCCGGTACCTGGCCCTGGCATCAATTATACCGGGCAGCGACAGATTCTCCTGGAATTAAAAACTAATTTAAATTTAATTTTATATTTGTCAAAATGCCACACCGTACACATAAGTGTACTAATATTCTTTATAATTATGCCATAATTAATTACTAATACTTATGTTAGTTTAATGTATGAACTTAAAAAAATTGGAAATGTACTGACGAGTAAATCTGTTGGGACCGGGCCCTCGTCTTATGAAAAAACAAAATTTACCGGGCCGCGGTCTCACAAAGGTTGAGAAACACTGCAATACAGGGTACATACAGCCTTGTACATGTAAATCGGAATAAATACATAGCTACAGATATATCAGAGGAAATGCAATGCCAGTTGCCTTTACACACTCGAATGTGGGATGTAATGGGGCTTTTTTTTATACTTACTAAATTCTCCGACCCCCCCCCCCTTTTAAACTGTTATCACATAAGTTCTATACGTACGTGGGAGAAACTTTGTCCGTCACACTGAGGAAACAAAATGACCTCATAGTGCTGTGGAACAGGGCGTTGAGTGGAATCGTTGGACCTATCAGGAATCCTGTGATAATTGGATAATGAGGGCCTTCATGATCTATACTCCTCACAAAACACTAGTCGGGTGATGAACTTAAGGTGGGTGGTACGGTGGACAATGTGGCGCACGTGTGGGTGAAGAAATATGTATACATGCTGTTGTTGGGCTACTTAAAGTGCCACGGAGACTTTGGCGTAGATGAGGAGGGAAGAGAGTTGAGGAAGTCTGTTCGAAGAAATAGGATAGGAGTTGTAGACTAGACTCGCGTGGTTTTGGGTATGGAGGGATAAGTGGCGGGCTGTTGTGTGCACGGTAATGAACATTTGGGTTCCATACAGTGCGGAGAATTTTCTTAACTAGCTTCCCAAGAAGGACTCTACTGCATGCAGTGAGCTCGCCGGTTATTATTGACGATAGTATGCTCTCTTCTCCGAACTTGCATTCAATTCATATCTGTGTGTACAAAGTACGTAATCTGAACATTAACATTTATACAAGAACTTAATTGTCAAAAGCAGGAAAAACGTGACGTGCAGATCCTTTTATATCCGTGGGGCAAAAAAATTTGTAAAGGCGCGTAGAAGCCAACTGGCTGGGTACGATTTAAACACAAATCCAAGATACATAGATCTATTACCAACTAATTGCACTAGTTAACACATACATGCCTATTACTGCGACATGTTTCGGCTATTGAGAATAGCCATTCTCCGGGAGTATCATTTCAGAAAGTACTATAAGTTGTTAAAACACACCGTCGTTTTTGGTAAATAGTAAAGTGGTACATATTAAGTAACTTAATTATCACTGTGTAATTTTAATAAGCAGAAATGTTAAATTTATTATACAGGATTTATGTAGTTCAGATTATGTGAAGTTTGAATCCAAACATCTAGAAGCAGTGAAATGTTTTTCACGTCTGTATGAATGATAAGGCTGAAAAAAAAAATGGAATTGGATTTGAATTTTAAAAGGTTCAAAAAAAAACTTTAAAAATATCTTTGAATTGAATGGGAAGGAGGATGAAGTCAGACATGTGGGTTAAGTACTCTGTACATCACTAATGTTGTGTCCTGGTTGGACAGAACTTATGTACTTTTCTACATAGCAAATAAGCGTTGAAATTTTGGGATGCAAACTGCACATAATCCGAACTACTATAAATCATGTAAAATAATTTTAAAATTTTTTTTATTAATAATCCATACTGAGATTATAATTTATCTTATACATAACACAATTTACCCAAGACAACAGTGTGTGTTAACATCTTACAATCCTTTGTGAAATGATACTCCCCCCTGTGGATGGCTATTCTATCAATAGCCGAAACATATCTGAGTAACAATCGTGTATTTGTTACGCAGTGAAATTACTTGTTAATAAATATATTATATGACTGTCGCCCTGAAGTGTATAATAGCATATCCAAGTAGTAACAAATCGTCACAATTTGATCGTATCAAGAATTCTTAACATAATTTATGTCAAGCATGATGTGTATTACTGAAAAGTGATCCTGATAATTTACGTCAATCACTCAGGTGACACTGGGCGTTCACTGTACAACAGCCTACTGAAAATATTATATAGAGACCGAGCGTAATTTAACTTGTAAATCTCATATCCCTGCGGGGGACATTGAATAACCTTGTACGAAAATCGTATTTCGTATGTCACAGACGAAGATATGGTACTTGGTCGTACAGGCCTGCATCATTCCATTAGAGGGTGGTGTGTTCATCGTTTGAACCCCCGGTAGCATAAGGTAGCCGTTAACATGTCAAAAGCAAGGCCAAACTGCGAAGCTGTCCACACTCACACACGTGTATACATTGAACCAGATTAAATTTAACCTTACAGTGCGGTGGCTACGCTGTTTGGTCGTTAACTTGTCGAAAGCAAGGTTGAACCGCCTACAGCTCTAATCAGTTTGTGTACGTCGATTGCCACAGTGTCCGCGTAGATACGAAAGTGAAGAATCTTGCGGTCTGACAAACATTAGCAAAGTCAGAATTTGCTGTGTTCATGTTACTTTACTTAATGTTTAACTGATCGATATTGACAAGAACACTAAACTGAACATTGCATTCTGTAAGTTGTAATATTACACTGTTTGGGGTTTCTTTATTTTATTTTGTGTGTCAGCTTAGTTTCTTTAACCACACACAGTAACGCAAACTATACAGGATGTTCTACTTAACCACACACAGTAACGCAAACTATACAGAATGTTCTACTTAACCACACACAGTAACGCAAACTATACAGGATGTTCTACTTAACCACACACAGTAACGCAAGTTATACAGGATTTTCTACTTAACCACACACAGTAACGTAAACTATACAGGATGTTCTGCTTAACCACATTCAGTAACGCAAACTATACAGGATATTCTACTTAACCACACACAGTAACGCAAACCTTACAGAATGTTCTGCTTAACCACATTCAGTAACGCAAACTATACAGGATGTTCTGCTTAACCACATTCAGTAACGCAAACTATACAGGATGTTCTGCTTAACCACATTCAGTAACGCAAACTATACAGGGTGTTCTGCTTAACAACATTCAGTAACGCAAACAATACAGGATGTTCTACACAAGGTGTGCCGAACTCACTTTGAGTACACACTGATACGTTAACATAGCCCAGTAATCACTCGTTAGATCGCTACGAGAGCTTTAATGTATGTATATGGTTGTAAACGCCACGAGAGCTTTAATGTATGTATATGGTTGTAAACGCCAATTGTAAAAGCATTACGTATGCTTATAACATTGTACGAACAGAAACAAATTTGCGCCCGTGTGTACTGTTATAGCCTTTGCGTGAGGGGACAGAGGAATCACTAAAACCTTTCGTCCGGCTAGTCGTTGTTCCGGCTCCGGGATTCGAATAGGACACATCTCGGATACAAGTATGAAGAGTTAGCAGTTGAGCGACCGTATTCAGTGCATGCGAAATGTGTCGCGTTATACATAAAAAAAATTGCGATCTAGTATAGTGCTCTCAGGTGTCTGGTTATCTAAGACAACGGATATGCTTCCTCTGTAAGATACTATTGTGAAAGCGAGACGCTTGGCTGTCATCTTGTGTAATAGCATCGGGCGATGAATGAGATCGGTGACGTCAGATTCCTCCTCTAAAAACAGGTTCGAACTCTGTTACAACGCAACGGAAGGGGCTTAATATTTTGTGTCGTTCTAAGCGTGTTTTGCTCTAACCCAGGAATATAATTTTACAGTTAAACAATGAGGAATTAATTGGTAGTACAGAATATCTGACGTTATATGCGAGGTGTAGTTGAAACCAATGTCGTTATAACCGGGTTCTAGTGCACTAAATAACAATACGCGCAAAAAGAACTCTGTCAAGAAGCCCTACACTGAAATACCATACTTTCTGATAAGGAGTGCTAGCTCAGCCAGTGTAAAGTCTGTCTACAGGCAGGTCCAATTCACCGCTGTCGTCTCACCCTGGGAGGGGGGGGGGGGGGAAAATGCTGGTCTTTTTGCACATTTTTTTTTTCAAACATTTTTTGTGTGTAAATTTTTTCAAAGATCTTCCCGCATTTTTTGGTTTGAACTAAGTGTTGGT
>Ga0123353_10015229_pt1 | contig 11153 bp, 10 predicted proteins | sample TergutLab28metaG_3_FD_92763 | JGI IMG/M metagenome (GOLD analysis project Ga0123353, IMG submission 92763) | Labiotermes labralis P3 segment gut microbial communities from Petit-Saut dam, French Guiana - Lab288 P3 | ecosystem: Host-associated > Arthropoda: Insects > Digestive system > Gut ... | reverse complement strand
TTCCAGTCCAGCGAATCCACGTTCCATTGCACGCATTCGTACCCTTCCTGGCGGCTCACCCGCACCACCGCGTCGTTGTACTCGCCGTAGGGCGGCCGGAACAGGGTGGTGGGCTTGCCGATAATTTGCTCCACCTTTTCGCTCACGATGCGCAGTTCTTCGCGAATTTTTCCTTCCGACAGCTGCGACATGTGCGGATGCGTGGCCGAATGGTTGCCGATCTCATGCCCGCGCCGCACCATCTCCCGCACCAAATCGGGATACTTTTCTACCCAGAACCCGACCAGGAAGAACGTGGTTTTCGCATCGTACTGATCGAGGATGTCCAGTATGGTCTCGGTATGGGCCGAGCCCCAGGCCGCGTCAAAGCTGATGGAGAGCACCTTGTCCGCCCGCGCCACGTTGTACACCGGCAACTCCCGCTTGCGGGTGGAAACCATCAGGTTTCCTGATTCGATCAGCCCGGTATACACCAGGGAAAGCAGCGCCAGGCACGCCACCGCCGCAATCTGCCGCGCGCGCTTTTGTGCATTGAACCGCAAACCCACCGCACCGCCTCCGTTCCGCTCGCAAACGTTCCATACTAGCCTATGCGCGTGGAGGCACGGATAGAACCGGATCCCAGCGGCGCCCGGACGGAATCGCGCCAAATCTTTCGCAGGGGCTGGTCGCAGGAGACCTCCTGTGCTATACTAACGAATACAAATGCGCGCGCATTGCATGTCGCCCCTATGCCGCCGCAGGTTTCCGGCCTTTTGCATCCGTGCATCGGAGCCGATCAGAAAGGATGTGACGCGCCTGGCCACCATCAAGCAGCCGGCCGATAAAATCGCCTTGATAACCGATAGCGCCAGCGACCTCACCCCGGAGCAGCGAAAACAATACGGCATCTTCTCGGTGCCGCTGCGCATCGTGTACAAGTCCGGCGAATACCGCGACGGCATCGAGATCTCCCCCTCCGAGGTGTACGCGCGCATGCCCGGCGAGGTTCCCTCCACCTCCCTCCCCCTGCCCGACGACGTCTGCGAGCTGTACGACCGCCTGGCCGACGAGGGCTACACCCGCGCGGTGCACATCTGCATCTCCTCCGGCCTGTCCGGCACGTACAACATGGTGCGCCTGCTGGGAGCGGAGCATTCCAGGCTGGCCGTGACCGTGGTAGACAGCAAGGTCCTGTCCATGGGCGAGGGCATGCTGGTGCTGGAGTGCGCCAAGACGCTCCAGGAAACCGGCAGCATCCCCCTGGCGGTGGAGCGCCTGCGGCAGATCCGCAAGGGCATGCTGGGCGCGTTCATCATCCGCACGCTGGAATACCTGCGCAAGGGCGGCAGGATCGGCCTGGTGGAGTCCGTGCTGGGCAGCATGCTCAACCTAAAGCCGGTGATCTTTGTCAACGACGACGGCGTGTATCAAACCTTGGCCAAGGCGCGGGGCTTCAACAGCGCGCGCACTACCCTGTTGGAAGAGTTTCGCCGCCGCTACGGCGAGCGCCCGGTGCACATCTCGGTGGTGCATGGCCAGGCGCAGGAGGAGGCGGAGAGGCTGCTGGAGGCGGCCAAGAGCACGCTGAACGCGGTATCCGGCTTTGTGGCGCAGGTGAGCCCGGTGCTGGGCGCGCACACCGGCCCCAGCCTGCTTGGATTGATCGCGTACGAGGCGTAACGCTGATTGCCAAATGAAAACCGCTTGCGAGCCGCAAGCGGTTTTTTGTAGGAGGCGATGCCCACATCACCCCGCACCCTTGGCGATGTGATCGGGTATCGCGGGCCGATGAGGGCATCGGCCCCTACTGAATGATGGTGATCCGCCCCTGGGGCTCCGCGTACCGCGCGCCTATCACCCCGCCCAACTCCACGGTAACGAACTGTATCAGCGCATCCTCCAGGGACATGCCGGTCTTGTAGCCCGATACGGAGAAGGCCCGCTTAAACGCAAAGTACGTATCCCCGCCGGCGGCGGTGAAGTCGTTGGTGGCGATGGCGTACCGGGCGCCGGCGGCGAAGGGTCTCCCCCCCACGGTGGCGATGGTTACGCGGGCGCCGGGGTTGGCCGGCTGGTGATAGGTAGAATCCGGATAGAGCTCGCCCTGCTCGTAGGCCACGGTGGTGTCGATGGTAAACTCGATGCCCGCCACCTGCGGGAACGCGCCGATGGCCGCCGGGGTGGCTTGGGTGGCCGCCTCCAGCGCCTCGAGCAGCTCCGCCCCGGTTACGGTGAGCACGGTCACCTCGTTGCCGAAGGGGAACACCGTCTTCATGTCGTTCATGGTGATGTCCCCGGCCTGTATGGAAGCGCGGATGCCGCCGCCATTGGTAACCGCCGCCACCACATGATCCCCCACCGACCGGCGCGCGGCCCACAGGATGGCGTCGGCGGCAAAGTTGCCCAGGTTGGTCTCCTGGGTGCGCACGCCGGGATCGCGCTCGCCGTTGAGCAGTATTTCGGTGGTGGCAAACACCTCGGCAAGCTGCGCGGAAACCTCGTCTTGAACGCCCTTCACCAGGGCCTCCACCTCGGAATCGGAAGGATGGACGTATAGGCTCGCTTGCAGCGTATTGCCGCTAAACACCACCGCGCCCAGCTTTTTGCCGTACTCGCCGGCGCTCACCAGCAGCGCGCCGCCTACCTCGATGCCGCCGTCGATCACGGTATGGCTGTGGCCGTCCACAAACAGGTCGATGCCGGTGGTATGCTCGAGCACGTCGATGGAGCGGTTGGGCGCGCTTTCCTCGTCCACGCCCAGATGGCCCAGGCACACGATCAAGGCGCAGCCCTGGCCCTTGAGCGCGTCGATTTGCTCCTGCGCGCAGGCGTACAACGCCTCGCCCATCAGGATGTCGATGCCGCCCACCCTGTCGGGATGCGCCTTGGTCAGCAGCTCGGGGGTGGCCAATCCAAACACGCCCACCCGCACGCCGTTGCCCATCACAACAATCATATGGGGCTGAAACACCGTGGCCCCGCTGGCTCTGTCGGTGATATTGGCCGCCAGGAACGGGAATTCCGCAAGCTCGCGGTTCTCCAGCAGGTTGTCGATGCCCCAGTCAAACTCGTGGTTGCCGACGGTCATGGCGTCGTAGCCGGCGGCGTTCATAAACTCCACGGCCGTTCTGCCGCAGCTCAAATTCACGATGGGCATGCCCTGCGTCGCGTCCCCCGCATCCAGCAGCAGCACCGACGCGCCCATCTTTTGCAGATCGAGCTTGATCTGGGCGATAGCGGCGTATCCCAGCGCGCCGGTGCTCAGGTCGGCAGCGGCGCGGCCGTGCACGTCGTTGGTGTGCAGAATCACCACCTTGCCCGCAGGCTGATGGAATTCCCTGCCTGCGGCAACGGCGGCGGCCGGCAGGCCGATCGCCAGCGCAAGCGCGAGCAAAAGCGCGAGCAAACCTCTTTTTTTCATGCGGGTTTCTCCCTTCCCCTTGGGGCTTCCAGGCGCCTGCGCTTGCCGCGCCCCCTCCCGAGTATATGATAACAATCGATCGCATAGGCGTCAAGGAACATTGGCAAAGTGCACAAAAAAAAGGGCTCACGCCCCTCGGAGCAACGCTGCCGCCGTTTCAGCGCACCTCCACGTATTGCAAAAGGGTGGCAAAGAGCCGCTCCCCCACGCCCTCGACCCGGGTCAGCTCCTCCACGTCCGTCAACTGCCCCTGGGCGTCCCGGTAGGCCACAATTCGCTCGGCCAGGGCCTGGCCTATGCCGGGAATGGCGGTGAGCATCCACGCGTCCGCCTGATTCACATCCAGCTTGCGCCGTGCCGTGGGCGGCGCTTGGGTGGGCGCCGGGGCCGCGCGGGAAGGATCGCTGGTGGGCAGCACCAACTGCATGTCGAGCCTTTGGGCCGGCTCCGCGATTTGCGCCGGCGGCTCCGTGGCAAAACCGCCGCTGGCCAGGCAATAGCCCACCAGCGCCACATAGAGCGGCGTCAGCACCACAAAAAACCATCGCTCGCGGCTCCAAGGCCGCTTCGCGCCCCTTGCCCGGAAAGCCACCTGCCCTCAACCCCTGCTTTTGCCCATTGCTTTCGGTTCTCGTGTTCGGGCATTCCTCCTTGTTCTTTTCGGCATCCTTCGCGCAAAACCTGCAAAATTCGACATTTTTCGCCGGTGGTTTAATTTCCTCTCACAGTGAAACGGCGATCAGGGTTGCTCGGCATCCCCCTCTATCAAGAACCGTTGCCCCAGGTCTTTGGCATTCAGTGCGCTCACCGCGGGCTTGCCTGTGCTTTTCTCAATCTGCTCGCGGGCGACTTTCGCAGCCATCGCTCCCTCTTTGGCAACTACCGCGCTTTCATTAAGCCCGCTCGGCTGCCGGGCTATGGATATATCTGTCGCGGCAACTTCGGCAAGCATATTCAGCACCAATTCGGTGTTGGTCATGTTATCGCGTAGATTTTCTTTTTTCAACCCCTTATATTTCTTGTATTCGCGGGTATTCATGCCGCTCCATGTTCTGCTCATCAAATCGGTAAGGGCTGCGAATTCCTGGCCCCGCTGCACGCCGCTTTGATCCCATTCATCCGTTAGCGCCTTGCGCACTTCGATGGACTTGATGCGCTGGTTGATCCAGTTTTCGCTATACCCCAAGCGGCGGTAATTCTGTATTGCGCGGTCGATCGAAAGTTCGGGGTCAACGGTTTCATCTAACCGTTCACCACCAACCTTTGCGAGCCACAGCTTGAATGGCTCGGCTTTGGGTGACGGTACGGATTGAATAATCCGTAAAAGCTGTTCAGTGTCTGCAGCATCGGTCAAACGCATTTTTCCGTCATACGCCTCCATTTTCAACTGACTACAGATTGTAGCCAGTTGGGCGCCTTCATGTTTTAGACGCGTTTTCATAACGCTCCAGTATTTGCGGGCGCGGTCATGCGTTGGTTGCTCGGTTAGGATTTCAATCACATCTATCACTGAAAACCACCATTTTTCGGCTTCTTCATCCCACACAGCACGAACCTGTGTTTCTCCAAAAAGCTTGATTTGATTTTTGTGGTCACTCATCGGCAGCACCCCCCTTTCACCTTTTTGCAGCGGGGAATCCAAATCATTACAACTCCTTGAGCACCATGTACCCCAGCAGCATCGCCAGCAATTGAAACAAAAACAGGTGCATCATCGGCATCAGCAGGCCGATGGGAAAGCAGAGCATCGCCGGCGGATACGAGCTCACGATCAGGCATTTGAGGCGGGTCTTAAACGGGAGCCTGTGGATATCCAGGCGCGTTATGCCCATCGCGTAGCCGATGCCAATGTAGTACACCAGCACCATCGCCAGCACGATAAGCAGGCGCATCGCCAGCGCCGGAAACAGAAAGCGCTGATAGTACCCGTTGTAAAGCGCCAGGCGGTCAAACATCTCTTCAAACGCCGCTTCCTCCACCACCCAGACCGGCAGATCCGCCGCCGGCAAGATCAGCTGGGTCTGCGCGTCGGCGTATTGCACGTACTCGGGGGTAAACACAAGGGCGGCGTCCGGCCCCTCGATGGTTCGGGGTTCGGCGATGTCGAAGGCCAGCGCGTATCCGTCGCCGTCCGCGATCACGGGCGGGATATTCCCCCTCGCCAATTCGGCAAGCTCCTGCAAGTTAACGCCGTAGTGCTGCGCGTAAAACTGGTGGGGCGGGAGCAGCACCACCGAAACCAGCACCGGTATGCTCAGCAGCGCCACCACGGTCGCGGCGATGCCGGCCACCGCGGCCGGGCGGGCGCGCCGCACCTGCCTGGCCAGCCGCCAGTACAGCCTATTCACCTTTGTTTGCCCCCGACATCAGGCCGGTGACCAGGAACCGCTGGAACACCATTTGGAGCGCCGCGATGGGCAAGGCGATGAGCAGGCTGGCCGCGGCAAAGCGCGGGAAGTTGTACTGGGTGGACATGGGATCGACCAGCTCGTACAGGCCCAGCGCGATGGTGCGCTGATCGTTGGACGAGAGCAGCATCCTGGGCAGCAAAAAGTCGAACCACGGCCCCATGAAGGAGGTGATCGCCATAAAGGCGACGATGGGCGTGGCCAGCGGAATGATGATTTGAAAAAACACCTTGACCTTCGAAGCGCCGTCGATGTACGCGGCCTCGTCCAGCGACCGGGGGATGTTGAGCATAAAGCCGCGCACCAGCCAAATGTTGCCCGGTATGCCGCTAGCCACATAGATGATCACCAGCGTGTAAATGTTGTTGAGCAGGCCGAAGGTCAGGCAGATGACGTACAGGGCGGTGAGGCCCAGGAACGAGGGGAACATCTGGAACAACATGATGGAAAACAGCAGCGGCTTTTGCCCCCTGAACTTAAACCGCGCAAACATAAAGGCGGTAAACGAGTGCACCAGCACCGTCAGCGCCATGGAAAGCAGCGCGATGATCAGCGTGTTTTTGTACCAGGTGGTAAACTTGGTTTTGCTAAACAGCTCCTCGAAGTTTTTGAGGGTGGGCTCGTCGGGGATCAGGGAGGTGGCGTCCACCGAGGAGGTGGGGCTCAAGGAGGTGCCCAGGATCCAGGCGATCGGAAACAGAACGATCAGCAGCACGAGCACCAGGTTCAGGTGGATCGCCGCGCTGGCGAGGATGTCCTTCACGGATCGGGTTTTGCGCCTGCTCATGCTCAATCCTCCTTAAACACGCGGGTGCGCAGCAGGTTCCAGCCCGCTATGGTAGCCAGCCCCACGAAGATCAATATCGACATCACCGAGGCAAAGTTGTACATGCGCTGATCCCACGTCAGCTTATAAATCCAGGTAATCAGCAAATCGGTGGAGCCGGCGAGTATGTAATTGGGATCGAGAGGGCCGCCCTTTGTAAGAAAGAACACCGTGCCGAAGTTGTTGAAGTTGTACGTAATGGAAAAGATGAGCTGGGGCGCCGTGGCGGAAATGATAAAGGGAAAGGTGATCCTGCGAAAGATTTGCAGCGCGTTGGCGCCGTCGATCTCGGCGGCCTCGTACATCTCGGTGTTGATGGTGGATATCACCCCGGAAATCAGCGCCATAAAGTACGGGAAGCCCAGCCACAGGTTCACCAGCACCAGGGTGGTGCGGGCCCAGGCGGCGTTGCTCAAAAACGGAATGGGGTTGTCAATCAGGCCCAGGGACGTCAGCGCCTGGTTGATGGGCCCAAACTTGTGGAACACGTTGGAGAACACCAGCACCGACACAAAGGCCGGAACAGCCCAGGGAAGCATAAAGATGCCGCGCCAGAATTTTTTAGCGCGCACATGTTTGCTGTTAATCAGCACCGCCTGCAGCATGCCGCCCAGGTACGAGGTAAACGCCGCCAGCAGCGCCCAAACTACCGTCCAGGTAAGCACGCCCACGAAGGTACGCCCCCAAACCGGAAGACGGACGATGTCCACAAAGTTTTGGAAGCCTACCCAGCTCACCAGGCTTCTGGGCGGAATGGCGTTGGTGTTGTAGTTGGTAAGCGACACCAACATCGTAAAGAGCACCGGCAGCACGGACACGAACAGCATCAGCAATAGGCCGGGGGTGATGGCGATGTACTCAAAGAATCTGTCGAAGCCGCTGCGCAAAGAAGCGACGCTGGACAGGCTCTCCCCCCGCTCCATGCGCTTGCGCGTCGCGTAGGCGTCGCGCATGTTGATAACCCATATGATTGCGAACAAAAACAGCACGGCCAGCGCGATCAAGCCGTTGATCATCAGCATCAAGGAATGATCGTATACCGGAACCCTGGAACTGGTGCGCGGAATCTCGCCCAGGGTTATCAGGCCCCATATGCCCTTGATAAACAGGCCGCAGTTACGAAAATGCGGCTCGGCGCCGCCGGTGAGCACCGCCAGCGTGCCGGTAAACAGCTCGATGCACACCAGGGCCCCCTGCGCCAAGAAGAAGATCAGGCCCTTGATTTTTTGCTTGTTGGCCACCTGGCCGCTTCCCCACACCAGCGCCGACATCAGCGTAACGCCCCAACGCATGCCAACACCTCCGAAACATAAATAGGGGCATGGGCGGCGTTTTCACGCCGCCCACGCTCGCACATCCATCGTTAGTCGTCGATGGACTTGCCCGCGGCCGCGAGCTCGGTGATGTAGGTCTCCATGGCCTTTGCCTGCGCCTCTTCCGGGGTCAGGGTGCCGTCCCAAGTGAAGGAGAACAGGTTCTTCAGGCCGTTCCACATCTGGTTCACTTCCGGGATCACCGGCATCGGAACCGAATAGGGGGACTGCTCGGCGATGCCGCTCAGGTAGGGATCGTCGGCAATGCCGGGAATGCCCGTTAAATCCTTGAGCGTGGGCAGCTTGCCGGTAACGTCGTACATCACGGCGGCGCCCGCTTCGCTGGCCAAGAAGTCAAGCAGCGCGTAGGCCAGATCCCACTCCTCGGTGTAGCTGCTCACATGGGCGATGATGTTACCCGAGAAGCACCAGGGCTGGTTGCCATCCATGGTGGGCAGCTTGGTGACGCCAAAGTTCACGCCGTTATTCCTCGCCTCGGCGATGGCCCAGGGGCCGGTGATGGTGAAGGGAATCTCGCCCTTCTGGAAGCGGCCCACGGTGTTGTCCCACTGGGCGTCGGCCACGTCCACGTCAAAATAGGGGCGCATGGACATGTGGTACTCCACGCCCTTCAAGGCCTCGGGGCTGTCAAAGCCCGGGTTCCTGAAATCGTCGTTGTTGGGCCCAAACACGCTCATGCCAAAGGCCGAGAGGAAGGGGTAGTTGTGATACGCGTCGTCTACCTGCCAGGCGATCGCCCACTTGTTTTCAGCGGGATCGTTGTAGGTCTCGGCAAAGGCCTTGATCTCTTCCATGGCGGCGGGCGGGACATCGCCAAAGAGATCCTTGTTCCAGAACAGCGCGATGTTCTCGGTGGAGATCGGCAGGCCGTACATCTCGCCGTCCACCATCACGGTGCCCACCGCCGGGGCGATGATGGCATCCTCGTACTTGGCTTGGAGTTCGGGAAGGATGGGCTCTACCAGGCCGTCCAGGATCGCATTGGCCACATGGTCATGGGGCAGCACAAATACGTCGGGTCCCACGCCGGCGGGGCCGTCCAGCGTCGCCTTGTGGCGCTGATCGGTGTGCGCAATGTGCAGGAATTCAATCTCTACATTGGGATACAAGAGGCCAAACGCCTCTACGACAGCCTCGCCCCAATCCTCGTCGTGGAGCCACAAGGTAAGTTTGCCCTCGGTGTCCGCCGGGGGTGGCGTGTAGGCCATGGCCATTTGGGCCATCCCAAGGCACAGAACCAGTGTCATCAGGATCGCGAAACCTTTTTTCATCTTTTTTTCCTCCCAATTCTATTTGGCTCGGTCTATCCTTACGGCGGGGCCCGCCGCAAAAATACAAAAAACACGCAGGAAAGAAACGATTGCGAAATCGTTTGCACGCATTGCGAAACCAAAGAAACTCTTATCAGATATCTGCATTATAGCGCATTTTTGCCATCTGTCAACCCTGCTTTGTGCAATTTTACCCAAGGGGCAGCGGCGCGTCCGGTGGCCGCGCCCTACAGAGATTGCGTCTCATTTGCACAAAGGATGTCCACGAACCCAGCGTTGTAGGGCGCAGCCACCGGACGCGCCCTACAGAGGTTACGTCTCATTTGCACAAAGGATGTCTACGAACCCAGCGTTGTAGGGCGCGGCCACCGGACGCGCCGCCACCGCCCTACCATTTGACAGTCCAGCCATCAAACGGTAGAATCAATAAAACGCCGCATACATGGCGCGAGGAGGAATCCCTATGCGAAAGACAGAAAAAAAGATCGAAAGAAAGATGGAAGTTTTTTTTGATTACGCCTGCCCCTATTGCCTCGAAGGGCACGAATACCTGCTGGCGGTGAGGGCCAGGCACCCAGACGTGGCGCCGGACTGGCGGCCCTGCGAGGCCCATCCGCGGCCCGAACCCCACGGCCCCCACACCGACCTGTGCGCCCGCGGCATGTTCTTTGCCCGGGACAATGGGGTGGATCTGTGGACATATCACGAGCGCGTGTACCGCCTCGCCCTCCAAGACCGCATCGACATCGAGGACATCGACGCGCTGGCGCAGGGCCTGGCCGATCTGCTGGACGCCGACGCCCTGCGCGCGGCGCTCCGCTCCGGCGCGTACGCAGACGAGCTGGACCGCAACAACCATCACGCCTACGAGGAGTCGGGCGTGTGGGCCGTTCCCGCCTACCGCATGGACGGCAAAAAGCTGGATTCGGTGGAGGGTGTCGGGATTACGAAGCAGCAACTGGATGCGTTTATGGGCTAGGCTTTTAATCCTTTCTTATACGCAAGCACAAACAAAACACCCAAGACCGCAACATTCGCCCACATAATAGCGAAGGATTGCAATGGGCTTGTTTTCGTACCGCCTATGGTTAAATAGTCTGCTACAACATTGAGTTGTTGCGTATAAAAAACGTGGAGCCACCTTGCTATGTTGTCGTTAAACTGAGCCATTATCGGGCCAAATCCTAAAATTAATGCGATCGGCATGGACAGTCCTGTTGCGGCTTGCTGGTTTTTGGTTAGAATGCCGATGGTTGCGCCCAGCACAATCGATGCGGTCACACCCGACATCATCAAGGCTAAAAAAATCCAAAAGTCCTGCTCCCTAAATTCGCCTATCAAGCTAAACGCAACGGACGTGAAGAAGCTGGCAATGAATACGACGCCGCCAATCCCCAGCAAGTACGCTGAAGGTTTTACGCCTGCCATCATCAGGAAGCGCAGGCTTTTCTTTTCTATGTCCTCAGCGATAATACCGGCAACAATGGGGATCAATCCCATGCCCGCAAAAACAGTGGCTTGCATGGTGGTCATGTTGGGCATACTTGCCTGCGCATGTACCTTGGCATATGCCAACATCTCTTCGGTCATGCCCTCAAAATCAAAATTCACCATACCCTCAAAGTCTATCATTCTCGTTATGGCAAACGCCAAAAGCGGAAAAATAATAAACTGAATCAATGTAGCCGGATTTTTGAAGGTGTCCTTGAGTTGCTTTTTGAAAACCGCTTTTACATTTTTCATTCCAAGCTCCCTCCTGTCAGTTGAACAAATACGCCTTCCAAGTCCATTACGGTTTTCATTGATTTGTAGTGTTCGCAAATGTCCTTCGGTGCGCCCTGTACGATAATCGTTCCGCCAAACAGCATGAGAACACGATCGCAAAGGTATGTTGCTTCCTCCATGTTGTGC
>Ga0123353_10015227_pt1 | contig 11154 bp, 7 predicted proteins | sample TergutLab28metaG_3_FD_92763 | JGI IMG/M metagenome (GOLD analysis project Ga0123353, IMG submission 92763) | Labiotermes labralis P3 segment gut microbial communities from Petit-Saut dam, French Guiana - Lab288 P3 | ecosystem: Host-associated > Arthropoda: Insects > Digestive system > Gut ... | reverse complement strand
TTTTTACTCTTCCCAACCCCAAAAACCAAGACCCCAAATTTTTTTTCACTTTTTGCATGCAGAAATAAAAAAAATTTTTCAAAAAAAAATAAAAAAAGGAACAATTTATAAAAAAAAAAAAAAAAAAAAAAAAAAGGAAAGTTATGCAACATAAAACCTGTGTTTTGATTTTCTCTACAACTTTTGTCTGAAACATTTCTTATTCTTAGAAGAAATGAGCGAGATATTATCATAAATATGCGTAGGAAATCACGTAAAGTACCCGTTATTCTTGTCAGATTTTAATGAACTTGAATTTTACCGGCAGATATCCGAAAATACCCATATATCAAATTTAATGAAAATCCGTCCCGTGGGAACCGAGTATTCAGTAACCTTTTTTCCAAAAAAAAAAAAATGAGGTAATGTGGGAAAATATTACTGAGCCAAACAGGCCACAGATGACAATACAGCGTATGCGCATTGCATGTTGGATAACTAAGGCTACAGACACACACTTGGAATATGTAATACTATTGCTTTTCCGCTGCAACAATGGTTACGTGAATGTGCCCCAGTGTTTCGTTATACGTACATTGCCTGTCTGGTTGGTGTTTATGTTAGTTACAATTATTTCTTATTATTTGTTCCCGATTCCTCCTCCCCCCCTTTTTTTTTTAAATGCAGGGCAATATCCGGGCTTGCTCCCATAGCAGAATTCATGTACACTGAGGAACGCCCCTGCTGAAACTTAAAAAGTCAGTGTAAATTGAAGAGGAAGTTGGCAGGCGGCAAATCTGCGTTGCTAAGGAACAATCAGCTTACCTTTTTTTTTTTTTCTGTGACAGTTAATCTGGTGGAGATCGAGTCATTTGAAGGACATCATTCGACTGTGCTGAGGAGAATAAAAGTAAATGTGGTCTGGCTTGCAAAAAAAAAAAAGACTTTGATGTCGTTACGCTTCGTTCAGTCAGAAACGATCATTGAGGTGATGCGATGCGGGTAGGTTCCTATTTACGTCAGGGATGCGTTCCTAGAAAAATACGACCTTTTTCGAAACAATATTAAAGTACGTGATTTGGCGTACCGGGATAGCTCATTCGGAATATCGACTTGCTACGGGCTGGGCGGTCCGGGGATCGAATCCCGGTGGGGGCGAGATTTTCCGCGCCTGTCCATACCGGCCCTGGAGCCCACGCAGCATCCTATACAATGGGTACCGGGTCTTTCCCGTTGGTAAAGCGGTCGGGGCTTGGCGTTGACCACCCACCCCATCTAGCGCCGAGGTTAAAGAAAGAGTAGAGCTGCACCTCTACTCCCCCTATGGGCCTTCGTGGACTCTTATAAGGTGAACTTTACATTTACCTGTATCTTTGCATGACTGACGTGGAAAGGGATTTTAATTGACGTTGTCAGTTGATGTGTGTATCTGCCTGTTCTTACTTTCGTGTGAACACCTCCAATTCACGGCACTCGCAATGTTTTCTGTGTGCAATAAATGAACACCAAAGACGGTCGGGTTTGTAGAATCGCAAAGATTGCATTTGAAAGACCAGAGTTCATATCCCACCTTTCCACGGTGTATGCCAGTAACTGTAATAATAAAACTTGGGATTGACTTCCCAGAATGGCTTCAAACTTACCGTTGGCGTTGCTTGTACTTGTCACTGTCCTCACCGCTTCTGCCCAGGGAGCAGATGAATGGCGCCTGAAACTGATCGGATCGGGAGCCACACTGGACAATTTGCCTCGAACGAGATCAACTTAACGCGACCGCGAGCAAAGTTGTTGTTTTGTTCCTCCCTGCATGCCAGTCTCATGTAGAATGCTGGTACAGTGATCATGTGATGGTCCGGTGTTTAGTGGGGGTGAGCAGCATGAGTTAAAGCACAGGGCTACAATGTTTTTACACTGTAAGTGTTAGAAGGTAAGTCGGTTTAAAATTGCCGATATAATGTCGTACTGTCGGAGATGCAAGTTACAGCGTGGCGATTTGTGCGCGCGAGAAAGGGTGGAAGTTATGGAAATATTGTTGGTACAGTTAAAAAGGTAGAGAGAGTTGTCCGTGCCCGCGCCTTGAAGGGGTATCGGGAGGGAGGAGAAGTATAGCTCCACCCATTCTAGAGGGAGGTGAGTAGTGACCTTCACGCCCCCGTCCGCGTCCCCCCTCCCGGGTAAGTGACCCCTGTACCCATTAAATAAGAGCCTGGATGGGCCCCGGGGCCGGTCTGGACGTTTCGGAGAAAACTCTCTTATTTATTTTTTTTTTCATGTTTTTCGCCGTGCCTACTGTTAACCATAAACGTAAAGTTCACGCTGAATCAGGCCATGAAGGCCCGTAGGGGAGGTAGAGGTATAACTCTACTCTTTCTTTAACTTTGGTGTTAGATGGCGGTGGGTAGTCAATGCCACGCCCCGGCCGCTTTACCCCTGGTAGCGAGACCCGGTAGCCATTTTATAGGAGGCTGGGTGGGACCCAGGGCCGATCTGAACGGCGCGGAAAATCCCGCCCCCCACCATGACTTACCATTGATTTCGTAATGCTTTAAATCTTCGGTTTTCTGTGTTGGAATTGCAAGGGATCTAAAAGGAGGCTGTCGCAGTCCGATAAGAGTAATGTCGAGGAATATTCATGGAGGAACGGAGGGAAACCACCTAAGATTTCGGTAAGGACAGCCGGTGTGCGGTGTAGATTCGATGCAGTTACCTGCCGAACATAATTTTGCACCTTTGCAGCCATGCCAGCCTGATGGCTCTTGAAATCCTCAGTTGACAGAAATTTGTGAAGCGGTGACAGAAGGGAATTGAAGAATGATCTGCGATTGTAGTTACTGAGAACCTGGAGCCTCTAAAAAATGAAGACAAACCGTGTACACCATTAGGGTTTATGGGTTGGAGGTATAGCTCTACGCATTTGTATCCTCGGCTTTATGTGCCGCATGTCTCGGTCGCTTTACCCTTCCTCTGCAGAAGGAACCCCGTCATCCATTGAATAGGAGGCTGGTTTGGCAACAGTACCCGTCTACACGGTTGAAAGAAGAGACAAATATCTTGCCCCTGCCGGTAATCGCACCCATGGTCATCAAGCCCGTAGCTCTAGTCACTGGACTGACTGAGCTCTCCCGGCCTTCGGAGACTTGGAGAACAGCAATCCTGCTATGGTCACACTGGAGTTACAGGTTCCAATCTCGCGTGAGGCCTCGCTGTTTATCCGTGGAGGATTTTGTGAATTCGCAAGATGGTGCAAGTTTGTGGTCAGACTAGCTTATTTCTGAGGACCAGGTGGCAGTTCTATTGCAGGACCAGTCTCAGAGCGCACATACGCAACTCCAGACGGAGAATTCTCGTGACTGTACGCACTACCGGAAATAGAACTTAACGTATTAGAGCGCTGGATTTTCTCCTAATGATTACTAATTAACTCCTCGAATCTCATGCCTTGCTTCAAAGCTGATAGCCACTGATCTATTCGAGGGGCCATTCCACTTTTGTGGTACGCGAAATTTCGATACTGTAGTAACAAGAGCCGAACACTGTACCCTTTCTTGAACAAGAGTAATTCAGTCTACATTCTTCTTATTTCTGTAGGATCTATTTTAATATTATCCTCTCGTCCACATCTAGTTCAGAAAGCCTTTTCCCTTAAGGATTTCATGTTAAAATCTTTTATTCTTCACGGTCTATCTCGTGGGTGATGGATGCCCCTCTCCACCCCACCTTTTTCGGTTTCATTAGCGTAACTTTATCAGGTGAGAGGTGCATATTTCTTAAACCTTGTCCTACTTCTTCTGCTTACCTACAGATAGTGTCCTCAACACCCAGTTCTCAAGTATTCCATAAGTTAGTAGAATTTTACTAACCCATCAAAGAACAAGACTGACATAAATTATGTACGGATAAAGACCCAGCTCGTACCAAGCAGTAAACACACCCCATCTCGGTTATAAGAGCCAGTCAGTCAAATAGGGAAATAATCGCTGTTTGTTCTCAGATCCACACAAAACACATGAATACACAGTGTGGGCAGAACGTGGTGTTGTTGAATGTTAAACTGGGGGTACATATGGTGACCACTGGGCTTGAAAGGGTTAATATACTCGTAGTAATAACAATTTTTTACAGAACCTGAATTTTAATGTGCCAGTTTCTTTAACGTAATGTTTATGATGAAATTGTCAAAGCAATATATTAATCCGGAACAAATAGTGCTTCCTTCGCTTTATCTCTGTATGACGAAGATTATGTTTATCATTTTTATCTTTGTGCGTTTTCCAGTTCATGTCATCAGCGCTATCAGTTGACAGTTCATCGCTGTAATGTAGGAAGTCGCGTGTCTAAAATGAGAATTTCAATTGATTGACATGCGCTTGCTTATGGAAATGCTCGCCGTAGAGCGGACGACATCGTTGCTGCAGAGCGACCCGATTGTGCTGCCCGCTACGTGGTGGTCAGCCCCAGTATCCGTGGAGGCAACCTTTTATCGCTCAAGGTCCGTCTAAATACCAGTAAATCCCGCGCGGACCGCAAACCTATTTTTAATGGCGAAAGTGTTATACTTTGAAGGAAAACTTATTTGATACTAAGCAAATAAAAAAAAAATAGAATTCGTATTTGCAAATTGTTCGTAAAAAGTAATGTCGCAGTTAACTGTAGTAAGAGTTCGGGGATTTCCATTGTTTTTCAAGAATGGAAGCATGTCACTTTGAAGGTTGCGCTGTTTCTTTGCTACTGGTATTTTTATTCGGAAGCACACGGCATTGCGTTCTGCAAAATTAGGCTTGAATACACTGGCACTGTCATTAGAGCGTACTTAGAACTGAAAGAGAATGGTAGAGCCTCTCGTCTGTATTCCTGTCACTCCTCACACTGTAAAGTTCGCAACGTGCAATCTTCACGATTTGCTTTACAGCTTAATTAATGTTTGTGGACTGGGTAGCTCAATGGGTATAGCGACTGGCTACGGGCTGGACGGTCCGGGGATCGAATCCCGGTGGTGTCGAGTTTTTCCGCACCTGTCCAGACCGGCCATGGGGGTCCACCCAGCCTCCTGTATAATGGGTACCGGGTCATTCCCCGGGGTAAAGAGCGGCCGGGGCGTGACGCTGACCACTCACACCCTTCTAGTGCTGTGGTCAAGAAAGAGTAGAGCTATACCTCTGCTTCCCCTATGGGCCGTACGGCATGTACAGAGCCTCAGTGCCTGTACAAGGGTGCACTTTACCTTTACCTTTAATTAGTGTTTACCAAATCTAAATATGCACGCGAGTCCACCAGGTCACTGAAAGCTTGTCCTGAATTCTGCTGCTGGATCATACCCTACGTGTGTTCGAAATTCTCGCGTGGGGCGGGTTGCTGTCGCTATTCTTTGTATTTCTTGGGAAATGAGCTTTACTGTTATTATTATTATTATTATTATTATTATTATCATCACATACATACATACATACATACTTACTTTACTCACTCACTCACTCGCTCATTCCATGGAGCAGAGTCCTTCTTGAAAAGCTAACCGGTTTTAAGCTGGTCAAAAAATTCCCCGCATTTTATGGAACCCGAGGGTTCATTACCGCATTCACAAGTGCCCGACACCTGCCCCTATCCTGAGCCAGCTTGATCCAGTACATACCTCCACACCCTACTTCCTGAAGATCCGTCTTAATATTACCCTCCCATCTACGCTTGGGTCACCCAAGTGTTCTCTTTCCCTCAGGTTTCCCCCCATATAAACCCTGTATACGCCTCTCGTCTCCCCCATATTCGCTACATGCCCCACCCATCTCATTCTTCTCAGTTTTATCACCCGAACAATACTGGGTGAGGAGTACAGATCATTAAGTTCCTCATTGTGTAGTTTTGTCAACTCCCGTTACCTCGTCCCTCTTAGGCCAAAATATTCTCCTCGGCACCCTATTCTCAAACACTCTCAGTCTACGTTCCTCTCTCAATGTGAGCGACCAAGTTTCACACCCATACGAAACAACAGGCAGAATTATAGTTCTGTATATTTTAATCTTTAGATTTATTATTATTATTATTATTAGTAGTAGTAGTAGTAGTAGTAGTAGTAGTAGTATGGTGTGGTTTGCTGATGACCGGCGGGACGTGAGATGCAAATAGTTGCGAGTCGCTGCACTGTTACTACGGTGGGATGGCGAGCCATTGCTGCACACCATTTAAATATGTGTTCGTGTGTATCGATGCTGGTAGCCACGTAATGTAGCATTTGAAAAACCTAGACGTAGATGGAAGAACAGTACTTTGATTGTGGAGACAGGAGTATGGATAATGTGTACTGAATTGATCGTGGACATAAGAATGTGGCCATGTGGTCTGGATTGGTCGTAGATATAGGAGTGTGGCCATGTGGACTGGATTGATCGTGGATATGGGAGTGTGGCCATATGAACTAAATTGATCGTGGGGTTTGGCCATGTGGAATAAACCGATCGTGGATATTGGAGTGTGGCCATGTGGATTAAATCCGTTTGACGTGGGATAGGGTTCTTGTTTCGGGCTGTTGTAAGTGCGGTGATGAACTTGTGGGCTCCATGAAAGGCGGATATCTGCTTGGTCTTCACATTCTCGTGAAGTACTCTGCTTCATAGCGTTTCTTAGCCCCTCTGTAGTTCAGTAGTTCGTAAGTTCACAATGTTCCATGTACGGTTTGTACCTTCCCTGTCAGTGTGTGCATGTACACCAAACCGCTAAACCGACAACAAGAGCTGTTTCCTGCTTGCTGGTTATTATCTGTGAAATGGAGCATGGAATGAGGGTAAAACTCGTTAGCCCAGCGCTGCACAAATTTTCCCAGAAATCTAGGAGCGCCAGAAGGGTGGCATGCAGCCATTTCCACTCAGGACTCACAGATGTTCAGACACCACAATACATAATTTAATCGCCTCGGCGATCTGGCACCCAGGATGTATTTGTACTCCTGCATTAGCCTCTTGTCTTGTTGGAGACTTCAAACTGTACAAATCTTCTGTTGTTAAATGGCTGTTTAGGCAATGTAAATTTATGATCTAACAATAAAATGCCCTTCAGGTCATGGACAAGCCTGGCTGAATTCGTGCCCGGATGGCCATGCAGTGGAATGCTGGTACAGTTTTTCTGCTTCCAGTTGTCATTACACTATACTTATTGTTCTTGTTCTTGTTGTTGTTGTTGTTGTATCACCTGTAATTTTTTAGAACCTAACCTCAATGTAACCCATCGTCTTCGTGTTTGTGATTTTACTTTCATTTCATATACAACGTGTTGGTAAAGTCCCTGTGCACACGTTGAATATATATGGGTGAGTGGAGTTATTGGGCCACTCATTCTTAATATTGGTAATTTATGAGGTGAATGGTCTGCTTCATGCCCAGGTCGCTTTATCCCCGGTGCCCATCGAATAGGTGGCTGGCTGGGTAAGCCCCAGAGACGGTTTGTTCGCTCTGGAGAGGGAAATCTCTTTCACCTGCCAAGATTCTGACAGAATCTCTTCGGCCGTATAGCCCGTACCCTGTGCCCAGTACTGATTGTGTTACCCTGGCTGATTTCTTTGGAATCTGTTTTCAAAATATTCTGCTATCTATGTTAGTATCTCCCAAATGGTTTCATCTCTACAGTTTTTCCGATTGAAGTTAGCACGAATTTCAGATCTCGACCATACGTGCTACATGCCCCACCATCCTACCGTCCTTAATTTGACAATCATAAGTGGAGTGTACAAACTATGAAGCGGAACATTTTCCTCTCCTAACAAACAAAGTAACTAAATAATGTAACTAACTAACTGACTGACAAACTAATTTACTCCATGAAGCGGAGTCAGTGTTGAGAGTCTAATAGTTCTGTAGCTATTCAAGAAATTTCCCGCATTTTATGGAACCCGAAGGTTCATCGCCTTGTTCACAACAGCCCGCCGCTTGCCCCAATTTTGAGCTAGATGAATCCAGTCCACCGTCCCCCGTCTTATCCCGTTAAGATAGATTTTATGCTGCCGTCCCATCTATGCTTAGGTCTTCTAAGCGCGTCTCTTTTTTTCATGTTTTCCAACCACAACGATGTATGCACTTCTGTTCTCCCCCTTCCTTCCACATGCCCCCCCCCCCCCCCCCTCCTTCTTTCTTTTTTCCCCCCCCCTTCCCCCTCCCCCCCCCCCCCCATCTCTTCCTTTTTGATTTGGTCACCATAATATTTGAGAAGTAGAAATCATGAAGCTTTTCATTATGCAGTTTTCTCCAATCTTCTGTTATTTTCACCTTCTTTGGTCTAAATATCTGAGGAACCTGTTCTCGAACACTCTCATCCTTCCTTCTAGACCACGTTTCACACCCATGTAAAACAGCCAGAATTTTAGTTCTCCGAGCACTTCACGTTTCGTTAGTATCATTCTACCAAACCTTCATGCTCACACATTTATCCATCTACCATCAAAGCTACGTATTTTTAGTACTTGCTAGTATAATTATGTAAAACACATTTGCGTCTGTTCATCTTGTTTAGTTTCTTGACGTGTTTATTCAATTTCCGCAGATAACGTAAATATATGTGGTTGCAGCTATGCGTTCTTAATGACATTCCTGGAAGGGCGTTCTTGACGTAGTACGTAGATTGCCCGCCAGATGGCAGCCAATGTTGGATAATATGACTGCGGTTTAGTTAGCACAACTCTCACGGCAAGGGTGGCGCCCAAGTGCAGTTATGCAGTGGCACTCCACGGAATACCTTACGTCCGCAATTTTTTGTGTTTCACCTTTAAACGCCTGCCTCCGTCTCCACATTGGAAGCCAAGAAGACGAGTGTCTCATTGATTCTCTAACCTTTTGGAGGCGTCTGACATTTTGCCAGCCAGAGTTGGCAGAAGTTAAATTGCGGTTTGTGAGAGAGACTGCTAAAGATGAAGACATTTCTCTTTAAATTTTATACTATTCATAGTTTGGATGTCGTATAGAGATTGTGCAGGCTAAACTCGTCTTGATCCTTTTTATTACGGAATAGTAGAGTGCAGTCAGTACCACTATGCAATACCATTTGTACGATTTTGCAAAATTCCTCGGAAAAAATATATACATCGCGAGATTTTGAGGTTCGAACAGCAGTGCTGCTGTATTTATTTACTCTGAGCTAGCATCTCGGAACACTTGGATTGCCATAAGAAAGCACGTCATCGCTGTCATTTTGGGCGTGATTTGAATCCGTAAAATTCCCTCTTCTAAGTACCTTAGATCCAACCCCCTTTGTCATGCTCTGGAGGCTTCCAGTTCGAATCTTTGCCGTGATATCTGTTTTGACGGGTGTTGCTTGTCTTCACTTGGTTGTCTGGTTGTTAGGAAGCAGCATTATTACTGAACCGTGAATTCACAGAAGTGTAAGAATTACTGATCAGGTACACAAGATGCTTGCGCCATTGGTTCCATCACCAACAGAGTCCATGAACCGATGGTGGAGTTTGCTTTGAAGGCTGCAAGTGCGTTAGGTCATGAGAATGGGCTACTAGTTGGACGACTTAGGGAACTGTGATTCCGATACCAGTACAGGCCATGCGGTCTGTGGTACCTACCCATCTTCCTGATCCAGTGGCGTACCCAGGAATTTTGTTCGGGGGGGTCAACAAATTCATTTCAGGACAGAGGACAAAAAGAACGGGGATCTGGGGGTGGTAGCCCCGTAGTCAGGGGTTCTGGAGGCAGCTGTAATTTGGTACAAGAAATTTCATTTCATATAGTAAAATTATAATGACAACCAATTTATTTGTCATTGCTAATGTAAAACAATTGCGAACGTAGGTAGTTTTAGAATTTCACTGCCTTTTTTCCTAACATCATGGAGTGCTGGCGTCCTAAATTCAGCAATTTTTAACAGTATTCACAATCGGGTTGAGTTTGGCACGATTTTGGAGGGCCTTTGGAATTTCGTGGAGGGGGTGGTTTGAACAAACCCCCCTCCCCTCCCTCGGTACGCCACTGGTCGTGCATAATTGTTTTCGAGGGTTTCCCCTGTTCCTGCAGTTAATACCGGAGTGGGTGGTCCTGGGGTCTTTCTCATATTAGGCCACAACTGCTTCCTGTCAGATATTCTCCCAGCCATGCTTGTCAGGTGTCGTTAGATACTGACATGCTGGGCTGCTGACGACGTAAAATCAGCCGTAGATAAATAAATAGAGCGGTATAAAAGTAAAGAACAGTCCCCAGTGCCCGTGTCCCGCTTCACATTTAACGCATCTCTGCCATGAAACTTCGTGCGGAAGTTCGCCACGTATTTTTACTCCGATTCTATGCTACGGCACCACCAACATTGCGGTCGTGCGAACACCACTAACTCCGTTCAGTGCATTCAGTGTTGAATAGTAACACTTTTTTGAGTGGTACGCAGCACTGAATAAACTTTTGTGCCTGATACAACATATTTCATTGTTTTAACGATCTTTTGCCGCGTATGGTTTGTGGATTTTTTCCTTGACCAGCTGACGGTTAGCTTCTCAAGAAGGACTCTGCTGCATGTAGTAATACTTATGCACAGCCTGAAGGTGGCATTATGTGAGCCGAAACATGTAGCTGTGTGTTTCAGCAATGAAAGTGTTGTGTTTGACGACTTTTTTTTTTAGTAACTTTGGTTATAAAACGCACCGGGATTAAATGCAGTGCATTTCGTGGCCAACTGGGCGGAATGTGTGAAGTGATTTTTGTGGTGATAACTGGACGAAGACGCGTGATTTCGCACGATGGTTGAAGAGAACTGCCTCAGGAACGTACACCTGTCACGAGCACTTTGTATGTCGATGTATTGCGGGGAATCCCCAGTTGCTTGTGTCTCGTGTCAGTCGAGGCGTACGTTTAGCTGCACTGCCTGTATCAGATGGAAATGTATATCAGTCCGCGTGCTTTCTGTGCTCTATCTCCACCAGTAATTGTTGAACCCTGAACTGAATTGGCCCTTGTCGCAGAAGAGAAGGCGAGCATAATAACATGTAGACTCTAGACTCTTCCAGTTTCCAATCTCCACGTACCGGTATGGCGGACACGCGCACATTGAATTAGGCATAACATCACTTTCCTTTTAATATACCCTGAAATTCCATGTGTGACGATAGACCCGTGGAAATGTGGAAAGGGACATTGTTGCGGGGTGCAAAAATCCCGGGCGCAAGGTCGTCGTGGTGAAGATCCCCCCCCCCAGCGGCGTGTT
>Ga0123353_10015226_pt1 | contig 11154 bp, 6 predicted proteins | sample TergutLab28metaG_3_FD_92763 | JGI IMG/M metagenome (GOLD analysis project Ga0123353, IMG submission 92763) | Labiotermes labralis P3 segment gut microbial communities from Petit-Saut dam, French Guiana - Lab288 P3 | ecosystem: Host-associated > Arthropoda: Insects > Digestive system > Gut ... | reverse complement strand
GCGGATCATCATCCTGTCGATATTTTTCCGTTTGCTGACGACCACGCTTTCCCAGACGACAATTTTTGCGATAGGTATTTCGTGTCCCTGTTGTTTCACACGGGATTGGATGTTTCGTGTTGTTTCGCCGATTTTCAGGAAACCGGCGAGTTTTTCAACGTCGGGTGTATGATAAGCGTAGAGTTTCATTAGGGATTGATTTTACCATCAATGGACAGGAATGCCGCGTACACGAAAGGAGGAAAGATACTTTACGGCTTGAAAGGTGGTGCGATTGCTCTTTCTGAATTCGAGTAGACAGCCGTTATGATAGCCATCGCAGTTATCGATATACTGCATTGCTTCGCTCGGCAGATCGAATTGTTCGTAGAACAACTCTTGGACAGTTTTTTCGGAGAAAAGGGGCATCGAAAATTGGAAACGTTCACCAATGATTCGTGAATCTAGCACATCAAAAGGGAAAAACAAGCGGTCAACGCGAGAGCGGTTCTCTTTTGCGCAACGCCCCTTTTTTTGGTATAATACCCGACAACCACTCGGAGTCGAAAGCCATGCACTATTGCCATCTGTTCATACTCATACTCGCTTGCAGTTTCCTGCCGCTCACCGTTGCCCAAGATACGGAACCGCAACCGACGCATGTCTTCTACGAAGCAGTCGTCTTTCCCGACCGATCCCTTACGCGGCGGCTCGAACAAGCCGCTCGGCTCTTTGAGACCGGTCGAGCCAATGAGTCCGCTATCGTACTTGGCGGAATCCTCGAAAATGCCGACATCGTTTTTCTCCGACCCAACGAAGACTCCACACCGACTCGTACTCTGAACCTGACCGTCGACGACTACGTCATCAATCGATTACGAAATTTACCGAGAGAAGCGAGAGAATCCTACGCCTTTCAATTTGAACCGACGGCACGTCGGTTGTTGGACAATGCCGTCGCCGCCGGTTCACTGGAAGATGTCCAGCAAGTTGCCCGAAAGTATTTTCCGACTGCATCGGGAGCCTCCGCGACTTTTCTTGTTGCCCTCACTCAGTACGAACGCGGGGACTACGCCGCCGCCTTCTTTACGCTAGACCGATTGAAACGGCTGCATCCATCACTACCCGAAACATTGACACCGGTATTGGAACCAATGCTCGCCGAAGTGCTAAAAAAATTGCAGAATGTTGCCGAACAACCACAACAACGTATCTCGGAACCGGCTTGGCTCGAACAGATCGGCTGGCAAATTCCGACTGGCTCACCTTCGCAGAATCCAAGTACGAAGACATCCCCTCCACTGTTGGAACACAATTGGACCATCCCGACGTTCTCCCGATTGCTCAATGAGCGCGAAACCGACATCATCTCCCGATCTCTCGACAGCGGTGATGACACGTACATTCCGGCAGCACAGCCGATTCTTGTCGGCGATCTGTTCGTCTCGCGGACACACAACGAAATCGTTGCCGTCAATATCCACACGGGCAAACGTCTCTGGGCTGCCTCCGAACCGGAGTACCGTATTCCCTCGGGGGTCATTTTTACTCCACAATATTTGGGTTCCAATCTCCGCACGACCATTCGGCTTTTCTTTTGGCACAACCGCATTGCCCAACAGTTAAGTAGCGACGGCGAGCGACTCTTTTGCATTGATGGACATGACTTTCTGATGGATCAGCGGCAACAGTTTGGCAGGTTGCCCAACGCCCCAGGTCGCGGAGACGACCTTCGATACGATCCCGGTAGCACGCTCACCGCACGTGATTTGCGGACGGGGCGCATCCTTTGGCAAGTCGGCAAATTTCCTTACGTTCAAAAGCATTACGACGCGCTCGCTGCGCTGCCGCCGCCCCAACGCGGACAACAGGCGGCAACACCAGACGATACTATCTTCACGGAAGACGAACAAACGTTCAGAGGGACCTGGTTTCTCGGCACACCGTTGCCGTTGCACGGTCGGCTTTACGTGATTGGCGAAACCGATGGAGTGCTCCAATTATTCGTGCTGGAAAGCCAAACCGGTCGTCTGATCGCCAAGCAGGCGTTTGCTCACGCGCAGTCGTCCCTTTCGGCAAATTTTGTTCGGCGTACCTATCCGCTGTTTCCTTCGGCATCGGGGGGAGTGGTGTGTTGTCCCACTGGCAACGGTCTCGTTACCGCATTGGATGCAACGACTCTTGCACCGCTCTGGTGTTTCAGTTATGCTTCCGCGCTCGCAACCACTGATGCCAATCGCCGGATGCAGAATCTACAGCGGATCGCACCGGCAGGGAACGTCAGCGAGGCAACCCTCCGGTACATCTTTTCTGAAAGTGGTTGGCAAGTCCCCCGGATGATAATCGACGGTACACGCATGTTGATTGCCCCGCCGGATCGCGCCGCTCTCTTTTGCCTCGACATGTTATCCGGCGAACTCCTCTGGGAACAAACCCTTACCCGTGCTCAAACGCTTTACGTCGCCTGCGTTTACAACGACAAAGTCTTTGCGGTAACTCCGAGCAACATCTTGGTCTTCGACATGACCACGGGGAAAGAAATTGAACCGCATACCATCGCTTTTCCCACGACGTTAAAACCGGCGGGAATCGGCGTTCACAGCGGCGATCAATACTTTATCCCCTTCACGAAGGGACGCTTGGCGGTTGCTGATTTGAACGAAGGAACACTGACATGGCTTGACGCATCGGGTTCGCCGGTGTTACCTCCCGTTACAGCAATGTCTGCTCTGGAAATCTCTGATCCGAAAGCCTCCGATCCATGGTTTTCTGGTTTAGAAATCGAACGGGAAATTTTCACGCCGGACTTGGCTGCGGACGACATCTTCCAAAAACAGATCCGCTTCGGCAATTTAGTCGGCATTAGAGGTCGGCTCTTCACGCAATCGCCGGTGCAGATTGCATGTTTCGACCAAAAAGAACCGCTACGGCAACAATCCGAAACATCACTGCGGGACAATCCGAACGATGCCGAAGGACTGATGCAACAAGGTCGGATTCTCATCGCGGAAGGCAAACAATCCGAAGCGATTGCCGCTTTCCGTACCTCTTGGCAATCCCAGCCGACCCCCGAAGCCGCCGATGCACTGCAACGGAATCTGCTCGGAGCAATGCGAAACGACTTCCCCGCCTGGGCGGAATCGTTTCAGGAACTCGAATCGCTTGCCGAATATCATGACGACTGGAGCATGTTTCTCTACGCTCAAATTGAAGGGCTTCTCCAATCGGGTACCGCTGACGATTTCCTTCCCGTGTTGGAAAAAGTGTTCTCATTTGAGCCGGATCCATCGATTTTGATTCCGGTGAACAACGACTATTCGGTGCAGTTTCATCGGGCACTGGAAGGGTTGATCTACCAAAACATCATCAAGGAGAACCGACCGGCATTGCGAGCGGCTTGGGAAGAACTTGCCGAAACATTCTTCCAACGCTTGACGGAGGACCCCGCCGGATTTGCGAAGCCTTCCCATATTTCTGCGCTGCCGTTGCAATGGACACGGAACACCATTTATCTGCCGCAAGATATTCAACGTTGGTCGATGTTCGTGCAGGTCTTCCGCAATACCCGAGCAGCAGAAAAGGCAACACAGTTATTACGAGAAAAGTACGAACAGTACCATTTACCCATCGCCATGGACGTTCGGGAAAAACCGGCGGCAGTACCGGAGTGGTCGGAGTTGTCTTCCCCGCTCGTTTGGCGGTCGGGATTCGTCGAAGTGGAGTTAGATGTAACGTCGGAAGTGAACAATGCGCTCCCTGCGCAAAACAATACACCCCGAAGCGAGATTGACCGAAGCATTGACCGCCTGCTGGGCATTGCCAAAAATCCTTATGCAACGCGGCTCACGGAAAACCAGCAGACAGTACCGTTTCTCGGAGCACCCAATTCCGAACACTCGGCACACACTTACCTCCTGACCCCTTGGGAAATGGGGGCAACGGATTTTTTTCTCTGTTGCAATGATCCGACCGGACGAGAACGATGGCGACTCATGTTGCCTGGAGTCAGTTACCAGGATGTGCGAAACATGATTACACTAACGGGCGAGCACACCCTCTTCCTTAAAGGAAACCAACATTTACTCCTTCTTGTCATTAGAAACACCATGATTGCCATCGATGTCTCGTCGCAGTCGGGCAGGAAAATTCTCTGGTCGAAAACGTTATCCTCGCCGCTCGTGAGTCATGAAAGCAGTCGAAATCGAAGCCCCGAACAACGCCTTGTACCGGATGGAGCATTTCCCAAAAACTCCGTCTTTATTTCGCCGCACGTCGTTTGCGTTTGGGACTCCAATGTAGTGTACGGACTCGATCCGCGGACGGGCGAAACACTCTGGGTACGGAAGATTCACAACGACCTGTGTTCGATACAAGGGGACGACGACACTCTGTTTCTCGTCTTGCCCGACGCGAAACAAGTCCTTGCAATCGATCCGGCAAGCGGCAGAGAACTCGCCAATGGTCCCCTACCGGAGGGGTCCGCCTATTTTGTCTCGGGAACAAATATCGTGTTTGTGAAGCAACTTGGGAGAAGCGACCATTACGCCCTCCATGCTTGCGATCTTCGGGTCTTGCTTGATCGCCGCCTTCGGGCATTACAGATTTCAAACGCGCTCCCGTCGGAGGTACTTCACGATAGAATAAACCCCGAAATAACACTCCTACAAATGTTGCACGGAGATCGGTTTTTGTCCGTTGCCAACTGGGGAACAAAATCGTTACAAATCCATGACTTGCTGACAAAAACAACTATTTTTCCCGACGGAAACCGTGTGCTACGATTCGTTTCAGAAGAAAACATGGGCAAAACATGGCGGTGCGAAGTTGAATTCATCGAGGATCGTATCCTGGTCTTGTTCGTGAAAGACGTACACATTCCCCAGATCACAGACCCGGCACGACAAACAGGAGTACCATCAACACAGTTAACATTCCATCAGATCACCAGCATACCGAGTCATCCCATCGGTGCGGCAGAGATGATGTTGTTCGATACGGCAGGCAATCCTTGCTGGTCGGAGCCGACAAAAATCGAACGGACACATCGGCTCTGGGATGTTCCTAATCGTTTACCTGTCATGTTGTTTGCCGTTTCAGTGCAGACCAGGGTGTCGGTCAATTCGTCGGTGACGAATACTACCTATTCGACACAACTCATTGGAATTGACAAACGTACCGGCGCGTCCCGTTTCCGCAGAGAGACGGAAGGGACTCAACGTCCGTTTCTGCACATGTTTCGCATCACTGCCGACCTAGCGGCGCAGGAGATTACATTTGCCACACCGGGCTTTCCGCAGACCATCGTAAAAGCGCGGTTTTTGGAAAAGGAGTCAGGAGACAGAAAATTAGAATGACGGGCAGAAACCCGCCAATACTCCTAACTCCTTGCAAAACACCCTCCCATCGTTTACAATACCATCATGTCTGATAAACTCATCTTCCCGCACAATCGTCCGTCGCACACCAAAATCGTTGCGACCGTTGGTCCCGCCAGCGACTCCGAAGAAGTCCTTGCCGAACTCATCAAAGCCGGAGTCGATGTCTTTCGACTCAACATGGCTCACGGCGGTACCGAGCAAGCCCAAGATCGGCTTGACCGCATCCGAAAAGTCAGCAAAGCCCTCGGCGTTACCGTCGGGGTACTCGCCGATCTTGCCGGTCCAAAAATGCGGCTCGGCACTATATCTAATGATTCAGGTCCCGACAACCTGTATCAGTGTAAAACCGATACACCGATGACCTTCGTTCGCGGAACCTCCACGACCGAACCGAACACTTTTACGACGACTTATGATCCGCTCATCGACGACGTGAGCGTCGGCGACCGGATCATGCTCGCCGACGGCACCATCGCGTTGCAAGTTGCCGAAAAGCATTCCGACCGCATCGTTTGTACCGTCGTTCAAGGGGGACCGGTACGAAGTCGGCAGGGGGTCAATCTGCCCGGCACGAAATTGAGCATCAAAACATTGCAACCCGCCGACATCGACAATGCCCGCTGGGCAACCGGGGCGGGCATTGATTTTCTCGGGCTCAGTTTCGTGCGGAGCGTGGAAGACATTACAGAACTTCGGGAAATTCTCGTCGAAACTGCCCGCGCCAACACGGGGCACTGGGGGGACATTCCGCACATCATCGCCAAAATTGAAAAGCCGGAAGCGGTCGAAGCCCTCGATGACATCGTGCAAGCCTCGGACGGCGTAATGGTCGCACGCGGCGACCTCGGAGTTGAGTACGATATTGCCCAAATTGCCATCGTGCAAAAATTGATCATCGAAACGTGCCGAAAACACGCAAAACCGGTAATCGTGGCGACGCAGATGCTCGAAAGCATGCACCATCAAACACTCCCGACCCGAGCGGAGGCAACGGATGTCGCCAATGCCATTCTCGATGGCACGGACGCGTGTATGTTGTCGGGCGAAACGGCAGTCGGTGAATTTCCCGTTGAAGCGGTGAAAATGATGCACCGAATCGCGGTACAGGCGGAAAAACTGCTGGAATCCCGGCAAAATGCGGCGGATCGGAAGCGAACCAAGACCACTTCGGTCACGGGAGCGGTCTGCAATGCGGCAGTAACGGTTGCCGAAGAGAGCGATGCCCCGATGATTTTAGTCGGCACTCGTTCCGGCAAAACGGCGTTAGCGGTCTCCAATCAGCGGTGTTTCACACTCTGCGCGGCGGCGAGCACGAATGTTCGGACATTACAGCGAATGAACTTGTACTGGGGGGTTTGTCCGATGGCGAATGTGCCAGCGGATTCCCGAGCGGCGTTGCAGGCGGTGGTCGCGGCAGGCAAGGAGTCAGGCTATTTGGAACACGGCGACCGGGTGATCTACATCGTCGGCATCTCACCGGACAGTAACCACCAGAATGTGCTGTACGTGCATGTCGTAGAGTAAGGCTTTCGCTGGAAAATGATGTACCGCCTTTCGTCATTCCCGCGAAGGCGGGAATCTAGAGAAACAGGTTTAACCCTTTACGTCTAGATTCCCGCATCCGCGGGAATGACGGAAATTGAGCAAAACGGAAGTTGAGCAAACTTGTTAGCGGTGTGGGTGTAGTCAGAGCCGCAATCGTTCGATTGCAAAAGGTAGCCAACCGACCGCCGGGCGGTTGGTTGGCGATAGCCGACTTGGACGACCGGAAACGTATCGGTCGTCCAAGTGCGGAGTACCGCACCAGTCGCCCGGCGGTCGACTGACTACCTTCAAGCTCCGCCATCAAGACGCAAATGACATCCTTTCCACGGAGTGCGATTGATTGAGAAGCGACCGAACGACGATGCGGCGGACGATCACCGAAAGGTACGTCGTTAAACTGCTGTGCGCTTTGAACTCCCGGAGCAGTCGAAACTGATCGTGTGCCATCGCGGCAAAAGCCCGTTCGCACAAGGCGTTGCGATCCTCCGCCAGAAGCCGAATTTCACGTTTGCAGACCGTGTGGTCAATCACGTGCAGAACGAGACCGAGAAATCTATCGACAAAGTCTTCCCAAGCCCGATGTTGTCGTCCCAAGCAACGTTCTAAAAGTGTGTTGTCCACATGGTTTGCTGAAACATGGTTCGCTGAATTCGTTGACATAATCCCCGGTACAAGACAAAATTGCTTTATGATGGCGGAGTTATATTGATTTTTCTCGTTTGCGTCAAGAGAGAAAACAAAAAAATCGGATAACGCCTTTATCGCGGCAGAAAAAATTCAAAAATTGCTCTTTCCTAAAATCCGAAAATAGTGTAGACTCCCCGCCCGTTGGACAAAGGATTGTGCAACGGTTCAAAAGAAGGGTAAAGAGCATGGATGCTCGTTCAGTTTGGCGTGTCGGGGGGTTGATGGTAATGCTTCTGCTTACGGCAGGAGCCCCCATAACGGGAACACAGTACGAAACGGCTAATTTCACTGTCAACGCCCCATGCGCCGAATCTGCCCGACAGTGTGCCGAAACAGCGGAACAGTACCGTAAGGACCTGGCTCTCCTCTGGCTCGGCAGAGTCCTGCCAGATTGGTCGGAGAAGTGTCCCATCAAGGTTCACATCGGCGACAAACTGGGTGCAGGGGGAACAACCTCGTTCATCTTCGACAACGGTAAAGTTTTCGGTTGGGAAATGGAAATCCAAGGGTCCCACGAGAGGATTTTGGACTCCGTTCTGCCGCACGAAATTACACACATGATCCTGGCATCGCACTTCCGAAAGCCGATTCCCCGCTGGCTCGACGAAGGAATGGCAACTTCCGTCGAACACCAGAGCGAAAAGGAAAATTACCGCCGGATGCTTCGCGGATTCCTCCAATCGAGTGCCCCACGTTGTCTTCCGCTTAACCGGATGGTCGCCACGAAAGAATATCCAGACGATGCGATCCCCTTTTACGCACAGGGTTTTTCGCTGGTGGAGTATCTTTTGGAACGAGGCAAGTTGGAACAAGGCGAGGAACTCGACGATTCCGAACACCACCGACTGGTACGGTTCGCGGGTGCCGCCGTGCAGAGCGGCGACTGGAAGTCGGCACTGCACGAGCATTATGGCATTCCTAATCTCGGCGAGTTGCAGACCAGTTGGGTCGCTTGGGTTGGTTCCGATGGACAGTCGTTACAGCCGATTGCCCCGGTCGTTGCGGCAGTGGCGAGCATTGCTCCGCCGATTTTAGCACCGGCAACTGTTCCGGTGGCACAAGTTCCAATGGCACAGACCAGTGCGAAACTGCTCCCGCCGCCACCGATGGGCTTATCGGTGTATGATCGGCAAGTGGAAAGGATCTCGACGACGTGGAATGAGGAGCATCCCGTGTCGATTCCGGCACCTTTTGGGCGGAATGTGGTGGTACGGTGATGATTGTGCGGTGATTTTTTCAAGAACAAAAGAACTACTCCAAAAGAACTACTCCGCATACCCTCCCGTGTACAGCAACACCTGCGGTTCGGACAGATGCAGTTCGGACAGGGGAGCCGAGTCGTCCACGATGGTCGTCACGACGTGGGAAGTGCCCACGATCAACGATTCGGGATTGTCCGTCTGAAATCCGGCAGAGGACACGCCCGTACCGACCTTTGCATCCATTGCTTGGAATGCCGTCTTGCTCGTCGCGGTTACTTCGATGGGTGCCCAACCGGTGTCGGCGGCAGTTTCCCTTGTTGCCGCCGAAAAGAGTGTTGCTGCTTCACCGATGTTGTTGTTTGTTGTATCAGAAAGTATGTTCGCAGGAGGCGGTGCCGACGGTTGCGCCGGTGATGTCGCTCCCGACCCCGGAAATGTCGTTGCAGGCGATTGTGGAACGTATGATCCCGGCGGTTGACCGAGATACGATTCCTGGCTGGAAAACGTTGATGGCGGTGGAATCGTTTGATTGATCGCAAACGGATTCGACATCTGCGTACCCCCGTTCTGACAACCCGCCAATCCAACGGCGAATGAAAGCAAGACCAATGATACAGAAAATTTGCGAAACATGATTGCAGTAAAAGAACAGCGTAACATCACGAACAATAGCAATTTTTGCCGATTGCGTCCAGCCCGAAAGTATATCCCACGAAATGGAGCAGTTTCGTCCAAAATGGAATTTGGCAAAAAATGAGGGTTGTTCCTAATTTTCGGACTGCCCGGCGGGAGACGGGACGTGAGGAATAATCCTCGGCGTAGGAATCCGTGTACCGCTCAGTTTGCCATATTTGTCCGTGAGGTCCCGATAGTTGTAGCAGAGAAACTCCCAAAGTTCATTGGGCGGGTCCTGTTTGAGCCAATACTGAACCAGTCGATGCACGATTTGATCGTACCGCTTCTTCGACCCATGCGCAAAGCGACGACCGGAAAACCGGCGAAGATCGCCATTGAAAAGCGGATTGATATGGTAAAGTTCATGCACAATCGTGTCCAGTTTTTGGAACAACGGTAACTCGATAAATCGAGGAACGTAAAAATAGAGGATGTACAGATACTCGAGTCCATTCGGTCGAAACAGACGTTGCACCGTCCACTGACGACCGCGACTGTGGTAAAAAGGCTCGCCGTTCTCAAAGCGGAGCGGTGTCGTGGAGCCGAAGATACCGAAAGGTTCACTATTTTTCGTCTGCGAAAAACCGACGGCGACTCGATCCATGTCGATGTGCCGCAACTCCGGTATGCGGAAACACATATCGCCGCACACCGTTGCGATGGCTGCCGTGTAATCGAACTGAGACTGTTTCACCATAGAAAATGTTTACCAACGTTCGTAACATTTTACCATTATTTTTGGAAATTAGTCTTGGTGAAAATCGGCAGAAACCTGCATTAGAGCAGGCGGTTCCTGTACTCTTACCTTCGCGCCACTCTCGGCACTTCGATGAGCATCGGTTCGGAGGAGCACCGGACATCGTTGATGACTCGTCCCTTATACTGTTGCATAATCTGCTGAATACGCGGGTCGGGAACCGTCGTGCCATTCGGCAGTTGTACGGTCGGCTGATCGAAACTGCCGACGGTAACAATGCTGGAGTGCCGGTCATGAAATTCATATGCTTCCCAACCATGTGCCCGGAGAATCCTGCACAGTTCAGCGGCTTCTCGTCCCATGATGGCAAGTGCTGATTCCTCTCGGTCGAAGGCGGTTCGGCGTTCTTCAATGGCGCGAACCCCTTGCGGATCAACGACCGCACGCCCCTGGAACGTCGCAATTTGGACGGTGTAGCGGCGGGGATTATTCAACAGCGAGAAGGGGCTGTCTTTGTTAAGCGATTCAACGAACGCATCGACGGCACCACGATGCTCCGGCGGCAGCAGCGGATTTGCCAAGCCGTATGCCATGCGTAAGGAAAAGGCACCGACCGAGGACTTTCCTTTCAGCGATTCCGGCTGACATGCCCTCACTTCTTCGAGTGTCTTCTTGAACTGATTGTCTTCCAACGACGGGAAGCTGCCGATCACGACGGCATATTGTGTTTTGGGTGGGTTGCGATATTGGATCCCTCTGGCTTGTCCGAAATCTTGATTGGCATTACGGGAAAAGTCCATTTCAAACACGTAGGCGTTCCATTTATACTTGCTACGGAATTCCTGGACGAGTTCTCGTGCATCCTGCTGGGCAGTGGGTCCCGAAAGTGCCACCGCCATGATGAGAAAGGGTCCTTCGGTTTCGGTCAGTTTGTATTCTTTTCGCGGATCGGCTTCGACACTGTTTCCACCTCCGATATTTCTGAGGGAAT
>Ga0123353_10015223_pt1 | contig 11156 bp, 7 predicted proteins | sample TergutLab28metaG_3_FD_92763 | JGI IMG/M metagenome (GOLD analysis project Ga0123353, IMG submission 92763) | Labiotermes labralis P3 segment gut microbial communities from Petit-Saut dam, French Guiana - Lab288 P3 | ecosystem: Host-associated > Arthropoda: Insects > Digestive system > Gut ... | reverse complement strand
GAGACACTCCATTTCCAGAGCCCTCCTTCATCTGTCTCTCAGAGTTCCCTGTAAACTAGTCCCCCTCTGGGTTCCCCAATGGGGCCCCTATGGAAAGAGATGTTTGTTTTCAGAGCTGTCTTTCACATGTCTCCTGTAGTCCCAATAAAAATTGTCTTCCTTTCAAGGTCCCCTCCATGGACCCCTAATGGGGCCTCTATGGAGACATGCTCCATTGCCAGAGCCAGTGGTTTATTCATTCATTTGTATCTCTCAGAGTCCCCAGCTAAGGAGCTCTCACACTAAACAAGGGGAAAACATATGGTAACCATTAACAGAGCCCCACGTAGACAGAAGGCCTGCATGGAGTGGGGTGCGGCCTGGTTCCCCAAGGGGAGATCGTTTATGACACCGCTATTACTGCCCCAGTGTCATGCTGCCATCAGCACAATACCATCCACCTTGATTTTGGTAGACCAGAGCCCCATTAGCCAGCATGTGTTGTAGTAGCCGTCTACAGGGTAACCCCTCCACACTTGTTACTCCCTCCTACGTGACCCAGGGTATGGATGAGGGGTTGGATTTGTGGGAGGCCTAGACAGTGTAACTTTAATGTATTACGGTTATGAAATTTGTAACAAGTTGAACTCATATTTGATTTTATCTTATTTCATACATGTTGAATACTGCTTCTTTAGTTACTTGTACTATACATTCTGTTGATGGCTTACACGTATAACTGAAACATGTACCTGTTTATCATAAATGCAGTATATATTAGTTCTGCTTGACTGGCTGTGTTATTGGTTTTGTATAAAGTGTACAATGAGATGAATAATAGATATATTTCTTACACTTTAAATTTTATGAAATCCAAGTTCTATTAGTGCTTTACTTGATACTGCCTACACTGGAAAAGTCAGAAATACTTCATGCAAGTATGTACCTTTTACTATTGAAACTCAGTTTATATCTAGAGCTTGGTTTATTTTATTTGATTTGGATTGGAGGAATATTTCAGCAAAATTTTTTAAAATTACTTTTTAGTTGAACGTTGTTCTGCTTTAAGTGCTGTTACCAACTGCTGTAATATGATGTAGAATTTCTGATTGTTTGGCTGTATTGTCTTTAGATAGTACATTTTTTGTGCACTTTAAATTACAAAGCAAGTTGTTCATTGCTGTAATATAATTTGGTGTTACAGCTTCAGAAACTACTTCTGATGGATCCTACAAAAAGAATCACATCTGAACAAGCTATGCAGGATGCCTATTTCCAGGAAGAACCACTCCCAACTCAGGAGTAAGTATATTCTCTGCTAATTCTGATTTATTATGCTGCAGTTTGACTATACGTGTAAGGCATATTGTATTATATTCAACTATTTCTAAGTTACAGTTTGGTCTTGATTATCCAGGGTAATGTTGGGAAGGGTGGTGTACGGATAATTGAGAAACATAGATAATCTAAAACACATACTTTATTGTGCCACAAATAAAGAATAAAACTAATTTATTTTGTATACATAATACATATATAACTTTTGAGTAGGCACCTATTGTTTACATAAATAGTTTGTGATTTCTGTTTGTATTGAGGATTTTGTTAGAGCATTTGGTGCTAAATCACATTATTTTCCATCTTTGTCATTAGTCGTTAGCAACTTATAATTGTACATGGATAATCTGCAAATCAGATAATGTGCACATGGATAATTGAGAGAACTCTGCATTTAACAACAACAACAACAATAATAATAATAATAATAATAAGCAGGTTCCTCTGCAACCAGAATACTGCACATGGAGTTGATGTCACAGAACATTTTGCCTCAATCTTCAGGGTAGAAGGTTCTGTTGTCCTGATGATGGAGGCAGCACTGTGCTACCAGACAACATGGCTTCACATCCCAGAAAACTGCAGTCTTAATATTCCCTACTGTGAGAACTTCATATCTCACTGATCTTACATTTTCAGTGTTTTTGCCGGATGTCAGATTCCGTACCCTAAGAGAGAATTTCTTACTGATGATGACAATGAAGACAAGTCGGAGAATAAGGCTCGGCAGAATCAGCCCCAAAATGTGAGTTAAAAATTACTATAAAGAATCTAGTGAGTGGTCATTTAAGCAGTATGCCATACTAATTTGAGTATAAGATGCGGTTACGTCATTGTCGTTAGTTTTTAGACAATACGTTTATTCACATTTGACAAGTTTTCATGTCAGTGTTGCATGTTTAATTTTGGGAATTATATCATCATCACAGTTAAAATATTAGAATATTATTATAGTGAAGAGTTAGAAACATGTCACTGCGGTACTGGTACTAATCACTGCCAAGACTCAATGCTGGAAGTAGAACTGTCTTCATAAATATCCTCCACAGGACATCATGTTCTTTGCCATTCATATTGCTTGACACACATCAATTTTAAACCCCTGACAACGACTTCCGGTGAAATGTCATTTTAACAGTCTTAATCTACTCTCCAAGCAGTGCTTACAGGTAGTCCTTTTAAGTCTGCAGCTGGTGTTAGTGGATGGTTCCTAGGTAGCAGCCATTACCTGTACAGGTGACATAGTATTTCCATGGTTTTTATTAACTCCAGTATCAAGAACCTTTAACTGAGAGGTCATGACTCCTGGTATGATCACTAGCTCTCTGTTTAGATTATAGAGTTTTCACTTTCTCTGTTACATTACCCTTGCAAGCATACCATACCAGCATTTCTCTTTACTTTGGAAGAGCACCTGATTTTCTGTCCCAGACACCTCTGAGCCATGTGACCATAAGTTTTTTTGTCCTGCACCCTTTCTCATTACATTTAAGTATAATTCTACATGGAAGTTTTTGTTTAGAAGATTCTTTCCCTTTAGTATAACAAATGGTTTCAAGTCTCTCCCAATCACAAAGAAGTGAAAGCTTCACAGTTCTTTTCATATTTTCTTGTCCTGTTAGTTAGGTAAGGACTGGTTTTGATCCTCTTCACATCCATCCCAGTGCTGGTTGGCATTTCAGATTAGAGGAAATCACGTTTTTGTGTAGGTTAATTAGGTAGTGTTGTAGAGGACATAACAATTCATTGTCAATTGTTGGTCTCTGATATGCAAACTTACTGGCATAAAACACACTAAGTTATGTATGTTGGTTAAAACCTTTGGAGACAGAGTGCCGCTATGGGCATGCCATATTTAATGGTCAGAATGACAGGATTCCTGTAAGGGCACTGCAAATTTGTCACTCCCTGTTTATGTCGGGTCACCAACGAGTTTTACTGTGTTGGTGTGAAATTAATGAGGAATGTGTCCTTAGGCAGATGATCAACCTAGCGGCATTTTTCACCTGTATACAAGCGCATAGGATTGGTCTTCTGGATCAACTCCACACTATACTGTGGCCAGTAGGTCAAGATCATTTTCTTATGCTCGAAGTGTTGACATGGAATGTTGGTGGCTTTGTAGCTTACTGTATCATATTGTCTGTCTCACGTTCTCCCTCTCTCACACGCACAGATCTCACATATATGCCCACACATGCATGCCCATTAAACTAGTCTTATCTTTGTAGTTGACAGTTCTGCAGGCTAAAGTGTGGTAGTTTTTTTATAATTATACTGAGTGGGTCTGGAGACTGAAGTTACTGTTTGGAGCTGGTCCATGCTGCAAAAAAGGGGACTTTGCAGTGCTAATACAGAATGTGAATTGGCCACAGACAGTGACTCTGAAGGCTGTAAAGCCAACAGAGTGACGCAGACAAGAATGTGCGTGAAGAAGTGCAGCCACAACTGTGAACCTGTGCTGGTGGGGACTTGAAATGGGGATCTCCATAAGGAATACACAGGGCTGTCCACTCATTTTCTGGGGCTCCCAGGTGTGTCCACAAAAATGAGGTGTTGTATATCAACAAAGAGAGCACTTTGTTCTCTGTGCAAACGTACTTCACAGGAGGTGTCAAACTGCAGATGGAATGGAAACATGCATTACCAACAATACTTGGACTCATGAGGACTTAAAGCACAAAAACTGACAGGGTTACTACAAGCCAGAATCAGGGGACACTTTAGTGGAATGGTGTGTCAAGACAAGAGAGATGCATACTTACCAACAAGCACTGACTGCAGCCCTGTCAAGCCAACCATTGTTGAAAGTAACAACATGAATGTGAGATGTGTCACAAGGGAGACATAATGGCAAATAGTTACTTTATAAATCAGTGTACTTTCAGATGGACATAATTGCTGGTCCTTCTCATACTTGACCTAACCATTCTGAACAGTCAGTTCTGTAGTCATTTGTGGGACCAAGATTTTTCATAGAGGCTTTTACCGAGACAGGCAAAATGTTATAGATGAGCGGGAAAACTGGGGTGTCATCAACCACTTACCAAAGGAAGACCAAGCAACGGAGGAAATGGTGTAGAATGCTGTTCATTGATGAATATAAATAATGGTGACTGCTTGCGAAGCACAGTGATTTTCATGAACACGTGTGTGAAATGTGAAGTTGCATTGTGTGTTCTGTGTGTCCAAGAATACCACACTGAATTTGCAGTGTGAACAGTTCCAGAGCAAAAGCAGGAAGCATCACGGATACAAATTTGGTGATTTCTATGGCAAACATTGGTGAATAAATGTATGATATGTGCCCTTACTTTTATGAACTAAAGTATAATTTTAGGTTTTATGTGCAGGATATTAATTCTACAAAATAAGATTTGTTTTGTTTCACCCTCCATTTCTTTTGACATCGTATGTTTCTTGGTTTCTTACATTTTGTTGAATAGTTTCATGACATAAATATTATCATTATAGTATCATTTTTTAAAGTCTAAAATTAGTGCTGTCCAACAGAACATTACATGAGGGATTTAAATCCACTGCCACAGGGTTATTGGTATATTATTAACACAGTTGAGTGAATTGAGCTGTATTTGTCACCCACTTGAAAGATAATTTAGTGTTACAGGAAGATACTGTTGATCATCACAATAATCCTAAGCCCAGAAGATTATTTTGGAATATGGAGACAAACTTATTAACTTGTGCTGCAGTACATTTCAGTGCCAGTTAACTTTATCTGAACGTCAAAGAAAGCATATCAAATATAACTAGTTAACTTGTGTGTGCATGCATATGTGTGTGTGTGTATGTATCCATCATTATTGCAGACAAGTGGCACATAGTATGATCTGTTGATGCACACCTTTCTCAGAATGTGTCTAAAAAGGACTTAATGTTCACTAACATATCTATAAATTAATTGTGGTGTCATACCAATTTCAACATAATTGCATGTTTTTGAGAAGTAAGGTGTATTTCACTGATACGGTTAGGGTTCTGTGTCATGGTTGTGGGAGCAAAGAAACTTTGTGTTCAAGAAGATCAGGGATTTCTTGATCAAATTGCTAATGGTGCAGTATAGTTAATCAGTGCAACTTACTCGCCTCATGTATGATATGTCATCTTCCCTGATCGGTTGACAGTTATTGAATAGTGCAGCTATGATGACACGCTTGTGCTTGGTTTTACCAAGCAGATTAGAAATTATCGTATGTGTTCCTTGCGTGATGTGCATAAACTGAATGTACAGAGGGGAGGTCGTGTGTGTGTGTGTGTGTGTCTCCCACTACTTGCCTCATTCAGCTTGAGAACTGCTGGACACATTTTGGTTAATTTTATTTTAGAGGTCCTTACAAAATGTTATAGAGCCATTTGATATTCATGAAAATCAGCATAACATATACTTCCATATGAGAATCTTGATATTTTCTTATCAGAGATGTTCAGAACACTTCAGAGCCAAATTGTGAGGTTGAAAGCTCTGCAGTTTGTCTGTTAGCTGAAACATAAGACAGAGTTACTAGTCATAATGTAGTAGCTTTGCCATTGGTGGAAAAATATATGAGTAAAATGCAACACAAATTAGAACCAACTCATGCATTCAGTGGACTTCTAGTTGAGAAATACTGGTCTAAATGGCATTAGAATTTTAGAACTTCAAGTGTGGAGTCTGCCAACATGTGCAGAATTTTTGCAACCTTGTACAGAGGTGAAGTGTCAATAATGCCCCATAAAACTAACTAAAAAAATTAAGTAAAATATAAGTGTTGTACTTGCATGTCAAGGTTATGGTATTGTGGAGTGTGACACATAATTTGGTATATAGGTACAAATGTTACAGATATCCAAAGCATATGTACCTGTCTACCAAAGTGCATGGCATCACAACCCAGTAGACCACAATCTGAATCCTCACCCCTCTGGAAACCTCAGATCTTAACTACATACCAGACTGCTGAAGGTCAGATGAACCTGACAGGAGGCTGGAGACAGTTGCATAATGAGGAATGTTATGATGTGTACCCATTGCAACACTGATCACTTTGATCACTTTAATAATGTGATCAAATCAAGGAGGATGAGATGTACAGGATACATGGCAAGCATGGGAAATAAGAAAAATGTGTACAGGGTTTGGTGGGAAAGCCTGAAAGAAAGAGACTAACGACCCAGGAAGAGAAGTGAGGACAGTATTAAAATAAACCTTAAAGAAACAGGGTGGGAGGATGTGGATTGGATTTATCTGGCTTGGCATGGGACCAGTGATGGGCCCCTTGAGTATGGTAATGAACCTTCAGGTTGTATAAAATGCAGGGAATTGACTAGCTGAAGAAGTACTGGCTTCTGAAGAAGGAGTCTGCTCCTAGGAGTTATTTGCTTAGTCAAGGATTATTTCATAAACAGGGAAGAAAGACTGAGAAAAAGTATCATAATTTATAATGAAATTGAGCCATTGCTACACAACAGAATTTTGATTATCCAGGCTAATTATGGGGGAACATGTCCAAATTTTCAAACATATGGCTAATTCAATAGACAATGTTTTGTTTATAGCTATTAAAAATCACAGTTTACTTTCCATTTTTTGTAAACGTGATATTTATTTTGAGAAATAATTTGTAATGATTGCTTATTCTTGAGAGCTGTTTTGACTCGTCCTGACAGCAGTACCAGTTTTCTTGACATCTGTAATGTTACTGTACTCAGAATCTGTCTGACCAATGGACCGTACCTGAGTGAAGTGCTAGAACCAACCTGTGATGTGGTGTAACAATGTGACAACACACATTTGTGAGACACCACATGTGGTGTAGTCCAACTGCATATCTGTGTTTGTGTGGTTTTCTCTTTGTATTGCTGGTCTTTTGCATAAGCATCACATTATGCATAGTGTGTGCTGCTGAACATAATGCCCTGCATATGTCAAAGGTCTGTGGATCAAAAGTCTATGCTGTCAGGGTCACAAAAGTATATTTAATGTGTACAAGTTTTGAAAGCATAGGCAGAATTTGCGACCAAAGACAAATGGGTGCAAGATAGGGTGCCCCAGGCAGGTCTGTCAGCACTGTGTGCTGTTTTTTGCAGGGGTCAGCAGTATGTGAGATAGCAGACCAGCATGTCAGAGCCAAGGTAAAACACAACCATAACATAAGGAGAAGATTAATGTGGATGAACTTATCAAATCTGCTGCCCCACCTACTCTGAGAATCAAACTTCCCCATACATACATGAATGAAATCATACTGGGGAACTCAGGAAACTTGAGATATGGGCAAGTGCCCATGTTATGTCAGAGGAGAATCAGAATATTAAATAATGCTTTGTTATAAACAGTGAATGAATGAACAACAGAACATACTTTGTGAATGGTGAGCTTATCAGTAACCCCATTTAGTATACAAACACTTATTGAAAGCCATATACCAAATAAATGAAAGAAACAAATTACTTTTATGGTGTTGCAGCCAAATAAACAGGTAAGACATTATATCCATGACCACAGCACCAAACAAGGGCCATGGTAATACAGTCTTTGCTAGTCTGAATTACAACTTCAAATGCAAACAGCAAGGCTATATATCAGCAAGATTCCAGTTCAGGCTCAAATTAGAGTGTGATGGTCCCTATGGCGAGCAAGTAACCAATGGGATGTAAGGGAGGGAGCAGAGGGTAAAGGAGTTAATGCCTGAACTTCCACATTGATGATGTAATGAACAGATACTTCACAGCACACCATTGTTGGACAAACAGTGAACAAGTTCTTCCTGCAGCAAATCAGTGCCCAGCACTAAAAGGTGTAGTGTAAACTTTGCCAGTTAAACTTGATCCCTGAGGCAGATTCTGTTAGTTGGGTGTTTGTTGGAAACCTGCGAATAATAATTGGAAGGTCTTAGCTGAGAAACATGGCAGACAAAATCTGCAGCTGTGGTGTCTCTAGAACATGCCACTTAATACAACATAACTGTTAGAACAAAGCTGTCTCTTCACTGCTGATAGTGACTGTAAAACACTGAAAGAAGGGGGAAACTATGGCTTTGAAAGAGGACAAGAACCTAGTTTACACATGCCAGAATTTATGTAAAAGAAATGCATGTGTGGATATCTGGAGACTGGATAATCCAAGCATGGATAAATGGTATTGTACTGTGGTTTGTACATATAGATTGGGTATTTCCAAATGCATGTCTACAGAGAGGTTTTTATATTCCCCTGTAACAGATGTATACTATTAGTATTGTTCCAAGAGTGGGGTATCGCATACTGCAGTGCTTCTTTGGAATATGGAATTTAAACTTACAATTCTGATGACAACACTTCATTCATCATTGCACTGCTGTCCTACAGTTGTCTGCAGTATGATATGAAGCGCTGAATGTAGAAACAGTGGGACATTGACTGAAACAGTGGCAATGGGATTGTTATATACATAACAGTAGTACATACTGGTGCTGTACAGTGTTTCAGTACTAGCAGCACTGAACTTTTTTTATGGACCTACTGCTCTGCTTTCTAACACTTCTGTATTTATGTTCATAAGTAGTGTGTACATTTATTTGTATCTTATCCAACCATCCATCCATGTGGAGATGTATGGCTGATGCTTCGAGCTCTTTAGATTTGCATCTATGGAATCTTCATGAAAGGGCTGACTGTTTCAGTTTTTTTTATTTTTGTGGGACCTTTTGTTTTAATGTTGATACACTTGCATAATGTTTTAAAACAGCTTAAAGAGATATCTTTAGGATCATTGCTTCCATAGCTTGGAGGAATATTTTAATCAAAACATGCCATGATCTTGGTTCTTTTCACGTAGTAATTAATATAAAGTTAGCAGAATTATAATTACCATTGCTTTCATTCACTTGTGTAGGTTATTACATTTTTAGTCAATTTGACCTGTTTCTGATATTTTACAGTTATTGTGGTTAAGTGTCGCCATGACACATGCTCTTTCTGCACTCTTTTATATGCATACCATGTATCTATATATTTATATGTGTTGTGCTGTATCTGTAATTATGACTCTTTCCATATCTTTGGATTGATGGAATGAAAATAAATTACAAATTACAAAATAATGCTGGGAGTTCAATGTGACAGCATTAGTTGTGAAGATGGCATCCCTCAGTGCAGAACAGAGGGTGGGTGTTTCTTTTGCAAGTGTTCTTTTTAATGTAATTGTGTCATGTGAGGGCAGGCAGTTACAAAGTTTGAATGTTAGTAATACTTCTTCAAGAAATTGTGTAAGGGGTTTGGTATAAGAAAATACTTTTTTATGCCTCTTTGAACTGCCCCCTATACACACTGCATTGTTCCATCAATCGTACTGCTTGCTTACACCTGACAGAACCTTTGATGTTATCTAACACAGATCACATTGCTTAAAGTTCTCATAGAAAACTCCATTACACAAGTTCTTGAAGGCATATCACAATATTGAAATATTTCAAGTAATGTCTTTTCAATTTCTAGGTTTAAAAAAAAAGTTTTCACAATAAACACTTTCAGTCTGCAGCGTTGGTTGCCATCTTAATAACTGCTTATGGCAGGCATGCATTTGTACAAACATGTGGACAAAGGGACCTATGAAAAAAAGAAAATTCAAAAACTAAAATAGACCATTTGTGAAGACCTTATACTAGCAATGCTAGAATTCATAAAATAGGTTTCAAGTCAATTTTTAACATAATTTTTATGTAAATTATTTTCCTAGGTATCCCTCTGACCTGCCCTGTAAAGGAGCTATTTGTGAGGTGGAACAAAAGATAAGATACGTTCCATCAACGTCCGTGAGACAGCATGGTAGTAAAGTGCTAATTTCATTCTTTGTTTGAAAGACATTTTCTAGTTTGGCAGTATATTTTAAAGCAGTCTGTGTACATTAACGAACACAAAGCATTATGCCTGACATGCCATTCTGGAATTATGCTGACCATTCAATTTTAGAAGGTGGCCTTTCCTTTTACATAATGATATAAAACAGTGGTGCTCTAAGTATAGGTGTTTTGTATGTTTGTCATCATCAGCTATGGCCATAACCATTCCTAATGGCCATTCAGTTAAGTTGTTTTGTAGCAGATATTGAATTGAAATCATTTAAATTAACAACAATAGTCTTACTTGAAAATACTGTAAGCATTGTATGCAAGGTGCAGTGACTGGCTATGGTCACATAATTTATGTAATACAACAACAGGACTTGAATTTGTATGCTTTCTTCTTGGTAATTCCCTGGCATCTGTATTTTAAATGCATCATTTTGGAACCCTCTGTCTGTTCTATCATCATAGCCGGGTAGGTATGAAGAATTTCTTCATACTTACCCGCCTGTGAAGATGGAACAGACTGAGTGTTCTGAAATGTTGGAATATAAAATTCAGATGCCAGGGAATTACCCAGAAGAAAGCATACAACATTCAGAAGACAGTGAAAGTTTGAAATCAAGAGGACTTGAATTATTCCTCATAGACTTACTTCTGTAAGTCCATCTGAGAAAACTCATTAAGTTTCCCACCTTTGATGTAACTGAAAGGTTCATTACTCTGTTCACAAGGATCTACCCCGTTTACAGTAGTGTGTCAAATATGATGTCAGTATCTTGTGTAGCAGCCATATTGTTATTTCCCATTTTCATAAAAAAATTACTTGCATGATTTTAAAGTATCTACCTTTATACATTTTGAGACTCTCTGTTGAATTGTTCTACTGTTTTGGGTTTCTGTGACCGTGCATCGTGAGCAAATTGTGAAGTGAGAGAGAAAACCAACAAGATGCAACAGTTAGATGTTTATTTTTAACAATTTCTCAACATGTTTCGGGCATCATTATGCCCATCT
>Ga0123353_10015221_pt1 | contig 11156 bp, 6 predicted proteins | sample TergutLab28metaG_3_FD_92763 | JGI IMG/M metagenome (GOLD analysis project Ga0123353, IMG submission 92763) | Labiotermes labralis P3 segment gut microbial communities from Petit-Saut dam, French Guiana - Lab288 P3 | ecosystem: Host-associated > Arthropoda: Insects > Digestive system > Gut ... | reverse complement strand
TTTTTCAGAACGCAATGTTAAAAGTTGCAAATGTTTTTTGTTTTTTTTTTTTTGTTTCTAGTCCTTTGGTGGGGGGGGGGGGATCCGTCGTCCACCTTCACTCAGTTTCATGTTAGGTTTTGCTGCATTTTTAAAGTGTGGCCTTATATGTTGTGGGGCTGTGTGGGCTTATAGCAGATTATCGACTTTTTTTTGAGAAAGTGTTGCTGCTTTCTTCGGGCTATAATCTTAGAGTTTAATTAAAAGAAAGTCATTGTTGAAAGATAAGCCTAAAGGGTTGCTATAACTAAGAGACCAGTGTGATATACGAAACTTTAGGATACTTAAGAAAATGGAATTCTATATTAGCAGGAAGCAGATCCCATTATAATAGACATAAAGCAAAGGTATGGAAAACTGCCAGGAACACCTAAGACATTTATAACAATCTTTCAAAGTCGGAAGTACAATCAAAGATTTGCAAAGCCAATGGAATAAGCTTAATTCAAACTATATTTAAATTCGAAGACTTTTTTCGCTCCGTAACACAATCGAGCATTGCGAACGAAAAATATATTTTCGGTAGACTCACTGTGAATAAGTACCCTAACCTTCCGAGAACTCTCCATTCGTAGCTTATCAGGCTCTCTCTCGCTCTCTCTCTCTCTCGCTCTCTGGTATAAAGTTCCTCACTTAGACTCACAGCAGTTTAGTGAGATGTCCAGCAAATTAATCTGTTAGACATGCAACGAGTGGAGGCATACACCTGTGTAGCACTTTTGCAGGAGATGTAGCGTCACTTTGTTTAAAATGAGGAATGTTCAGCCTTAATTACACTGTTACCTAGGTCTGACGAGCATAACTACACTAGTTCAGCTCTCCTCAACCGCCTGGCTGTGTTTTTGAAGCATATATACCGGTTTTTTTTCAGAGGTCTGCAAATATTAGTCATGCTCTTATTTTCTTGAGCGTCAAATGTAATTACCCGGAGACAACCTTCATCCGAATTGAATGAATATATTTTATTCTAAACGACATGTTCTGGGGAATTTGAGGTCCTCATTCAGTAGATCTTTGCGCTTTTAATCTTAGTGATTTATTGACAGACACTCTTCATAACTCAGAATGTATGGAATAGAATGACTTTGTGATAATGGATTGGGAAGAACGCCGAAGGATGTGCTGTTGTTCCGCTGTAATTTACTTCTACATAATTCGTCTGGACAGACTGTGGAAATCTATGCAGAAATTTCGAACAGTCGGTATCCCGGCTGAGATTCCAATGCAAGTCAGAAGTGTTACCAATTAAGCCAGGGAATCACAAGTTGTTCAAATATCTAATGGTAAGATTAAAATTCTGAGCTAGGAATGTGATACGAAGCAAGTTGCGCGCTTAGAACCCACAAATATTGGGCGCCACGATACAAAATTTAGCCCCTCCCGGCTACCAGGCTACCCTGGCTTAGAAAATGCGTGTTGTTCGATCAATGCGCTTACAAATTCTTTCATGCATGATGGATAATTTTATGGAGAAACTTTACATATGTCAATTTTTTTTTTACATTTCTGGTAGGCCTGAATACCAACAAGGCTATATGGCATACGAAAATGAAAACAAAGGTTTTGTGTGTATGGGCTTAATATCTGATACAACGTTATCGTTGTAGACAGATTGGCTAATAAATTTGTAAATTTAGTTTAAAAGTTGGTGTGCTACCGAAGATCCTACACAAGAGTTTGAAACTTTCAGAAGTGAGAGAGATCAAGATCCAACAACTCTCAAAGGGCAGCGATTCTTTTAAACCTACCGCACTGCCCACAATCTGTCACTTTGTAATTATAGAGGTTGGCGACTGCAGTTACTTCCGTGAAACTTGAGTTTGTGAAGTAACCAGCATGAAATTCGAGAGAAAACAAAAATATAATGATAATTATGATGATAACAATAAATGTGAATTCACATGCCCGAGAGTCACAAGAAAGCGGCTTGCCGAACTTACTGACTCGAACCTCTTTTAGGCACTTGAATTGGCACTACAATATAATAATAATAATAATAATAGTAATATTTATTAACTGCAATTGGGTTGTTACCAGGCGGCAGTGGTTATTTTACATGTATACAAAACATGAAATCGGTTACTACTGAATTTAAGTCAGGAGGGCTACATGAGAAGCATGTAGTAGTAACTTGGAATCTTGGGAACCATCTCAGTAACTCTACAATATACGTACCTTGTAACTCTTAAACACCAGCTTCAAAGGAACGTTGTTGTGGTAAAAGGTGAACATGAAGCTATCCATATACGGGTCTGAGTCCCTAGGGTTCCAAAACGTTGAGGATCCCAGATTTCCAGACGATCTGCACATGAAGGTGGTAAGGTTCTCAGTCCTACGAACTTGCCGCTTATACCCCCCTCCCCCCAGGGAGTATTCCTGGTACTCATTTCTCTTAGAGGTTGAGTTGACCCCAGGGTCATAATGCGATCGGAAGGTTTAAGTCAACAAAAATTCTAGTGGCTTCACCGGAAATTGAACCCTAGACCTTCCGGCTTGCATCGCAACGCCTGAAACAGCAGAGTTGTAAATGTTATAAATGTTCTAGGTAACCCTTTGTAATCCGAGATATGTGATATCTCATTGCTCGACAACAAAGAAGTCTAAAACAGTAGCTTTCGGCTGTAGAGACTGAGCTAAATAAACGCGAGAGAGTTTAGTCTTGCTTATTCTAGGTTGTAATCATACATACGAAAATTCCCTGTATTTCTGAATAAAATCAAACGGCTATGAAATTGTTTGACAGTGAATGAACAGGCTTCGGATCAGAATCCTACATGGAGCGTTGTAGAAGACTTCGACTGTTGAGTGCGTTTGTGTGGTGCCCTTTAAATTTAAATTGCACATTATACTGGGTGTGAGATGCGTGATGATAGAGCCGACACTCACGCATTTCTGCACACCTTTCACTCCTTCAAAATTTAGAGCACTTCATGACCGGTATCAGGAATTTAAGGTGTCTAGGACATGAGTGAGTGTTGGAAAATACTGTCAACGGGTGTGACAGGGGTTGGACGAGCAGCAGTGAAATGCTTTAGAACCACCCCCTCGTCTACTGCGGGATATGAAAGTGGCATCCGCCATATTTTCCCTCTGACCGCTAAGTATATGTGGCAGCCAAGAGAAGAGGGGAGATGTCTCGCTCTGCACTGGACCACAGATAGACAGACAGACAGCTAACGCTAGAAACCATCTTCTCGCTTAGCGTTGCTCCTAATGGATCGCCAGAGGGACATGAATGGGAGGGGAGAATGAGAGAATGTGATAAAGAGCTGGAGAATCAGAGAGCCGGATAGGAGAGTCTTGTGGAAATAGAGGTAGCTACGAAATTTCTAGTGAGGCTGGTGGATTCCTATGAAGCAATTTGCCCGAATATTTCTCTGTGATATGAGTCTAATGGAGTTCATTGGCATTCAGGAGGCAGTAGTAGAAACTGTAATGTCAGCGTTTCAAAATTAAAGATGTTCTGTTTATGTAATAATCCGAAAGCGAGTTGAAATACATTTTCCGTCGATAAATAAAACTTTAATTATATTGACGTTTGCAAAATTCAATTCGTAGTTTAGTTTTATTTTGCAAAGTAGGATTTAAAATTTCGCAGATATAAGTAAACGCATATGTGCATGTGTTTATCGCAGGTATTACAAATCCTGTTAATTGATACGTGTGTTTAAAGAGGTTTTAGAAATTACCTTGGCTAAAATCTGAAGGGAAGAGACAGCTTTGAGGGACATGGGAACTGGGAACAAAACCCAAATAGTAGTAATAATAGTAATAACAATAATGCCCTTAAATAAAATATGTATGAGGGTGTGTACTTTATACCGGCCGTACATTTTTGCCTGCATCGACGGACTCGGACTCCGTCTTCGGGTTGCATAAAGCGCAGAGTTTTAACGACCTCCTGAGCGAATTTCAGCTCCTGAGGAAGGACCTCGCTCTCCATGAACTGATTGTCGAGGAGTAGTTCTGAGGCGACATGGAGATCCCTTCGTGTTTAGTTTGGCGAAGACGGTAAATATCTTACGGCTGTCTCTGTGTTCTGAGAACTACTTTACCGGCTGTGCATTTTCTAGCAACTTCAGGCCTACCAAAATTGAATGATCCTCTGTATTGTTTGTCAGAGCTGTTCGTATCGAAATGGTATTGGTGGACAATCACGTGCTGGCCAGGCGCATTACCAAATGAAAGAGTCTTTTTGAATTCTGTTAGACCGCGATCTTGCTGGTTGTAATCTTTCCGCTTGAGCTTAGGCCCTCACGTATCGCAGTCTGGTTTCCACAGCGATGTAAAATGGTGCTACCTTTTTCCACCAACGCTGGGGTTGATAACTAACACAGTTGAGGCCAGGAATCTTCAAACAAAGAAAGGTTATTCTGTGCCACGTTAATATGAACTATATTTATTCAGTAGAACGTTAAGGAAGTTTTTATTATCACCTGTTTGTGTTTCTTTATGGATGTGCGTTTTGTACCGTTCGTTGTTCGTTTCTCGGACACGGAAAGCTAGACCAGTTCGGTGGCTTTATAATCCTAACCTCTGGGAATATTCTGGCGTTGGCCACTTAACGGAACCAAACCCCTCTCCGTAGTTCTAAGTGATGCGTACGAGATAAGGCAAAATGACTTTCATTGAACTTTATTGTTGTGGACTGATCTCACACTTTCTGCACTCGGCACTGCAAACAGTCTCCTTCAGTCCGTGCTGCACTCTCTCCCGGAAATAATTAACTAAATTCCTTACATCGGGTCCCCCAACTGCGGAAACACCAGAGAGATACCGTTAGACAGCAAAAAGCATCCTCTATCAGTCTTGGTAAATACCTCGCGTCCTTAAACAAAAACCATCTTTCCATGTCTAACTGTTGACTCACGGTAATGGCCTAAACGTACTCTTACAAGCTCCATCCATAAACTAAATTGAAATCTTGAAAGCTAAACATGTGTGACAAATACATTGCTTCAAAATATGCAAGTAAACTCTTAGCGACCCACCAATGAGACTGCAGTTTATTTCATGATCATTATCGTATCCATGTACGCAGATATGTATAGCGAAACGTGAATTCATGCAACTGACAAAATCTCACGCACTAATTTGCATACAGATATATTCAGCGACTGGCCACACTGTAAGCATTGTTACAACTTTAGCAACTTAACGACCGCTATGACGTAAATTGCATGACATTGAGTTGGAGATATGTAAAATTACAAGCGATATCTACATTTGTGGCACTCCCAGGGCCGCGTCAAACAGAAGCATTCAGCAGTCTCGGAGCTAGGCAGGCGATTGTGCGACGAAGCGCGGAGTGACGAATAGTGTCTTGCATAAGCCTAGGCTTAAGGTCATTTTAAAAAGAACCACAACAGTGAAACCGAAGTGGCTGTTAAATTGACTATGTTTCCCATTAACACCACATGTCTCGTTTTGTAGTTCTGAGCCATGCGATATGAAGTCCTTTGCTTATATTTTGTCTGAGGTAGCTGTGTCGTCCACTGCTTTGCATATAAGAACCCGAATTTGGAGGATGTATATGAAAACTTTGTTTTCAAATTCATGGGTCCGTGCATCGTGAATCAACTTTAATAACTGTCCAAAAAGATGCAACTGTATTCAGTTTATTATATTTCTGCACGCAACTCTTCATGTTTCGGGTGTTGACACCCATCATCAGGAGCTTGTACAACTGTAATTACAGCTTCTGGCATTGGTCAACCGGGTCTACTACCATCCATTCCAACTCAACAACGAGAGCATATGGCAGTAGACCCGGTTGACCAGTGCCAGAAGCTGTAATTACAGTTGTACGAGCTCCTGATGATGGGTGTCAACACCCGAAACATGTAGAGTTGCCTACAGAAATGTAATAAACTGAATGCAGTCGCATCTTTTTGGTCAGTTATTAAAAAAATATGAAAACAGTATCTTCAGAATTTGAACGGGATTTTTAGTGGCCTTTGTAGTGGAAAACACCTTCCTTCGTGAGAAGTTACAGAGAGTAGCGACATCAAACCGGAGTAAGCGACAGCCGGAGGCGTTAGAACGAGAAACATGCAAAATACGAAGCTTGTATGGTAGGCCTAACTGTTCCATCGTTGCGCTTCTTAACGCTGCACATCATTTTTTATATGAAATTTGTAGTCGACTCTCCGTCTTGGCATTGTATTAAGGAAAAAGTAACAGATTCAAGAATGTGTGATGTATGCCTGGATTTATAGTTCCATATGAAGTTGTGCTGCCGATGGAGGTAACACACGCGTAGATAACTTAAGCAATGCTGAAAAGGCAAAATCCTCATCGGAGTGTGCACTTTAGGTAATACCATGAGATAACCTTAAAACATATCGATCTTAAAAAAAAACTTAAGTATTTTACAACACATTTTTTGTCGCATATGCCCAAACAGACCAAGGCCGCCTCATTGTTGAGGTTTCTAGATCACACACAATTACACACACACACACACACACACACGCACACACACACACACACAGTAAGACTACTTTGTAAGTGTGATCAGCCGGTCATACGGAATGCTGGCTACACAACACACACCAAACACAAGAGACGAACATCCATGCTCTCAGTGGGATTCGAATCCGCAATGTCAGCATCAAGCGGCTGTAGACTTACGTCTTAGTTAGCGCGGCCACCGAGATCGGTGCGTGACGGCCAGTTTATATTTTGTTGCAATGAAGGGATATCAGCCTGCCGATAGACGGATTGTAAGAGAAATGTGCGTATAGACTGTGTATTCGTTACGTGAGAGAGGTGGTTGCCGGTAGTTCCGGTATCATCTGATGTTTTCATGGGTGCCGAATTGAATGTGCCTTGTAGCATATTCAATTGGCAACTGGAATGTTGAACATTTTGTAATTGTTCTGGATTCGTGTTTCGCATAAAAAATCCTCTCTTCCAGTACAGTAGCATTTCTTGCCTCTTTAACCAGCATGTTCACGTGGGATATTATGCAGACCTACAGTACTTTAGTGGGCTATGCACGCTTGTAACAACAGCCTGAGGAGAAGATGCCGCTTGAGAGGTTTCGCTGTAGATGGAACATTAGTACACACACACACACACACACACACACACACACACACTGCGAATGTGTGGATTGGATTTGTCTGGCTGAAGGTAAGATATAATGGCAGGCTAACACGAATACGGTACTAAACCTTCAGGTTCCATTACAGGAATGAGATGTCTTGACTGCTGTATTAACAGACTTTGAAGAAGGACTCTGATACACAAGCTTAATTAGGTACATGTCTTTATCGTTGCACCGTGCATTTTGTAGATTCATTTAATTAACACACCAACTAATGCACACATATATTATTTAAAATTCTAAAACTTTTACATTAAAATGCTCCTACATGTTTCGATCATAAGATCATCCTCAGAGAGCACACACAGTTTCTTGCTAAAGTTAAAGTTTTAAAACAGTTATTGATTAACTTCGTTATGTTAACTTGGTGATGTGGCAGCATGTCTTGTGTTGTGTGTGGGTCGTACGCTGTTGAAAATGAGCCTGGCTATGGATGTGCGACGCACATCCATAGCCAGGCTCATTTTCAACAGTATACGACATGCTGCCACAACACCAAGTTAACGTAACGAAGTTAATCGTTAAGTGTTTTTAAAGTTTAACTTTGGCGAGGAACAGTGTATGCTCCCTGAGGATGATCTTATGATCGAAACATGTAGGAGCGTTTTAATGTAACATTTTTAGAATTTTAAATAATATATGTGTGAATTAGTTAGTGTGTTAATTCATTGTAGTTACCTGTGTTTAGCTTCTGTGTTAAATTGTGCTCGTTGGAGCGCCTTTGGTTTTTAATAAAATTGGCGGATACCCAAACCAATAGAACTCTAGGCTCTATTACAAATTAAATACGGTAGAGTAGCTTCATGTTAACCTGTAATGAGAGGAAAGTCTAATCCAGAACATTGGCGCATGGCGTAAAAGAACTGAATTCATTAGTTAGAAATTAAATTTACTTGGATTTTCAATTTGCTTACCCATAATGCCCGTAATTTGTTCCGTTTTTCTTCTTGGATCATTATCCTGCAGTTGATGTAACAAAAATTGTTGGCTAGCGGCCGTGCCAATTCAGTGTATAGTACAGTTAAAACAGCTTCCTAATTATTTTAATAATACGACACAGGTTGGAAAGCTGTGCATTTAAAATTCGTCATTCGAGTAGGTATCGGCAGAACCCTTTTCAAATTCCGATGAGCGCATTGGCTGCACGAAACACCGTTATAGAACTCTTGTGTCTTATTACACCGGGTTCAAGAAGCAGTCGTTTGTGGGAGGATTGGTTTAAATTATTTTCATAGTTAACTTGTGTTTATTTTATGGATGTGTGTATAATTATTGTGGTTATCAAAACCTCTAATGGACAGAAATGAAAGTGCTTCAGCTCACACCCTGTTCTGCATGTTAGATATCGGGCTGTTGGTTAGCAGTTAGGTTCGCTGTGTGAGAAGACTAATCCGTCATCTAGAAGAAAATTATTTCTAATGCTGTTGAAGATCTTTGTAACACACGTGGCACGAGTTAGGGTACACTTGATAAGCGATACGACCCCATCTAGGTAACTAAGATTGTAGAGAGAATCGTCCAATGAGGCCACCACCATGAATTATAATGCCGACTTTATTTCCCTCTTTGTTTCTTCTTTCGTCTCACTCTACGGTACTTGCCCTCCAGCACAGATCTTTTGTAAGCTGTTGCTTTAATTTTCTTGCTGTGTTAATTCTTAATATTGTCGTAACACTTTAGGCTAGTTTTCTTCGTCATTAGGCATAATTTTCTTTTACATTACCTTCATGTTTAGATCTTATTTTCTTGTAGATTAAAAGCTTGTACTAGTCTGATCCTTGAAGACGGGCCCGATAGTTTGTCCCGAAACGTCGGTGTTTAGTTACCACTCTACGCCGCGTAAAATCCCAGAAGGGCACATATTTTATTTACTTCGCTGTGGAAGCCTGAAGTCACGCCTTTCCTAGTTTTTTTCTCGTTTTGTTCCCTTTGTATTTCGTTTTCCCATGGTCCTTATCCCTTATAGGGTAAAAGGAATCGCGTGGCCTACGAACCTCGCTCTTTGAATTCTCAGTCAAGACTTTATCCACGCGATCCTAACTCTGGTCCCCCCCATCCCATCACGTTTTGAAACATCAGTCTTTGTGTATCTTGTAAAAAAGGCAAACGTTGTCTTTAGTGGAGAAATCAGGTAATTTCAGTCGGACATGAGATGTGCATGACGACTGCCCTCTATAAGCACGGAAAGTGAATCAAAAATTTATTGTAATTTTGGCGTAATTCTGTACTCATGTTTGCTTGAACTATAATGGGTGGGGAAATGAAATGACTGTAATTTGAGCCCAGGAATACAACTTTATGTTCCCTTTGCTGGGAAGTCCGGACTTTCCCTTATCGGATATGCAAACCTCCCTGGGTTAACTTTTGACTTTGAATGAGCTGTGGCTAATTGAAAGTCGATAGTTACGCATCTGACGGAATATAATTACACAAATATACTACGTTTTTAAAATAATTTTAATTTAATTTTAATTACAATAATGTAAGAGACAATTATAATTTTGTTTTACCTTTTAATTTAGTCGTTCTTTGGAAAATCCAATCATAAATACGTAAGTAATAAGGCAAAACTACCGGGTACTAAGCGCAATATTAGGGAACTTGAATTTGTTACAGAGATCGAGCCTGGGCAGGTAAAATACTTTTGGCTGTGTGTACATGCTCACTCCTGCGCGTGACATCCAACACGTAAGAAAAACTCTCTCATGAATCTAATGTCTGATCATCGTCACATGTTCCTCCGATGTTATTATTTGAAGAGGATAGACCTGAATAATTGTTCGCAATTTTACAGATGTCCTTTCAGATGTTTGGTTGGTTAATGTGAGGCTAGGTACGTTACATCACATATTCGATTGTTTAGTAGTACCGACGCAATTTTAAGTGGATGTATTAATCAGACGTCAAGTTAGCGGAAAATTCTGCTGACCCTGCCCCCTTTGAAGCTGCTGGCTTACGTATTGAATGGAGAACTAATGCAAATAATACTGCTTTTAAATAATGATGTATAACAGAGGCGTCAAAAGTGTTTTGAACGGTATGCATTTCTGTAAACTTCTCACTGAAGATATTTTATACTGATAATTCGTTGTGGTGAAATGAAGCTATGTAACCTAATTTCTGGTTCACGTCTTGTGAGTTGTCAGGCTGCGTGTAATGACGTCATGTCTGCAGACAGCCGAATCAGTTAGGTTAGCATGGAAACAGGTCTTAACAATATGAAGTGTGACATGTGTCTAAGAAATATATAACACGCATTTCCGAGTCCAACTCAAACCTACCTTCCTTCCATATTGATATCGAGTTATAATTATCTATTAATATTATTATCGTTCCTTCACTTTATTCAAATAATACATTTTTGTGCGTGTTCTCAAAGTTCTGCATGTTTGCCGTATTCACATTTGCAGTCATACCAAGAGTGACTCACGTTCAGTGCGTACATACGGTTGTGATGCGGGACTTCAAAAGCCTCGCATTTGTTATTACTGTCAAAATGAACGCTACAAAAAAATTTTGACATTTTAGCCATGTTGCTGTTTTACATTATAGGAACATTATATTGAAAAGTTTTACAGTTTTCAAGTCACCTTTCTTTCATCGTATGAGGACCGCAATGTATTTGGTGTTAATATGTCTTCGGTTTGACCAAACTGCGCCTCTAGATTTTGGTATTTTTGGCTGTAAAGGCATTTAAATATGCGGCTTTCAGATGTACTTCAGCGGCGTAGCATTCATACCTGATTTCGAGAAAACAGGTTTCTTGGTTCAGAAATTTTATGGGAAATCACAAAAGACATTGTTTAAAAATAACCAACACGATGTCACTTGTGGACTATCCTTTTATTTTCATGGGTAGTAGTCATTCACTCTCTACATGTTTCGAGCTTTCGGGAAGCTCATCATCAGGAGATCATTTTCCCTGTCCAGTCAGCCTCTGTTATAGTGTGTAATTTTTGTTGTACCCCTCCCGTTCTCCTACGATTTCTGTTTACTTCTCGGTGAC
>Ga0123353_10015219_pt1 | contig 11157 bp, 7 predicted proteins | sample TergutLab28metaG_3_FD_92763 | JGI IMG/M metagenome (GOLD analysis project Ga0123353, IMG submission 92763) | Labiotermes labralis P3 segment gut microbial communities from Petit-Saut dam, French Guiana - Lab288 P3 | ecosystem: Host-associated > Arthropoda: Insects > Digestive system > Gut ... | reverse complement strand
GGGCAGAGGCCGCTGGAGCGAATCTTCATTTTGGCACTACTTTATTATTATCAACGCTTACCTGGTCTATAATTTCAACTGTACTTCAACTGTATTTAACTATCACTACTAATGTAACAGCAATTTCAAATAAATCTGTATCATTCATCGGAAAACAAAGTCTGAGTACTTTGACCCACGCCGTTGGCCAACTGGTGGCCAACCAGTCCTCGCCCAGCCTCGTTACACTACACCGTCTCAACGAGTGGAAAAAAAGTCCAGTGAAGCGCTACACTCGATTTCTTCGATCCTGAAGACCAATCGCTGTGGAGGATGACCAAGCGTGTTTTGAGTATTCCCAATCCATCTCCCCCCTCGTCACCCCAGGGGGGCTCCAGTAGTAATCCAGCAGCCCTGGTCAATCCCCATAATGTGTAAAATAAGGTGACCTGAATTTGGAGCAACAGTGGTCTAAGTCGAAAAGCTGTGAATGACTGTAAAAGTGTCATAAGAGTAGGTAAGCGATCCGTATAGGAAAGGAATGTCGAGGCACTACATGATCTTCAACTTCATGGCAACCCTGAAGAAGGACTCGAGAAAAGAATTCGAAACGAGAATATCAGCCCTCGTTTACTTTTGTATAGGGGTCCCTCCATAGTCACCCCTACGCCGACTCCAGTGCCGAGTGTAGTGCAGGAAGGACTTAAGTGCGGTGCCTGCACTACACTTTCTTGAACTCAATATTAAAAAAGAATCGAGTTCCACCGTGAAGTCAGGTATTGTGGTTCCTCCGTAGCCCCCCTACGCTGATACTCGCGTCGCGTGTAGTGCAGGAAGTACCTAAGAGGCACTACTCGTTCTTTAGCATAATAAGATTAGAAAGGATCGGGTGGGTGTGCCAACCGACGTCCAGTTGTGTCTACGGTGGCCTGGTGGAACAAGGTCCTAAGGGGGGTCCGAGCACTATTCGTTCTTGAGCACAATAACATTAAAAAGGATTGGCGTTTTATATTGATTAACCGAGGTAATGTTTGGGCTTCCCCGGGGCTCGGTGCAAGAATGGCGTAAGTGTGGCCCCTGCACTACTCTCTCTCTCTTAGCATAATAATATTAAAATTATCGGCGTTTGAAATTTTAGTAACTGAGGGGAAAAATATTAACAGGATGACAACCGTCGTGCAGCTTGGTCCCCCCTTGCCATAGCTCTTAGTGTAGTGCAGGAAGGATCTAAGTGCGGTCCGTGCACTACACGTTCTTGAGCATAATTTTAAAAGAGGATCGAGTGCCCCCGTGCAGTCAGGTATTGTGGTTCCTCCTTAGCCCCCTACACCGATCCTAGCGTCGCAGGACCTAAGGAGCACTATTCGTTCTTGAGCATAAGATTAGAAAGAATCGGGTGGGTGTGGCAGCCGCCTTCCAGTTGGGTCTCCGGGGGCCTGGTTGAAGAATGTCCTAAGGGGGTCCGGGCACTACTCGTTCTTGAGCATAATAATATTAAATAGGATCGGCATTTGAAATCGATGTACCCAGGTAATGTAATGAGGTTGGCAGCCGCCGTCCAGTTTGTTCTCTGAGGGCCTGGTGGAAGAAGGTCCTAAGTGAGGTCCGGGCATTACTAGCTTTTTAGCATAATAATGTTAAAAGGATCGGCGTTTGACATTGATGTACCCAGTTAATGTAATGAGGTTGGCAGCCGCCTTCCAGTTTGGTCTCTGGGGGCCTGGTGGAAGAAGTTCCTAAGTGATTTCTGGGCATTAGTCGTTCTTGAGCAAAATAATTTTAAAATGTATCGGAGTTGGAATTTTGTTTTAACAGCAGCCGTTCAGTTTGGGTTTCCCCGGGGCCCGGTGCAAGAAGGGTGTAGGTGTGGCCCCTGCACTATTTTTCCAGCATAATAATATTAAAAAGCATCGGCGTTTGACGTTTTAGTAACTGAGGAAAAAAATAGCATGCTGGCAGCCGCCGTGCAGTTGTTACCCCCTGCCCATAGCTCTGAGTGTAGTGCAGGAAGGTCCTAAGTATCAGGTTCTTGAGCTTAGAAGCCCCTACGCCCAAGCCCGCCCGCCGGACAGATCGGTAGCACGGGACCTGCTCTGTCAGATGACGTGATGGGGGTGAGGGCAGGGCGCAAAATGGGAAATGAAACTTCAATATGGCGGTCTTGCCGCAATATGAATGTGACGTATATGTTACAGCGATGCATGGACATCGTGATCCCCCACTGATTGAAACAGGGGACAAATTGGAGGACATGACCTCCGAGTTGCGCCCCTCAGAGAGCATTTCGGAATTTGTGAGTAGTGGGCCAAATAACTACGCATACAGTGTGCTGACCGGACAAGTGAGGGGCATAAAATTGAATTACAACGCGTCGAAAATGGTAATTTTTTTTTTCATCAGGGATATGATTTCGAGGGTGAACAAGGGGAATGAACCTTCCGTCGTAAATGTAGACGCAGAAAAAAAGATCAAACGCAAGAGGAAAGCCGAGAGGGGAGCAGTATCTATTGTTACAGAACCTGAGGATTAATTATATAGAATTTTTTTACAAGCGGCGGCGATTAGGTGACAATACGTCCGTTCAGTTTTGGGTATAAATAAGGGCAGATGAGTAGGAACGTGCCATAACCCTGACCATACATGAGTGATGATCTTAAATTCAAGCATCCGTTCTCATGTATAGTGAGTGAATCTAGCGGTTCGGGCAAAACGTGGTTTTACATACGTGTGCTATAGAAACTCGACGCCCTCTGCACCGAACGCTAATTCGGTGGCGGTGTAATCTGGTATTACAGTGAGAAGAGAGTTGTTCCGAAGCGTCAGCAGTTGCCCCCAAACGCGTGCCGGACGGAGCTTTATCCAGCCTCGACCAGTAACACTCTTCGGGAAACCAAATCGAAGGGTCGACACTACTCGTTATCCTGGGCTGACCCTAGATACACAACTCACCTGGTCGCATCACATCGACCAGATCAGGAAGAGGACTGCTCAAAGAATGGGTATGCTGGGCCCCCTCCTGAATAGGAAGAGTGATCTCTCTGTCAGGAACGGAGTCCCGCTTTATAAGCAGCTCATCCGGCCCCTCGTGGACTAGGCGTGTCCCGCGTGAAGATCCGCTGCCCGCTTCCATGTTACAATACAAGTGTCTTCGCCTCGCAACTGGTGCCCCTTGGTACGTAAGTAACAGTTAGATACACGAGAATCTGGTCGTTCCGCCATTTGCCGACCACATCAGAGCCCTGACCGAGAACTGACACAAAGTTAGCTGATGTGGGGAAACCCCTAGTACGGCAACTCGGCAGATACTTACGCTGACCGAGGGTTGACCCCGTCGCCTGACGTGAAACCGAAGAGCGGCAGGGAACAACAGGCCAGTCGAGGCCATCGCCAAGTCGACTAAACGAATCACGTTCGGCGCTGATCAGCTTAGCGCTATTCGGTTACCCTAGGTTTTCCGTGATTTTCCTCAGTTGTAGGGCAAATGTCAGTGTATTCGATGCAACGTCAGGGCACGGCCCACACCTCCCTCCACCAGGCGCGGCGATTTCACCTAAGCTCCTGACAAACGGCGCATAACACCAGTATGCAACAACCAACCAACCAAAGTTTATCACTCCCATACTTAGTTAAGTGCAACCTAGGCCCTAGTCTTTGGCACAATCACTCATGGCCCCCAGCCTGACTTACATATCGTTAGCGTTACCATATTCCCATGTTAGAGTTTAGGTGTCCGTTACGCAGCCCAGCGATGTGGTAACACCCAGGAATGGCTAACAGACAGGGGGGCGTTAACTTGCGCTTCGCGCAAGTCTACAACCCTAGTTAACACTTTAACTCGGCCGGCTTGGCTTCACCCATTACTTTCCTTCAGTGTGGAAGCACGCTTGATTGTTAACTATCCTCAAACAGGGGAAGGATCCGGCGCTGCCCTTATCCTATCGGTCCATTTGTCTCTTGGACTCGATTGGTAAACTATTTGAAAAAATCCTATTAGCTAGGATCTTACATGTAGTAAGCGAACGCGGACTGATGCATGATGAATAATTTGGTTTTAGACCCAAGTAGAGTACATTCTTGCAGCTGGCCTGCCTCGTTGAAAGAATAAACAGGAACTTCGACTAAAAGAGGCTAACCGTTGTAGTTTTTCTCTACATGCCCAAAGCCTTCGGTACCGTCTGGATCGATAACCTCTAAAAAGCTAACGATCCTATAATTTCCGTGTTACATAGTCCATACAGTCTCACTCTACATCAGGGGCCAGACGTTCCCAGCGTCCTTCCGGACGGCAACGTCATCTCGTCGAGGCAGTCTGTATGTGAACGACATACCATCTCCCTCGCACCACGTCGAATTAGCACTCTACGCGGACGACAGGGCCATCATAGCCACGCTCCGCAATCCGACGCTGCTCGTCAGCTACCTGGAGTCATACCTCGACGACCTTCAACAGTGGTTGAGTGAATGGAGAATCGCCATTAATGTGTCTGAGAGCACCACGATCATCTTCCCGCGTGCCGGACGGCGCTTCATCCATCCCCGACCAGTAACACTTTTCGGGGAACCAATCCAATGGGTCGACACAACCCGTTACTTGGGCAATGACCCTAGATAAACGACTCAACTGGTCGCCTCACTTAGATCATTTCAGGAAGAGAGCTACTCAAAGGATGGTTATCCTAAGTCCCCTCCTGAATAGGAAGAGTGGTTTTCTCCTTCACGTAAGGAGTCCTGCTATATAAGCAGCTTATCCGCCCCATAATGGACTATGCGTGCCCCTCGTGGAGGTCCGTCGCCCGCACCCATGTCCGGAGGCTACAGATGTTACAAGCCAAGCGTCTTCGCCTCGCTACTGGTGCCCCCTGGTACGTACGTAACAGGCAGATACACAACCATCTGGGCGTTCCGCTGTTTGCCGGCCACATCACCGCCCTGACTGCGAGCTTTGACTCAAGGCTAACTGATGTGGGGAACCCCCTAGTACGGCAAATCGGCAGATACGCTGACCGAGGATTGACCCCCGGCGCCTCACGCAAAGCCAAGGGCGGCAGGGTCCAGCAGTCCAGTCAAGTCCACCGCCCGCGATGGCCAAGTCGACTCAACTAATCGCGTTCGGCGCTGTTAAGCCGAACGCCCTTCATCTACCCTGACAGATTTTTCCTTAGTTGTAAGGCAAATGCCAGGGTATACGATGCAAAGTCGGTGCACGGCCCGCAGTCCCTTCCCCCAGGCTCGACGGCTTCAACTAAACGTCTGACAAACTCGCATTCTTCCAGTTTGCGTCTGTGCCAGTCTGGGCTCAGAACCCAGACAACCAACCAAAGTCTATCTCTCTCATTATTAGCCCAGGGCAACCTAGGCTCTAGTTTTTGGTGTAGTTTGTCAAGGCCCTCGGCCTGAGTTTAAAGTCGTTAGTGTAAGCATAACCCCTGTTACAATTTAGGTGCCTGTTTTAGAGCACAGCGATGCCGTCAAACGCAGGAATGGCTAACAGACAGGGGGACGCTGACTTACGTTTCGCGTAAGTCGACGTCCCCCAGTTAACATTTTGGCTTGGCTTGGTTTGGCCTGAGCATCATTCAACGCCTACGCCATGAAGAAGATACATAATGAAGGACTAGTCATTGCCGATAAATCAAGACGGGACAGCTAGCCCAGATACTTCAAGGAGTAATTTGTCTTCGTCTACCAAAAGGTGTAGAATTGTCGGTGACAATCCAAAAGGGAGTATCGTCGTTTGACATTTAACATCACGACAACTAACGAGTGGACGGGTGCCTGCCACGCAACCTGCTACCGGCCGGCTACGCATCTCTCCGCTGATCGGAATGGAGTCTGCAGCGGACCCTGCGAATTGCCTTCTACGCACCTCACTCCCTACTGCCACATACTAGACGATCTGTGCCTCGTACAAGACACCGCAAGGAATATGGCCGCTTAGCGCACGCAATGTGCGTGTGTGACTATCGTACTTACTGACACTTGTTGGTCTGGAGAGGAAGTAGGTGCTGGTAGTTCGGTGATCTCAGCTGTGACTTGATGCTCATGCATGTTTCTTTCGTGCCCAATAAAGTTGCAAAGTGGTTGACTGGACGGTGCCGCCATCTGCCTGGGCTCTACACCGCGCAAACGCACTACGCACAACTCTGATCCATGCTTCGCACTCACGTCCGAGCCGTAATGCGGCATACATGAAGTGAGGCCAGGCAAACGTATTACATTCACGACAATTAAGCAACAACTTACACAATTCTATGTTTCAAGCTTTCGCCGTGTTGTAGTGATGATAGCAAATCTTCTGGGTATTTCCCCCGGCGTCTGGTTGTTGTTAAAAGCTTTTAACAACAACCAGACGCCGGGGAAATGCCCAGAAGAATTACTATCAACTTACACAATACCTAACTGTACGACTATAAACAAATAAATAACGTTATATGTGTTTTACTGTGATTGTCACTGCAACAATCCTACAGTACACCACATGCTTGTCTTTAGAAATAGCTTTTTACGGATTCTCGACACACATCTTTGGAGTATCAACACATCCATTTCTTTTGTATTAGAACTGTACTTTCTGGACGAAGCAAGACGACTTAAAAAGTACACCACCTCTGTATATGTGACTTGCTCTTAGCTTTCCGCTACAAAATTCCACCGTACCAGAACTACCGGATGGTACTAAGCATTGCACTAATAATGACCGACATACATGCGTGGATCACAAGGTTCGAACAGGGCTGATCACCAGAACACAGATTGTCTCAGCGTAGGATAAGTCTCACGATCTCCCAATGCTACCAACATCAGAATAAAAAATGCAGGAGAAATTACTGTACAAGTTTCTATTTTTGTGGATTTAACTGAATGAATACGAGAGAACAAATGCTGTCTGGAGAAGTAAAACATCAGTTTTGTAAATCTTTCTTGTTAACAAGCGTCTCATCTAGACACGTGGCATAGTAAAATCAGAATTAAACGTTTTTTGTTGCCTTGAATTCTGCATAGCGTTTGAAGCCAATTTTCTTCTTTAATTATTTCTCAAAAATACTTATTACTGGACGATCAGTCAACGAACATGACATATAAGTTTACGTATGTAAGAACAGACGCTGGACTACATCTGTAACTTTGAAGCAAGAAACCCAATGTCAACAGACATGACATAGCACTTGTTGATGGTCAAATTAAAGTATTTTAGTCCACTATTATGAAGTGAGCCAATTATTGCAAATTCGCTGCCTTAGGTATGGGGATTCGTTTGTTGGATTAGCATTTCGGTTAAAGCTTGCCAGCAAATAAACAGGGAATTAAAAGAGTTTGTCAGTTGACGTGGGTATTGCATGAAAGTGCTGGTAGAGGCAACTGTTGGAATATTTCTCAATAAGAACACGCGTCCCGTAGTGTTCTGCCCTACAGATTTTCCATAAAAATAAAGGCTGATGCAATGAATTATTGTACTGGACGAAGCAATGACTCAGTCTGCAAATGTTAAGTGTGCGTTGGTACGTCCAGTACGAAGCGATGCTTCGGTTTATTAAGTGTGTAGTGTGTGCTGGGTATGAAGTGCTCACATAAAATGTGATTAACTAGAAGTGAAGGACCAGTAGAATTACACAAAATCATGTAATATTCCTCATAAATGGAAAAATACTTCGAATAATTCATGTAAGTTGCAGTTGATCATACACAATTGCTAGCTTCACACAAGTCGTTCAGTGAAATGATTTTGTGTTTATAATGTGTGCTTGCTGCTCTGAAGTTTATATTGTTAGTCTGCGCGCAGTTTAAGAGTACTAGTACTTAAGAACGTGTAATTAAAGTGCATATTGAGCTGTTATTCGTGGCGTATTTTGTGCAGGAATGTCCATGAGGAATGATGTAATGTTGAATTTAGTTTGAAGGTCGGGTGAATAATGTGTGCCCAGAAACGCAAGTTGGTCGGTTAAAGGTTTGTGGATATCAGTTAAGAATTTGATGTCACCATCGAAATTTCTAATCATTTTTGCATTCTTTTTCTCTCCTTAAAACAAGAGTCTCATTGATACAGTTTAGAGGTTAGAATTACTGCAACAGTTGCATTGGGGTATGATAGTTGACTGTTAATAGCGTTGCCAAAAGAAAATGTTTGGTGTTGAAGGTATGTGTATGTTCAGTTCTTGAGAGTCTGTTGCCGGCATTTGGAACACCGTTATGCACAGAGTGGCCTTTGTTCTCATTTCATTTTAAAGTTATTTATGAATAAATTAATTATATCCACAGTGGTAGATAATTTGACATTAATTGCCAACATTCGTTATGCTATGAAGTTTTCAAAGATTAATGTTTGTTAGGCTTCATAATTATACAAGTTAATATTGTTGTTTTGTGCCATTTAATCATGTAAGTGAAATGTGACTTAATGCATGGGTGCACATATTTTACAAAAATCTGGGATCCACCTCAGAATTCTAGGTGCCATACAGGTGACATGAAGCAAGTTATGTTCTGAGAACCTTCACATATTAGGCACCACTTTAAAGTTTAGTCAGCCAGGTGACCTTATACCTGGAACTTGTGCACCCTGAGCCTAATGGATGTGGTAGATTTTTAACAGTTCCTACTTTACCTCACTTTTCTGTACCTTATTGCATGATGAGAATGATGATGTTGCATGTCCAGTGTTGTTATTTTAAATGACCCCAATCACCACTCACAATCAGGTTGCTAATGCTGTACACCAAGTCTTATGCACCAGGTCATTCCCACACTGCTTATTGGAAGGGTTGTGAGGTCTGTGTGACTCATCTACAGTTGCTGGGTGGATTTCTGTATGATAAATTTGCTCATGAAAGAGCATTTTGTTGTAAACTACACAGTTTTTCCTACTGAGATTTCTGCATTACTGGACAGTTGGGCTACAAACACCTGCAGTCAAAATGTTGTGTCCACAAAAAAATACTTCTCTTTATATCTTCATAAAAAATAATATGTCTAAATGTTGGTCTGTTAAGGATCTGTCTTGTTTTTTCTGTCTCTTTTAAAATTGTGTACTGGTGGGTTACAACAAATTGCTGTTTCATGAGTGACAGGCTGAATCCAGTTGCTACAAGATGTCGCATGTATTCAGTTGAAAAATTCTAGATGCACCACTTCCACATAGGAGAGCAATTCACAGATGAGTGAAAGGTTTTGAGCAACAGGTTGTACTGTAGACTGAAAACATAGAGGACATGCTAAATGAGGAAAAACTTGATGCATTTGGTGGTAGATGGAAGATGTCACCAGGAACTTTTGTGGCTGAGATATCACCAGGAACATTTGTGGCCTTATTTGCACAACTAATGATTTTGTCTGTGTCAGCACCACAGAATACAGGGAAACTTCTACATTTGCATCTTTACAAGACAACTATAGTTTACACATGCTATGATGCATACTGTAAAGTAAAAGTAAATTTTGGCAAGTGGTATCTTCAAGTGTTGCATGCTGGAGAAATGAAAGATATACTTGTTCTGTTTTGTGTTGAAGTTGAGTTTCATCTTAGTGGATATGTGAATAATGGGTACAGTTCTGCTTGAAATCCTGTGTTGATGCCTGGAATGCAATACATGAATGTGTGTGGTGTGTTATGAGGCCAATGAGGATATTAGGCCCTTTTTCAGTGATGATGAAGTTACACAGATGTGTGATGTGCATTTTGACACCATTATTTTAAACACTGCTCAGTTATAAGAGAATGCATGCCTTTTTTCCATGAAGACAGGGGCATTTCAAGCCGCTTCTTTAAATATAGTAAGTAAAATCCTAATAGTAACTGCAGTGCATTGAAATGAAATGCATGGACTTTCCACTCATTGTTTATTTGAATAACATTGCCCACTACTCTGCCTGCTGTCATGTGAAGGGAACAGAGTGTAGAGTGATGCATGGGGCCACTTAAAAATGTCCCTGCAAACATAGCCATGTGTGTTGGATTAAGTTGAATTTTCAGTTCAGAGTCTGAATGTGGAGATGGAGTCTGTTCAACTTTTAGAATCTTACATGATCCAAATTAAGCCAGTGGGATGTGACACTGTGGCATTGGGCAGGTAGTTTCTGATGTTTCAAAAGATTGTGGTGCATCAACTTCAGAGTCAGGAGGTTTGACCTCTGTAACAAGTTCTTGATGTAGTCATTAAGAAAACCCATTCAAAGATCGACTACATCTCCTGTATGGGGACAGCTGCAGTTTGGGATCTGCCCACTAAGAGCAGCAGGAAGTGTAGGTAGACCATTAGAAGCACTGGTTGGGCAGTAGAATCAGATTGTCTGGAGTAACATTTCACCACAATCCTTCTCAGGGTTGTTAAACAGTGCTGTGTGTAAAATAATATGATTGGAACAGAAGATGATGTCCTGTGGGAGGAACTATCAAAATGAAAACTCTTCTTCTAGTGAAGAAGGTGATTCTAGTTACTAGTTAATTCAGTTATATGTTCATAATATTTTACTAAATAAGACTGTAATATTTTAACTCTTCTGATTATTTAATTTCCAATGAAGCATACATACACTAAGTGACTTAAACACTGGCTAATAGAATGTAGTATTTTCCTGAAAATTAAAGATTGTGATATGGGATCATTATCTTTGGTAGGTCATCTTATATGTGTGTAAGTATCATACTATCATACTTAGAATTAAAGGGATGCATTTAACACAATATTTTACAAAGTTAGTTATATAGGTTATGTTAATAATTCAATTAATCATAAGAATACATTATCAAAGGCATGACATTTGTCATCACTTAAATACTTAAAATGTTATTCAGGTTGTAGTGGATGCTGTCTGTTAAATACATTTTAATTTTTAGCAATAGTGATTTATCGCTGCTTGATGTATTAGAATGTTTTGAAGGTGGTTGAGAAATCCCTGCTGCTGTGATGGGCAAATGCTTTTGGCTTCAAACATAAGGCTTTTCATGCACTAATTGTGTCCTTGCTCATATTACATACATGTGCTACATTATTTAGTGGTATGGTATACTAGTTTCTCATAGAAAGATGTATGTTGACAACAAGGTCAGTCCTCAGTTTTATAAAGACAAGTCTACAAGGTTTGGTTCTTTTAACACATTGCCATCGGGCGGGTCTTTTAATTAAATACCCCCTGGTGACCGGACGTTTTAAACGCTTTTAATGTTCATTCCCATAACATTTT
>Ga0123353_10015218_pt1 | contig 11158 bp, 6 predicted proteins | sample TergutLab28metaG_3_FD_92763 | JGI IMG/M metagenome (GOLD analysis project Ga0123353, IMG submission 92763) | Labiotermes labralis P3 segment gut microbial communities from Petit-Saut dam, French Guiana - Lab288 P3 | ecosystem: Host-associated > Arthropoda: Insects > Digestive system > Gut ... | reverse complement strand
AATGCAAATCTTTCAGCCCAGATAACAGCTTTTGCAGTTGGTCAAAAGGATAATAATCCCAATAAAAACTTTCCAGGCGGAAGAACTTCAGATCTTCTTATAGGAAAAAGACTTTTACCGGAAACATTAGGATCACTACTAGCCCATTTTGAAAACAGAACAATGTTTCAGGGATTTTTATGGAATATAAATTCATTTGACCAGGAAGGGGTACAGCTTGGGAAAAAACTGGCAAATAAAGTATTGTCAGGAAAGCAGGAAGATCCTGTTCTTGATGCATTTAGCGCTCTTTTCAAGTAGATTTTAGCTGGTGCAGTTTCGCGCACCCGCGCAACCATAATAGCGGCATCCGTGCCGCGATCCATGTCCGCACCCGCGCAACCACAATAGCGGCGCCCCACGCTTATTGCGACCTCCTTGTCGCTGCGTGGGATGCGGCATCCGTGCCGCGATCCATGTTGCAAAAGATAATCCCCGCCGGAAAAAGGAGGGGTAAAACCGGACGGGGATTATTATTTATAAAGGAGGTTATTTATGCTGCCTAGCGCGTACTTCCACGCTCTCAGGCATGCACACTGCGGGAAAGTCATACTTTCCACACTAATATAAACAAGATCAGGCAAAAATAGTTACATTTTCCTCACCACTTATTGGTTTTTTTATAAAATTGTATATAATTACAGATAATGGCAGAACTCGAAAAAGAAATAATTGGTAGCTGGTTTGAAATTAAGTCTAATACCGAACATCTTGTAAATTTAAGAGACTATTTTAAGCTTACAGATAAAGAAATAAAAAATACTATTGAAAAACTTCACATTTCTGTTGAAGAAGGTATAATTGAATATAAGAAAAAAATATTTGGACAACCTTTTTCTATTATAAATTCATTAAATTTTGATGCATCAGCTATGCCATTATTAAAAGAAGTAGCAAATGATATTAATTGTCTTACTTATGTAATATTATTACAGCGATTAATATCAAAAAAAGCTGTAAAGCCAAAAACATCGCAAGATAAAGAAGATAATGTAATAGAAAAACATTATAGCGTTGCAGAAGTTGGGGAAATTGTTAAAGAAATACAGGATGAAATAAAAGAGCATCCGGACCTTAAATCAAATAAAAATGTGATAAATATACTTATTCAGGTTCAAAAATACAAAAAAGAACTTGAGTCAATTAAAAAAATCATGCCTAATTTGCCGCCAGATAAACAGGAAAATTTCAAAATCAACTCTAAAAATGCGATAAACGAGATATTATCAAAGCTTGTAATAAGCTATGAAACTCTATTAAAAGAAGCAAACATTACCCAGAAAAATTCAAAGAATATTTTTGAAACTTATGACTTTTTGCCAATAGTAGAGCATTTAAAGAAACAGGCAGAAATATCAGATAAAATAAAAGTAACATTTAATTTTGCAGACAGGGAAAGATTTAAAATACTGGAAACAGTCCGGACATTAAAAGCTTTTGAAGAAAAAATAAAAGAATTGCTTAAAAAAGAATATGATTATTATCATAGTGTTTCCCTCTCTGAAGCAGGAAAAAGGGAAATAAGCAGGCAATTCTGTCTTGAAACAATTAAAATATTAGAAAAACAGTCTGAAGCAATTTTTTAATAATTTAGGAAAAAGTAAGGGTAAAATAGCTATAAAAGATCTTCTCTATGCTCCCCTTCTATAAGACTTCTGATTTCCTTAATCTTCTGAGAAGAGCCTTTTTTACAAACCAGAGCTCTTCCGTTTTTTATAACAACAATAAGATTTTCAACACCGCATAAAGCAACAGGAATATCGGAGAATACAGTATTATTTGATGAACCAACCTCAAAAAGTTCTGCCCATTTAAAATTTTTTATGATTGTTTCAAACTGATCCCAGCTTCCAATATCATTCCATGAGAATTCCGCTAAAACCACTGCTGCCAAAGGGGTTTTTTCCATAACAGCATAATCAATTGAAATAGAAGGAGATTGCCTATAAGCTTTTTCAACCTCCGGAGCATCCATTATTATTTTGAAATTTTTCTCAAAAACAGGTTTTGGAGCATTGCTAAGTTTAGCAAAAGAAGCAGATATATCGGGAGAATATTTTCCAATTTCAGTTAAAAAAGTATCCATTTTAAAGACAAACATTCCCGAATTCCAGAAATAGTTGCCATCTTCTAAAAACTGTTTTGCTGTTTTAATGTCCGGCTTTTCCATAAAAGATTCTACTTTATACCCTTTCCCGTACGACTCGCCTCTTTTAATATAGCCATATCCTGTCTCGGGGTATGTGGGAGGTATTCCAAATGTAACCAGAAAATCTTTATGCGCAAGCAAATCTGCTTCTAAAGTATTTTTTTCAAATAATTCCATCCCTTCTATAAGATGATCTGCAGGCAAAATAAGGGCAGTGCTTTGTTCCTTTCCCTCTTCCTTAATCCACCATGCAGCAGCAGTAAGCGCGGTTGCTGTGTTTCTTGCAACAGGTTCGGGTAAGATTACAATTTTACCTGTATTAGAGTATGGAGCACACTCTTTTATAACATCATCAAGTTGGGATTTTAAAGTAATTATTATAATATCCCCGGGAATATTAAGATAAAGAGCTCTTTCTATTGCAAGGTTTAAGAGAGATTTTTCCCCCTTAACTTTTATAAACTGCTTTGGATATTCATTTAAAGAAGCAGGCCATAAACGTGTGCCTGATCCTCCTGCAAGAATAAAAATATTATCAACCATAAACTATTATTTAACGAAAATCGTTATAATGCAATAATTATTCTGTTTATTGTACAAATCTTATTAAAATTGCAATTTCAATTACTTAAAATCATAAACATTTCATTTTACAAAATATTTCATCTCTATTGACCTCATTTTTTTTCTGCCGTAAAATTATGTGATTTAATATAAATAGGAGAATATTCAATGGCAAAAAGTTTTTCACTTAATATGTATCCGTGGATTTATATTGCTAAATTCTCAGATAATAAATGGATGGAAAAATACGTAGAACAACCTCACAAAACCCCGGAAGAAGAAGTTTCAATGTCCGAAGAAGATATGTTGGAGCTTTTATTAAAAAGAAATACAATTCCCGGAATTCCTGTTATTACTTATACATCCCAGTATGGAATGGGTTGTTTTGAAGGGCTAAAAGCATTTCCTCAGCCAAATGGTTCGATTAAAATATTCAGACCTGATGAAAATGGAAAAAGATTTAAAGCTTCCATGGAAGGGGTCTATATGCCCGGATTCCCTGTTGAGAAATTTGTTGAATCTGTAAAATCAGTTATTAGAAAAAATGCAGATATTGGGTTTACTACAAAATACGATAAAACATGGGAAAAAGATAATTTCTTAAGCGGAACAGCAATGTACTTAAGGCCATTTGCTATTACAGAGCCCGGAATAGGGGTTAATGTTTCAAGCAGCCCCTGGGTAATTACTGTTGCAACACCTGTTGGCGCTTATTTTGAATCCGGTAGTTCCGGAGCAGTAACAACAGAGCGGGTAAGAGCAAATCCAAAAGGAACAGGCTGTTTAAAGGTAAATTCAAACTATGTAATTTCTGCTTGCGCAAAGCATGAGGCAATGCAGGCAGGTTTTATGGAAGCTGTTTTTCTTGATGCCGAAGAAAAAAAATATCTTGAAGAAGGCTCTTCTTCAAATATTTTCTGTTATCTAAAAAATGGGACCCTTGTAACTCCAAACCTTGGAGATACAATACTTCCCGGCATTACAAGAAAATCAATACTTAAACTTGCACAAGATATGGGAATTAAAACAGAAGAAAGGAAAATTTCTATTGATGAAGCAATGAGCGATTCCCTTGAAATGTTTGTTTCCGGAACCGCAGCAGGAATAGCCTTTATCGACTCCATGCAACACAAAGGGAAAAAAGTTATTTTCAACAATGGCAAAATGGGAAATGTTGCAACCAAACTTTTGGCAAAATTAAAAGGGATTCAGTACGGAATGGAAGAAGATAAATACGGCTGGATGTTTGAAATTTAAAAAAGTTTAAATTCCGAAAGGTTTTTATAAGACAAGAGGGTATTTTTTAAAAATACCCTCTATTTTTTTGCAAAGACTATTGCGTTTCCATAATCATCTCAATTCTGCCAAACAAGTCCTTATCTATTTCTGGATATATAATCGGTCCATCCATTTTAATGTTTTCGGCGCTATACGGAAGAACGTTATTAGCAGTTCTTGAGACAGGCCTTCCTGAGTTAAGAAGCACATACTGCAGATTAAGCTGCGCCAGTGGTTTGGTAAAAGTTCTGTTAACAGTTACCGGGTCTCTGCTCATAAAATCGTAAAGTTCCGCAGATTTAGTCAGATAAACAAGAGCATTTGAATAGAAACTTGAGTTTTGATTCTTTTCAGAAAGTTTATATAAAGTTGTGCCAAGATTATTATAAGCTGCCATAAGCCTGTCCAAAACAACCTGCTGATCCTTTCTTTTCTCAAGTTCAAAAACAACCTGCCTATCTTTCCAGTATTCAAGTCTTTCAATAAGATATTCATAGTATGCCATTGCAGGTGAATATAAATTATTATAAAAAGAAGAATTGGCAAACGCAAACAAAACAGATTCATTGTCTCTTCTGTTAGCAGATATTTCGTAAAATCTTGCCGATGCTTCCTGATAATTTTTGTTCTTATAATAGATAAATCCCATTTTATATGAAAGATTATTTTCCCTGTAACCTGTGGCTTCTGCTTTTAAATATTCTATTAAGGCATCATTATATTTGCCTGCGCTGTAATAATATAAATCTCCGTTATCTTCATAAAGCTTTGCGTATTTTGGATTAATGCCAAGAATATCTATATTTTTTTCATATTCGATTATAGCGCGCTGATAATATTTCTGCGCTATAAGAACATTTTGATCTTCATGTTCAAAATTGCCAAGCCTGTTAAATGCTGCTATTTCAAAATCCTTTCTATGTTTTATTGCATAGATATATGAGTGAGGATAATTTTTTCTTATATGATCGAGTGAGGACTCTTCCGAAAGTTTTTCAACAATTTGAAGACTTCTTCTTTCCATCTCCGGTCTTTCAAAAAAATTCCACAATCTTGCAAGCTGGGAGTGCGGTTCAATTAATTTTTTATCAATATTGGAAATTTTAATAAGCTCACTGTCTATTCCATCCAGACTTTTTTCATTTGTAATCAGATAACCGTAGAAATCAGCAGCAATGTAGGGATCTGCCTGCTTCCTTTTCAGATTTTCAATATAGCCTCTATACTGGCCAAGTGTGCCATAATATTTTCTTTTTTCTGCAGAAACTCCGCTTGTTGAAATATCATCATTTGCAAATGCTTCATTCCTCATATTCAGCAATTTCCCGGATCTTACAGCATGAGTTATTCTGCGCAAATAAAAATCAGATTTTGAGCCAAATTTTGAAAGGCTGTCGTTTATAACATATTCTGCGCTGTCATATTTTGCGTTATCAATTTCCGCCCAGTTAAGGTAATTATCAATTTTTTTAACAAGCATGTCAGAATCCCACTTGTTTCCTTTCATGTAAAGAAAATCGTCTATTATTTGTTCTGATCTGCTATATTCACCCTGATAATATGTTTTAAGAACCGAATAATCTATAAAACCTCTCTTGTCTCCGGGGAAAAATCCACGCAGCCTTTCTCTTGCTGGTTTTTCTCTTTCGGAACTCAAACTTATTCCAAGAAGCTGTAAATATTTTGTTTCCGCAAGAGAGTATTCCCGTTTTTCGACAAGAGCATCTGCATATCTATAAAACTGTTTTTTCGATGGCCGTATACGGCTGGCTTTTAAAAAGTTCTTTTCTGATTCCGTAAAATTATCATTTACAAGAGCCTCGTACCCTTTTTTATAAAGCAATGATGAATGAATAGGCTTTCGTATAAAGTTATTTATTAAAAATAATACAAAAAGAATCGCAAAAGATGCTGCAAGAGCTTTTCCTACAAAAGGAAGCACCCTGTATCGTATTATATAAGCAAGCGTCCCTTTTTCTCTTTCAAGTTCCTGCCATGTTTTTCTTTGATACTGAGCAGGTATGCGTATTCTCTTTCCTGTTATTTTAAAAAGAACTTCTATTATTTCCCGCGCAGAAAAGCCTGCTACAAGTTTATCAACAAGATTATCAAGATGTGCCTTGGGGACCTCTTTGTTTCCAATAAGGTCTTCAATATAAATTTTAAGGTTTCCGGGATATGAAGATAAAGTATCTACTGCCCTTTTTAATTTTTCTTTGGATATATAATACTTTTCAGATCTCTCTTCTTCGACTTCCCCTTTATCGGATACCTCTTTTTCTTTTTTCGCCTTGGCAGCTATGGCTTTTTTAGAAAGATCGCTGGCATGCGAATCTTCAAGATCATCAACAGAACCAAATTTATCTCCAAAATCCTGCAGATTAAAATCACTGCTTGTACCAGTATCTTCCTGCTGCTCAGACTCGCCAAGGTCAAGGCTGCTATCTTCAGCAGACTCCGGCTTTTCAAACTCATCATCCATTGCGAGTGTATCTACCGAAGCTATATCAAATTTCTCGTCAGCAGATCCATCTTCTTCTAAATCATCATCAGATAAATCGTCAGAATCAAGTTCTGGAAGCTCTAAGTCTTCTTCAACTCCTGCATCTGCATCTGCGCCCAAATCCAAATCAGGCAAATCAATACCTAAATCATCTCCAGCAGATGCTTCTGCATCATCGGAACCAATATCCGGAAGCCCTAAGTCATCTCCAACTCCCAAATCTGCATCTGCGCCCAAATCCAAATCAGGCAAATCAATACCTAAATCATCTCCAGCAGCTGCTTCCGCATCATCGGAACCAAGATCCGGAAGCCCTAAGTCATCTCCAACTCCCAAATCTGCATCTGCGCCCAAATCCAAATCAGGCAAATCAATACCTAAATCATCTCCAGCAGATGCTTCCGCATCATCGGAACCAAGATCCGGAAGCTCTAAGTCATCTCCAACTCCCAAATCTGCATCTGCGCCTAAATCCAAATCAGGCAAATCAATACCTAAATCATCTCCAGCAGATGCTTCTGCATCATCGAAACCAATATCCGGAAGCTCTAAATCTTCTCCAACTCCCAAATCTGCATCTGTGCCCAAATCCAAATCAGGCAAATCAATACCTAAATCATCTCCTGCAGATGCTTCCGCATCATCGGAACCAAGATCAGGAAGCCCTAAGTCATCTGGCAGAGAAAAGTCCTTATCCGGCTCTTCTTCATCAATGGATTCAATTGGGCTTTCTGCACTTTGTTCTTTATCTTCAAAAATATCATCAAGCGCGCCCAAGTCCAGGTCATCGGATGAATCAACGCTAGCTTCCTGTTCAGATAAACTGTCAAGAATGGCATTGGGATCATCATTAAGCTCAATAGAATCATCGCCAAAAATATTTTCAAGATCCCCTAATTCCTCTTTTCCCTTTTCTGCAGCAGATGCTTCCGCATCATCGGAATCAAGACCAGGGAGCCCTAAGTCTTCTCCAACTCCCAAATCTGCATCTGCGCTATCTGAATCTATAGGGGCGTCTGTTAAGTTATCATCTAATTCTTCAACATCAGATGCTCCCGCATCTTCGGAATCAAGTTCAGGAAGCCCTAAATCTCCTTCAAATCCTGCATCTGCATCATTGGTGGATATATCTAATTCCGGGAGTGGGGTATCTGAATTTAGTAAAGTGTTAAAATCAGGAACAGCATCTTCTGCATCCTGGGAATTTTCAGCATCTTCGGAAAAATTATCAAGAAGCGCTGATATATCATCAGGGACTCCAGCTTCTTTTGGCTTTATATCCCGGCTTTTTTTCCCTGTCTTTGCCAAAATAGCGCTTTCATTGCCAAGTGAGTTAAGTTTTTCTTTTAATTTATCTATATCTTTTATTGCAGGCATTTGTTCCCTATTCAATATTTCGGAATAGAAATAGCCATTTCTTAGACAATTTATATCACTTTATATAGAAAAAAACAGTAACAAAAATATTAAGAAAAGGTCATTTTTAGTGTAAAAATTATTAATAAGCAGCCATAACAAAGCCGATTTTATATAATGATGGAAACAAAAAAATTATATTGCTTTCTCATGATAATATTTGTATGTACGCAAATTTATGCAATTGAAATTGAGAGCTATAATGTACATAAAAAAATGCTTATTACTACCGATGCCACAGAACCTCAAATAATGGAAAATTATATAATATTTACATTTAAAAGCAAAGAAAGAACCTCTTTTGTAGGCGCTGCTTTTGATTTTGATAATTATGTAAAAATATACCAATTTAAAAAAAATCCGGAAGGTATCTATATCCTTGTAATAAATAAACCTGAAAAGGAAATTATAAAATACAGGCTTGTTGTTGATGGATTATGGATGGCAGATCCGTTTAATCCCATAAAAATCAAAAAACCAAATGAGGTTGAAATATCTGTTTTTAATATTGCCGATGGATCTTTGAGTAAAAACAATTATCCGTTTACAGAAAATGGCATTACCTGTTTCAGATATAGAGGCGAAGAGGGTAAAAGCGTATATCTTGCGGGAAATTTTAATAAATGGGACCCATTTATGTATCATATGACAGAAAAAAATCCAGGAGAATATTTTACCTCTATAAAACTTTCCCCAGGAACCTACTATTATTATTTTGTTGTTAATGGAAGAACCGAACCAGACAAAGATAACCTCAATATATTATGGGATAGAGATTTTAGGGAAATATCTGTGTTTGATGTAAGGTAGAGGATAGGCTGATAGATTCACTTAAGCGTGCTCTCGCCTGCATCTGCATTGCCAGCTAAAGACGCTGGCAACGCTGTTTCCGGCTACGCACGCAATTTGGTCTTCCAAGGTACTCTCCTCCTACAGGCACTTGGCAAGGCGGAGGCTGTAAGCTACGCCTGCGGCTTGGGCGTTTCGCTTTTCACTTCCTGTTTTTCATCATTGAATTCAATCTTTGGTTTTTCCCAGTGATTATACCCGGATTCAAGTATCTCGCGCTCGCCGGCGCGGAGAATAGTCTTTCGTGAACCATTGTCAGGGACCCGGAATTCCTGTTTGCCAAACACAATGGTGACGCCACGGAAGATAACTTCCTCTGCTACAAGGAGACAGTCCCGTTTTGCAACAAGTTTTTCACGCAGAGAGGGGATCTTGCGTTGAAGTTCTGCGATTTCAGCAGTAATAGCATGCACCTGCTCCTCTGTCTGCTTTTTTGCCTGAAGAATTTTTTCATCCCCGCCATGCCCTTTTTCAATGATTTTTTCAAACTGGGAAAAGCGCGTTTCTGCTGCATCAAGATCTGTCTCAAGGGTAGTAAGTTTTTTTTGCACTTCCCTGTATTCAAGGAAAAGCGGCGGCCGCGTTGCTACAGCAACGTATGTGGGTACATCATACATATTTCCGAGTTTCTTGCACCATAAACTGCCGCCCACAATGGCCGCGCCGCCTATAACTTCTGCCCGCCGCCCGTTCAGGACGCAATTCTTCCATACATTTATCTGCGAGTGCATAATCGCTTCCTCTACAAACAGGTTGCCGCGGCATACAACTTTCGAGTTCTCTATGTATTTCGCGAAAAGATTACCCTCGCATTCAATAGAGCCTTCCCCATTGCCGCTCATGCCTGCTTTTAAAAGAACATTGCCTCCTGCTTTTAAAACCGCTTTGCCTACCCCCTTTCCAACCTGGATGTCTCCCCCTGCTTCCACGATAAAGCCATCGGCAATGCTGCCCTTGATAACCACACTGCCATCGAAATATATGTTCCCGGTTTCATAGTTTACATTTTCCACCATAACAACAGGTTCAATGCTTATTTCCCCAATTCCGGAAATCCTGGCATTGCCATCCTCTGTAGCGAAAATTTTGCCTTGTTCTCTGTCAAGAAAGGTATTTCTTCCTGCAAAGAGGAGTTCGCCCTCCCCTGCCGGCAGCGCAGGAATGGAAATTCCTGTTACAGTGCTGCCATTGACCGGCCGCACCGGAAGAGCAAGACTGGCCAGAAGGTCGCCTTTGAGTTTATTTTCAATAAAGTTAAGTTCTTTAAGGTCAATACGGTCAAATTCCACTTCGCGATACGGTTTTCCCCTGTTGATATTGAAGTGATACTCGACCTTGCGGTCTTCGCCATGCACAGGTGAGGTTCCCTGCGCAACGATTACGCTTTTTCCGTAATTTTGATACCCCACAAGCTGCGCAATCGCAAAGCGGTCAATACCATGCACAACACCCTGCCGGTTCAAAGCTTCAAAGATTTCTTCTGATGTGGGAGGAGCTGCTCCTTTCTTGGGGGCATCCACAATCACACGCGCAGTCATGGCGATCTCATCCACGCTTACACGAATAGCAGCAGTGAGCAGGTCTCCTTCGGGCCATTCCACAAGGTGTTCCGGAGCGCCGGAGGCAGTTGCAATAATATCCCTTAATACACGCATTGGAACCTTGGGAATTTTCAAAACCTTCATTTTATTTTCGATTTCCTCAGGATAAACAGGCTTTCCCTTGCCTTCCGGCGGAAACACTATAAGCCAGGCCCAGCCTTTTTGGTAAAAAAGAGAAAAACTTCCGTCTACAGACTCAGGGGTGTTTGACATATATCAAGTGTAATAGCAGAGAAGTTGTTTTGTAAAGAAATATCAAATTTTTATATTTAGTTTTTTATTGTAAAACCAGAACATATTGATGAATATTAAAAAATCAGCAAAGCTTGAATAAAAAAAGGAGTAAATATATACTCTTTTAAAATTTAACAGGAGCAATTTCATTAAAATCTTAATTATTGGCGGAGCAGGTTACATAGGTTCGCATGTTGCGCGAAAATTTCTCGATGAAAACTGCAATGTAACTGTATATGATAATTTCTCGTCCGGATGTTGGGAAAACATTTTTCCCAATGAAACTGTTGTGGAAGGGGATATTCTCGATGCGGAAAAACTTGAATCTGTTGCGAAACAGGGGTTTGATGGAATAATCCATCTTGCGGCATTTAAAGCAGCAGGAGAATCTATGCTGCTGCCTGAAAAATATTCTGTTAATAATATAAGCGGTACAATAAATATTATTAATTGCGCTTCAAAAGCAGGGATAAACAATATTGTATTTTCCTCCACTGCAGCAGTATATGGGGAGCCGGTATATTT
>Ga0123353_10015217_pt1 | contig 11158 bp, 7 predicted proteins | sample TergutLab28metaG_3_FD_92763 | JGI IMG/M metagenome (GOLD analysis project Ga0123353, IMG submission 92763) | Labiotermes labralis P3 segment gut microbial communities from Petit-Saut dam, French Guiana - Lab288 P3 | ecosystem: Host-associated > Arthropoda: Insects > Digestive system > Gut ... | reverse complement strand
CTTGATGACGCCAGGATCCTGGCGGAAAATTTGGGCATCGCGGCCCATGTGCTGCCGGTAACGCCCATGCTGGAGGCCTATGAGCAGGTCTTTTCCGGGGTTTTTGCCGGAGGGCTTAGAGGCGTGACGGAAGAAAACATACAGGCGCGCATCCGGGGGAACCTCCTCATGGCGTATTCCAATCGTTTCGGAGCGCTTTTGCTGTCTACCGGCAACAAGTCCGAATCGGCGGTCGGTTATGGCACCTTGTACGGGGACCTCTGCGGAGGTCTTTCCCCCATTGCCGATCTGTACAAGTTTCAGGTGTATGCTCTGTGTCGCCTGCATAACGCCGCAAAGCCGCGGGCCGCGATACCGGAGTCAACTCTTGATAAAGAGCCGTCAGCGGAACTCAGGCCAGGGCAGAAAGATTCCGATTCTCTGCCGCCCTATGAGATTCTCGATCCCTTGATCAAGGATATTGTGGAAAACGGCGAGAGCCTTTCCCGCCTGGTGGAGAAAGGCTATGATCAGGCCACGGCCAGGGAGGCGCTCCGGCTGGTGCGCCTGGCCGAATTCAAACGACATCAGGCTCCGCCCGTTTTGAATTTGTCCAGACGGGGCTTTGGCGGAAACTGGGATTATCCTATTGCCAATGCCTATACCGGTATAGGCGAATAAGAAAAATGTATCCGAGAGGCATCATGAAGCGTATAGTGATTTTTTCAATACTGGCTTTGCTCCTGTTTTCTTCAGCGGAATACGGCTTTGCTCACCCATCGCCTGTTCCGATAAAGACATACAAAGACATCCCCGGTGTGACCGCGGAAGAAATATCCGCTATCGAGGCGCTGAAAGCCGGCAGGGCCACGTTTTCATACGGCGCGCTTCTCGGGACGGAACTCTTCATATTGCCCGACGGATCTTACGCCGGCTTCACACCGCTGTTCTGCGCGCTTTTGTCGGAACTTTTCGGGATAGCTTTTGTTCCGGAAATGCACGAGTGGCATGAATTGATGGCGCGGCTCAATGACCACTCCCTCGATTTCACAGGAGAATTAACGCCGACGGAGGAGCGGCGACAGAAATTCCACATGTCGCTTCCCATAGCGAAGCGTGCACTCCGGATTTTTACCCATGTGGATTCGGACTGGATTCAAACCGAGTCGGACATACATGGGCTCAAGCTTGGCTTTTTGGAAGGCTCCATCGTTGCGGATACCGTCGGAAAAATCTACCGCCTGCCGTTTCACCGCGTAGATATCGAAGATTATCAGAAGGCCGCGCGGATGCTCAGGGACGGCGAGATAGACGTCTTTGTCACAGAGGCTGCCTCGGATCCCGTCTTTGGAGGCTATCCTTTTATCCGTTCCGCAACCTTTTTTCCCATGGTGTACGAATCCGTGGCCATGACTACCGCCAATCCCGCATTGGCCCCTGTCATTTCCGTGGTAAGCAAGTATATTGCCGCGGGAGGAATCGATACGCTCTACGGGCTGTATCAGGAAGGAGAATTTGAATATGCGAAATATAAGTTGTACAGGTCCTTCACCAGTGCGGAAAGATCCTTTTTACACAATTTGAGGCTGCGCAACGAGCCAATCCTCGTCGCTTTTGAGCGCGACAACTATCCGGTCAGTTTCTATAACGAAAAGGAGGGCGCATTTCAGGGTATTGCCGTGGATGTTCTGAAGGAGATAAGCAGGCTCATAGGCGTGAACTTTGAGACGGCGACCACAAAAGATACCGTGTGGGCGGAAATTTATGAAAAGGTAAAAGCCGGCGAGGTACCCATGACCGCGCAACTTTTGCCTTCCGCAGCGCGAATGGAGCATTTCCTGTTCAGCGCGGTTCCGTACTCCCGTTCTTACTACGCCATCATGTCAAGGGCGGACTATCCGCATCTGGCGACCTATCAGGTGGCGCGGGCGACTGTGGGAGTGATGAGAAAATCCGGACATCAGGATATCTATCGCGAACTTTTTCCCGAAAATGATAACATGAAGGAATACGCTACCCTGGAAGAAAGCCTGGACGCGCTGGAAAGGGGAGACGTGGACCTGCTCATGGGTTCCGAACATCTGCTGCTCTTTGAGGCGAACTACCGTGAAAAGCCGGGCCTTAAAATCAATATCAAGCTGCGAGCGCCCATGGACTCGTATTTCGGCTTCAGTAAGGACCAGGAAGTTTTGCGCTCCATCATAGATAAGGCGCAACAATTTGTGCGAACGGACAGGATTGAAATCAACTGGGCGGGCCGGACCTCCGACTACTCGAAAAAATTTGCGGAAGAACGCGCCACCTTCCTGACAATGTTTGTCGGCGTGTTGGGCGTCATATTGCTCATGGTCATTTTTCTCCTTGCAAGAACCATATTTCTCGGCAAAAAACTCAAGGAAGTAGCCAACAACGATGCTCTTACGGGCATCTTCAACAGACGCTATTTCATGGAACACGCCCCAATGCAGATAGAACGCTCGCTACGAACAGGCGGCGAATCTTTCATGATACTTTTTGATCTGGATCACTTTAAAGTCGTAAATGATACCTATGGACACCAAGCCGGAGATGAAGTGCTCAAGGAAACCTCGCTAAGGGTGAAAAAAGCAACCCGGCCCTACGATCTGCTTGCCCGTTACGGCGGAGAGGAATTTATCATCCATATGTCCGATATTGCCAAAGAGGACGTGCTCAAAGCCACGGAACGCATTCGGGAAGACGTGTGCAAGACGCCCGTGGTGTTTGAAGGCAAGGAAATACCGGTTTCCGCGAGCTTTGGCGTCGCTTTTGCCGCCCCGCAAAACGAGTTGCAGGCGGCAATCAAATATGCGGATGAAGCGCTGTATCAAGCCAAAGAAAGCGGACGCAACCGGGTCGTTTTTCATGAAGGCGGTGAGGCAGACTCTGAAAAGGAAGCATAGTACGACTTAGACGGTGTCGTCTAACAGCAGGGAGTGCTTGTAAAATAATGGTAAAATCACGGCTGGAGGCGTTTACGGACGGAGTAATCGCCATTATCATCACGATTCTTGTACTTAACTTGAACCCGCCTGAAAAAACCGACTTCTCCGCGTTATTGGGTTTATCTCACGTATTTTTGGTGTATGTGGTGAGTTTTTTGACGCTGGCGGTCTACTGGAACAACCACCACCATATGTTCCAGGCAGTGAAAGTTGTTACAGGTAAAATACTGTGGTTAAATATTCTGTTCCTGTTCTGCATATCCCTGTTTCCGTTCACAACGGCGTGGCTGGGAGAGAATCTCTTGTCGAGAACCGCCCAAATCACATACGGCGCGCTGATGCTGGCAGCCGATATCGTTTGGGTGTTTCTGGCCCGCGAACTGGTGCGGGAACACAGCAAAGAGAGCAGTTTGGCGAAATCGCTCAAGGGTTCAAAAAAATCGGCGTACACTATCGGAGCAGTACTTTGCGGGCTGGCGGTTGGATGGTTCTGGCCGCCGGCGGTAATGATCGGCTGCCTCTTGTCTTTGCTGCCGTGGATTGTGCCGGACAAGCAGATCGAGAGCCTGATGCGCACAGAACAAGCGGAACATGACTGATAGTCTGAAATCGTCGATGCTGTAACGGGCTAGACGGTGTCGTCACGAGGAGAATTTTTGTTCTCTGCCAAGGAAAAAAGGCTCCTTATAGATGGAGTGACAATTCCGCAGGATAGCGGAATTGGACGCAGGAGCAAAGCGACTGCGCCCGAAGGGCGAGCCACAGGATGTGGCGAGTCAGCTCTTATGGTACTCGACTGGAATAAAAAGCCTTTTTGACGCAGGCAGAGGGCAAAAAGGCCCTCGTGACGACACCGTCTACACTGCCCCGGCTATATCCGGCACGACAGCGATGAGCAGCTTTGCCAGCCGTTCTCCGGCTGTTTGCGCTGTGGCTATAATGTCTTCGATGGTGGCTTCGGCCATGCAGTCGGGCAAATTTTTGTTGGTCAGGCAGGACAAACCCAGAATGCGCACCCCCATGTGGTGGGCGGCAATAGCTTCAAGCGCTGTGGACATCCCTATGGCGTCCCCGCCCAGCATGCGGTAGGCCCTGGTTTCCGCCCTGGTTTCCAGTTGCGGTCCGGGAACGCAAACGTACACCCCCTTTTCCAACGCCACGCCTTGCCGTAGAGCATGGTCGTGGGCGATATCCAGAAGTTCCTGGTCGTATACCCGGCTCATGTCGGGAAAACGCGGTCCCCAACTATCGTCATTGGGGCCGGTGAGCGGGCTTTGTCCGGTCATATTGATGTGGTCGGTGATGGCCATGAGGCTCCCGGCGTTGAAAAGCGGGTTGAGAGCCCCGGCGGCGTTGGTGATGACCAGAGCCTGTATCCCCAGGACGGCCATCACGCGCACACCCATGCAGACCTCGGCCGGAGTCACGCCTTCATAAAGATGGCTGCGGCCCTGCTGCAACAGAACCGGAACGCCACAAAAGGTTCCGGCCACAAAAGCGCCCTGATGGGACTGCACCGTGGAAACGGGCATGTCCGGCAGATTCTTGTAGGGGATGATGTGGGAGTCGTTTAAGTTGTCCAGCGAATGCGCGAGGTTACCGAGACCCGTGCCCAAGACAAAGCCGATTTTCGGAAGAAATCCTTGCGGGAGAACGGACTTAAGGATATCAGCGCAATTCTGGACTTTTCTCAGGTTTTGCATAAAATATCCCCCTGCTTTCGCGGCTGTTCATTATAGCGGTTTACGCTTGAGAGTATCGCTGAAATATGTATTCAAGATATTGTTAACACAGGGAAAAACTGGTGACTGACAGTACACATAAAGTTCTGGTGGCCAACCGGGGTGAGATCGCCGTGCGTATCGTGCAGGCCTGTACCAAGCTCGGCCTGGATTTCGTCTGCGTCTACACGGCAGAGGACGCCGAGTCGGGCCACGTACGCCTTGCGCGCGAGTCCGGCGGCGAAAGGCGTCTGTACCGGGTTTCGTCCTACCATGACGCCAACGAGCTTCTGGCTGTTGCCGACGAGGCCGGCGCTACCGCCATTCATCCGGGTTACGGCTTTTTTGCCGAGGATTACCGTTTTGCCCGCCGGGTCACGCGTCGCGACCGCAAGTTGGTGTTCATCGGTCCGTCCTGGCGCGTAATTCGTGCCCTTGGGGACAAAATCAACACCAAGCGTCTTGCGCGCAGTCTTGGTGTACCAACGGTTCCCGGTTCTGACAAGCCGATTTATGACGAGCAGGAAGCGGAAAGAGTGGCCCGCTCGCTCTATGAATTTCAAAAGCAGCAAGGAATCGATAGCCCGCTGGTGCTGGTCAAGGCCTCGGCCGGCGGCGGCGGCATGGGCATTGAAGAGGTCTACGACATCGATCTCTTCCGTTCCGTGTACCGCCGTATCCGGAACTACGCCGCACGGCAGTTCAAGGACGAGGGCGTGCTGATCGAGCAGCGCATCCGGGACTTCAACCATCTGGAAGTGCAGATCCTGGCCGAACGCGGCTGTACCAATGTGGTGCACTTCGGCACGCGTAACTGCTCCATCCAGAGCACCGGCCTGCAAAAGCGGGTGGAAATCGCGCCCGGCTTTGACTCCTCCGCGGTCAGCTACAAGTTTGACGCGGACAAGGTGCTTGAGGAAATAACCAACCATTCCCTGGCCCTGGCCCGTGAGGTCAAGTACGACAGCGTGGGCACCTGGGAGTGGATAGTCGCCCGCGACGGGCAGCCCTATCTCATGGAAGTGAACACCCGCATCCAGGTGGAAAACGGCGTGTCAGCCGCCATCGCCCGGATTAAGGGGCAAAAGGGAGTGGATATCATTGCCGAGCAGATCCGCTCCGCCCTCGGTGATCCCCTTGGGTATGTCCAGAATGACATTAGCTTTGAAGGCGTCGGCATCGAGTACCGGATCATTGCCGAAGACCCGGACAACCGCTTCACCCCCTGGGTGGGCCGTATCGAGGCTTTTGGCTGGAAAAAAGAAGATTGGCTTTCCATGCATACCCATGTGCCCACGGACAAGCCCTATGATATTCCCACCGAGTTCGACCCGAACCTGGCCCTCGGCATTATCTGGGGCAAGGATTTGGCCGAAGCTCGGACGCGCGGCGTGGACTTTCTCGACAATCTGGTGCTCAGGGGACACACCCTGTCCGGCGAGGACATCAAGTCCAATATTGATTTCCTGCGCAGAAAGACCGCGCAGATTTTATTGTTTTAAGGAAGTGTGAATATTTTGGAGGGGCTCTGCCCCTCCAAACCTCCCCGCAAGGGGGTTGAACCCCCTTGACCCCGCAATTTTCCTGAAAACAGCAAAGCTGTTTTCAGGCCATGAGGGGTGCAGGGGGCAAGCAGTTACCATAAAGGCTCATGTTGCTCACATCGATGGATAATGCAACGGCACAACCGGCGTGTTACTGCGGCCCCTGCCGGGGGAGTCTGAGGGGGCAGAGCCCCCTCAGGGAGTTTGCAAACTAAGTAATCGGACTGCTGATGGAAATAGAAAAGCAAGTACAGCATTTGTTGGAGCGGCTGACCTATATCTGCGATATTTTCGGTGACAAACCGAACGAAAATATTCGTCTGCTCCAGACAAAGATGGAAGATTTCCGCAAGCGCGAACCGCAGCTCAGCACGAGCGAGCGCAGGGCCGCGGTACTCACGCTTCAGGATTTGTTCGACTTTGTGGAAAGGAAGCTGGAATCCGAGCTGACGCCCATGGACAAGGTGCGTATCGTGCGTCACCCGCAGCGTATTTGCCTGCGCGACATCCTGGAGAACGTGTACGACAACTACACGGAAATCGGCAGCATGGACGAGCATTCCATTGATCCTTCCATGGTCATTGCCCGCGCCTATATGACCCGGCGCAGGGGAAAGAAAACCATCAACCAGTCGGTGATGGTCATCGGGCAGGAAAAAGGACATGGCGAGGAATTCCGCAACGGCGGCTCGGTTAAGCCCTGGGGTAACTACAAGGCTCTGCACTACATGCAGGTTGCGGAAACGGAAAATATTCCGGTGCACACCTTTGTGTTCACGCCCGGCTCCTACCCTATAGAAGACACGCCCGGCGCGGCGCAGCAGATTGCGGCCAATATCTACGGCATGGCGTCCTTGCGTGTGCCGATCATCTCCGTGATCTCCGAGGGCGGCTCGGGCGGAGCCGAAGCCGTTGCCCTGGCCGACCGGCGGCTGATGTTCTCTCACGGCTATTATTCGGTTATTTCGCCGGAAGGCGCGGCCGCCATTGAAGGCCGCTTGCGCAAGGGTGAGCGTGCCGGCGCCGAACTGGTGGAGCAGTGCGCCACCCAGATGAACATCACGGCTCAGGATAATCTGCGTATGGGCTATGTGGATCGTGTGATTCAGGAGCCGAACCTGGGCGTTCGCACCTACCATTATGATTTTTTCCGGACCTTGCGGCAGGAACTGTTGCAGGCCACGGACGAGGTGTCCATCGGCGTGCGCCGCAGAGGGCCGTTCCGTTACTTGTCCCTGCGCAGCCGCCGCAAACGGGTGGCCAAAGGGCTGGATTTGGAAAAAGCGTATACGCGCTGGAGCCTGCCTCTTTCCGCCCAGATACGCCTGGTGAACGCCCGGCACCGCAAGTTCCGCAAACTCTCCCGCTGGGCCGCGCCCGACAAAACGCCCCTTAGCGCGCGCGTGGCCGCCTTGTGGCAGGAAGTCGGCTGGGGGCTTTACTCACATTTCAAGTACGACATGTTTCAGAAGCAGCAGCAAAAAGTTGCTGAATATGTGGATGAAGTGAAGACCGAGTGGGCGCTCTTTTTCGATAGGGTGCTCGCTCCCTGGCGCAAACTGATGCTGAAAATCGGCGGCGGCGCGGCTCGGGTGAATGAAGAAACCGCCCGCAAGCTGACCGAATTGTCCGAATGGGACGACAACCAGGAACAGCGTAACGGCAACTGGGTGTATGTCAGCGCCAGGGCCAAGGAAGACAAGGCCATCACCTGTCCCAATACCAAAATCCACGGCTGTCTCGACCTCTGGGCTCCGGACTTGTATGGCGAGTTCGCGGGTGTATGCACACACTGCGGACACCATTTTCGCATGGAACATCAGTGGTACCTGCACAACGTCTTTGACCAGGGTTCGATTTTTGAGTTCGCCACTGACGTGGAAGCCGGCAACCCCCTTGGAATCGCCGATTTTGGCGTCAAACTGGAAGAGGCCAAGAAAGCGACCGGACACAAGAGCGGCTGCATGGTCTTTGAAGCCCGCATCAACAACACCAAGCTGGTTGTGGCCATGCTCATGGCTTCTTTCCGGGGCGGCACAGTGGGCGCGGCCGAGGGGGAAAAGTTCATCCGCGCGGCCGAACGGGCCGAACGCAAACAATATCCCTTCCTGGCCTATGTACACGGCACGGCCGGCATCCGCATCCAGGAAGGCACCAACGGGCTGATCCAGATGCCGCGCTGCACCATGGCCGTGCGCCGCTACATCGATGCCGGGGGTCTGTATATTGTCATTTATGATACGAACTCCTATGCCGGGCCGGTTGCCAGTTTCCTCGGCTGTTCGCCCTATCAGTTCGGCATTCGCTCGGCCAACGTAGGCTTTGCCGGGCCGGGGGTGATTACCGAAACCACGGGCGTCGAGATTCCGCCCCATTACCATAACGTGTACAAGGCGCTGGCGCGCGGGCACATCCAGGGCATCTGGGATCGCCGCGAAGTGCGCTTCAATCTGAGCCAGGCTCTGCTCACCATGGGCGGCCGGAATTTGTATTACCGCTAGGGACCGCTAGGGCCTGTTAACGCTATGGCCCTTTTGTCCCCTGCCTTCGTCAGAAAAGTTTTTTATTACGGTCGAGTACCATAAGAGTATAGCTCTGCTCTCGATTCCCGTGTGGCTCGAAGACTCGCCAACGGGAACAGCCCCTTCGGGGCTGCCGTTGGTCGGCCTCCCTCCATAAAAAGCTTTTCTTCCTTGGCAGGAACCAAAATTGCCTGTAGCGTTAACAGGCCCTGGTGTCGCGTCACGCGACACTAGTCGCAACCCCAAAGGGGGTGCGCGCCCGCCGAACCGACAGGCGAGGCGTGACATCACAGTAGAGCAATTTCAGGGATTATCACATGATTGACATAAGCGCAGTGCTTGAAGAGATAAAGGCCTCCCCTTACGAAGAGATGACCGTGTGTGCGCCGCACACGGGAATTATCCGCTTTCCCGAAGGGCTTAAGGTCGGCGATTCTGTCTACGGCCCGCTGGGCGTCTGGAAGGAAAAACCCGGCACCCTGCTTGCGGAAATCGAACGTGAACGCAATGTGCAGTCCATCCGCTGTATGGAAAAGGGCGTGATCGGGGCCATACACCGTGAGCTTGACGGCGCCTTTGTTGAAGCGGGTACGGAACTTGTGCAATTCCGGCACTTTTTATCCAAAGAAGAAGTGCTGCAGGTGATTTTGAAACGGGCTCTACACCTCTTTCCCGCTCCGGAGCGCGCCAAATATTATTTTGTACCCTCGGTGGACATCAAGATCAAAGTATCCGGTCCCAAGGCGGTCACCGTGCGGGACGGCGAAGAGATCTTTATCATGTCGCGCATGAAGCGGGAGACTCCCCTGCGCTATAGCGGCCCGGAAGGCGTGATTTACGCGCTGTACTTCAGCCACAACCAGAACGTGGACGCCGGCGCGCCCCTGATCGGCGTCTGTCCGCCGGGCATGGTGGAGGAAGTGGAAGAAGTTGTGCTCAGGGTGCAGACCGAATGGAAAGAAAAAGGGTAGTGTCTCAGTTTGACGTGATACTTCGTCAGGCTGCGCTTTTGCTCGGGGGGCAGGACCGAAGAGCTGACTCGCCACATCCTGTGGCTCGCCCTGCGGGCGCAGTCGCTTCGCTTCTGCGTCCAATTCCGCTATCCTGCGGAATTGTCAGCCCTCGGAGCAAAAAACTTACCTTCCTCGTCTGACGCCAAACTGAGACACTACCGTATTGCTCAAACCGAGGCACTGCCGAAAAAAGGCTGATATGTTATGGGACGCATTCTTTTTATCCGCGTGAGCGCGGAGACCTATGATGATAAAGAGGTACTCAGGGCCTGGCCCAAGCTGTACGCTATGGTTTGGCCGGATGCGTGGACGGACAGTTCCGACTCGCCCGCCAAGATCACCCGCGACTTGCTGCCGGATGCCCGGCGGGGAGCCCTGCAACTGATAGATGCCTTTGTGGAGCATGTCCACTTTGGAAATATGCCCGCGGCGGCGCGCAAAGCTTTGGGCGGGTCGGCTGAAATACTGGAGCGTCTGCGTGCGGATTTGAATGAAGCCCTGGGCAACAGAGATGCACAGGCGGCCTCCAGGCTGACCAACGCCATCGAAGACGCCCTGGACGATGCTGAAAAGTTTGCCCGGGAATTGTGAGATTTTTTTTGGAGGGACGCAAACCAGTGGCGCAAAGGTTATCAGCAGCGATACTCCCAATGGGATTAACGTGAGCCTTAGCACTACCGTCCGCACCTCCAAACCACCCTGCAAGGGGACTGAGTAACCCACCGGTTGTGCCTCTGCCATGCTCAGCGATGCGAGTCACGCCAGCCTTTATGGCAACGGGTTGTCCTTGACCCCGCAATTTCCTGAAAACAGCGAAGCTGTTTTCAGGAAATTGCGGGGTGCAGGGGCATCATGCCCCTGCCGGGGGAGTCTGAGGGGGCAGAGCCCCCTCAGAGGGGTTGGGAATTAATAGGGTCTGTCCCTAACATGCCACAAGAGGAGAATAACAATGGTCAATAAAGTCATGCTGATAGGACGCCTTGGACGTGACCCGGAACTCAGGTATGCCTCCTCCGGCATGCCCATTGCCAACCTGCGCATTGCCACGGATGAATCATACGTGGATCGTGATGGAAACAAGGTGGATCGCACGGAATGGCACACTGTTGTGGTCTTTCAGCGCGCCGCCGAAAACTGCGCCAATTTTCTGGCCAAAGGTAGTCTGGTGTTTGTGGAAGGCAGCCTGCAGACGCGCAAATGGCAGGATCAGCAGGGCCAGGATCGCTACACCACCGAGGTGAAAGCGCAGCGCGTGCAGTTCCTCGACCGCAAAGGCGCGCGTGACAACGCTCAGGGTGGCGCTTATCAGGATGGCGGCTACCAGGACGGCGGCTACCAGGACGCCCCACCGCAGGGTGGCCATCAGCAGAGTGGCGCCGGTAGTCGCGGCGGTGGCGGCGGCGGGAACCAGGGCGG
>Ga0123353_10015216_pt1 | contig 11159 bp, 2 predicted proteins | sample TergutLab28metaG_3_FD_92763 | JGI IMG/M metagenome (GOLD analysis project Ga0123353, IMG submission 92763) | Labiotermes labralis P3 segment gut microbial communities from Petit-Saut dam, French Guiana - Lab288 P3 | ecosystem: Host-associated > Arthropoda: Insects > Digestive system > Gut ... | reverse complement strand
GCATGCTTCATTGGCTTAGTTGTTTCAACCCTGATGATTTTTTGACGTTTTGCTGACCGTGCATCTCAGTAGTTAACCAACTTGATGCACAAAAGTTTGTTTCACAATAAGTTTTATTTCATGCCTCTAACGTTTCGAGCACATGTGCTCGAAACGTGTAGAGGCATGAAATAAAACTTATTGTGAAACAAAATTTTGTGCATCAAGTTGGTTAAATACTGAGATAAACCCTGATAATATGTCGGTCTGGTGGAAACTGGATACTTCTTGATTCGTTGAATGAAAAAAAAATCTGGCCCAGTTATTCTTAACTACGGAACTGGGCACAGCTCTTCTTCATCCATGTAGACCATGAATAATAATAAATAGTAGGTAAATGCACCTTTCCTACCTTGAGATAACACTAAGCCTGTTTCCACTACAAACACCTATCTGATTACGCTGTCATACACTCTTTAGGTAGAATGCAGTTTTATTGAAGGTTACTGGAGGCGGTGTCTTTAGTTACCACTGTTCATTAAAGATTTAACCACGACTAAAGTTCGAAACGTCCTTTTTATAGTGATCACTTGGTACAACAACTAGCAAGGTAACAAAGTTTGCCCAAATACTGGGAGTTTTAAAGAAGACTTATAAACCAAATTTGATCCAGAAATCTTCAAGAATTAAAGTATATAATGCACTGGCTCTCCCAATTCTATATGGAAGCGAGATTTTAACCCTCATACAAAAGGATAAAAAACGATTGGCACCAATCGCGATGAAATGTTTTAGGAGAACAGCGGTATACACACTTTTTGACCTCAAAAGGAAAGAAGAAATTTTGGAAGAGTTGAAAGTAGAACCAATTGACGAAAAACTGAGAAGATACAAATCAAATTTGCTACGACATGTAACATGACTGTACAACAACAGGATGCAAAAAGTAATGCCGAATTATAGACCAACTGGACGGAGACTAGTTGGAAGACCTCTGAAGATACTAATAGACTAGGCCGAAACAGGTCTATCAAGGCCTAACTCGTGCCGATTGATGATGACGATAATGGTGATTTTGGTGGTGGTGGTGATGATGATGATGACGTTTATGACCAAAAGAAATAAATAATTGTAAGTATACGACTGGTTTCCACTGACACGTATTGACACTGCGATGTAGCACTACGATCCATACGCTATGGGATATATTACTGGAATCTGGAATGTGAACACAGTGAAGCGTCGAAATCATAACTTGGGTTCTGTAATTTGAACAGTCGTTGTGCATAATTTATTTACGAGGGGCGAGGTAGCTGAATTCCGAATACTTACTTTCACGTTTGAACACAAATTTTTCCACCATAGTATTTTTACTCGCTTTCAGTAGTCATACTCGACTGTACGGTCCATGCTAATGAATACTGCATTATATTTCTTACGTGTAAAATATGCACGTGGGACGTGACGTGTACTCCTCAGCTTTTTACGTACTTTAAGGAATTCTCTTTCAAAATAAGTAAGAAAATATATATAGTAAATGACGTAAATTGAATATGCACTCTATACACGATTGGGCGAGTGTGTACAGAGTCCTTAGTCAGTTCAGTGGCGTGGCAGTTGTTATTCCCATTGTGAATACTGCCTAACAACCGAACGTATCTACTCAGGAAAATTAACCTACGGTTTTGAACGCAGCACAAATGGTTGGCTCAAATTTACGTGTTTAGTAGACATACAACTGAAGAATACGAGTATTATGAAATTTCGTATACAGTTTATGTGAGAAATTCTGAAGACGGAATAGCATTTCCTAATATACGCGTAAATGGGTGGATAAAGTAATGGTTCGGCAGCCATTTTATTTATTTGTTGAATTGTACTATAATTTGGCCTGGCAGTTAATTTGGTTAGGGAGGATGCGGAAACTTTATAAAAATTCACTGGTGCATTAACGTAACTGACTTACTGTTTGGATAATGAAATGCTTGTAACAGCTGTGTCACAAAGCGTAAGTCTGAATGAGCAAGAAAAATTTTGCATATTAAAAACTAGCTTTCCGGCGAGCCCTGAACAATTAATTTACGGAAAATTTAATACTATATTACTTATTAACTTTTAAATTTTCTTCTATTTTATTGTAGTTTGTAATTCGCTATACATTTATATTTGTATAAAAGTATTACTCATTGGGTTGAAATGAAGTCTACGTTTTTGGTCTTTTGCAAGCAGCCTATAAATTTGTCATCAATTGGAAGTAGAAAACTACTTTAACTAATCTTGTTTAAAGTACTCTTAGGGCAATTCTAATATTTTTCTCTACCCCAGGACAGGTGTCGATGTAGGATGAATAAAGCTCAGTTTATGACAGATTTATTTATTCGTAAAGCCGGGAGAAAATCTTTTCCTTTTCACGTTGTCCTTAAGATTTCCCCAGACCCTCCTGCGTCGTTATGATAATATTAAAAGACACATCTAGGGAAAGGAAGATAATGGACTGCGGAGGCATTCTTGAGGCTTGGTGTGGCAGAATTTAAGCGAATATCAATTATCCTGTAAATTAAATTATTTTCCGTAGCACATAGTTACGTGTATTCATACTACAGAGTAAATGTATTAAATGATAAAAGTGTACTTCGTTTCAAACTCTGGATGTATAACCTCAGAATGTCAGTCAGATATGAAGTTCGACACGTAAAACAATTGCTGACTCTTGGGAAGTATTTTAAACAAATTTACAGTTCCAAAAACTTAACCGCTGTTGAAAGAGTTCAGTAAGAGCTGATTAACTTATTAGCAGAAACTGAGAAAATTGTAGTGTGAAGGTACTGCAACGCGTTAAGCAGTAACTAGAACCACGTAACAGCGTACTTGTGTTTGACGCTGTTAATATTCTCGTATCTGACCAAGAAATTCCTGGTCTTTATTCGTTGAATCTCTTTCTGCCAGTTTCCCTGTTAATGTGCTTTAACGGCTGGACTTCGGAATCAGAATCGCGCAGCTCACGTCCGGTATACATGGTGATTTCTCATAAGTCGTCCTGTATCATTTTGTGATATGGTGTCTTGACAAAGCTTACTCTATCCATCGGTAGTAGGTTTAACTGCTCGAGAAGTGCCGTGTGTTTAGAGAGCGCTTCACCGAAGCAAATGTCGATGGGGGTCGTGTCGGCTTATGGTAGAATCGTCCAGAACCACCGCACTGAATACGTGCTTGGCGCTGAATGACTTACTGTATTGGAGTCAGACGTCTCAATAGACAGTAGACTGTGTTCGTAAAATAGACTGTTACATTGTCATGCATGCTTCACCCGTCTTAATGCCATGTTCGTGTCTGTAATGAATTAACTAGTTCCTTGGTAAGTCAGTAGGAAAGGTCATGCCTCCGGGGTTACGCGGATCTCGTGTTAGCGTATTAAGCACCACCCGGCAGTAGGTTTCCTCCACGCCCCAGGAACGCCCTTGAGTTGAGCTTTCCCAGAACGATTGATTTTTACCGTCTCCCAGTTTCGTTTGTAACAATAACGCCCGCGTATTTCCTTTCCTAAAGAAACATCATAAAAAACGGGAAGTTCGCCCTAGGAAAGGACACGAAAGCCCTGAGGGGTAGTAGATGTAAGCTCTACTCTTTTCTTTAACTTCGGCGCTAGATGGGGCAGATGGTCAACGCCTAACCCCGGCCGCTGTGCCTCCTGGAAAGACCCGGTAGCTGTTGTATAGGAGGCTGGTTGGGCCCCGTTGGCGGTCTGGACGGTTGCGAAAAATCTCGCCAGCACCGGGACTCGATCCCCGGACCGTCCAGCCCATAGTGGGACGCTATACCGACTGAGCTATCCCGGCTCACCTAGCAACAACATATAGGCCAATATTATTTACGCATTTCCGACAACATTATTATTTTCAGATACTGCTACTACTAATACCGTTGTTCTTTTCATTGTTAGTAATAGTTAACATTATTATTATTATTATTATTATTATTAGTAGTAGTAGTAGTAGTAGTAGTAGTAGTAGTGGTGTTTTATGTTTCGAAGAGCTTATTAATACAATGCAGATACTATGTACATTAAGTTTGTCATATAAAACCTCAAATTTCGCCTTGCCGCCATATTTGAGATTATTTGGTACTTGATTTGTAAGAATGGGTAAGAATGGTGATAAATTTGTAATACAAAATTTTGTACTGCTGACTGTAAGCATGATGACGCACTGCTTATTATTAGTTATCTCACATTATGAAGCCAGGAGAGGCCGGTCATGATATTGAGTGTCTGCGGACTGGCAGACCGTGTTTCGTTCTTACTAGGAACATGTTTCCATTCACGTCGGATTCACTTCCAGACTAACATCACAGCCCATCTAGTTTCATACTCAGTACATACAGAAGGCTGTGTATATTATAATTAGTACCGTCAATACACAACATATATAAAAACCAGATGCTTAATTACAACTCGGTTAAACTTGGCGACGTGTTTCGGCCATTAAACGGCTATCCTCAGGCCAACTTAGAACAATGTTGTTAAGGTACAGTCAAAATTGTTATGAAATGGGATCCCATAGTTTACATTATATCAAGTTGTATCACGTTTTGATGTAAACAGTGGGATCCAACTGGATAACAATTGTGACGGTACCTTAATAACATTGTTCTAAGTTGGCCTGAGGATGACCGTTTAACGACCGAAACATGTCGCCAAGTATAACCCAGTTGTAATTAAGCATCTGGTTTTTATATATGTTGTGTATTGACGGTACTAATTATAATATATATTGATGATACACAACGTGATGACCCCCCTTCAAAGAAGGCTGTGTGTTTGCACGGGAGTAAAGCAGATGGGCTGTGTCTGCAGTTGAAACCGTGTTATTACACAACATGCCGTGTTATTACACAACATGCGCACCAGTCAATCAAATACGGGTGGTGATTGACGTCCGAAATCGAAACGGTGTGCGGAAAACGAAAGCTTCCAGAACTTTCGATGGATGTTAGAGTGTTAGCTTACCGTTTGGCGCTGGAATTATTTTTTTAATGTTAGCACATCCTGTAAATAAATTTTGAATAATACAGGAACCAAATATGTTAGAATTATGAAACAAACTGCATTTTGAAGAGGAAAAAACGGAGCGTATGTACCATGTTTAAAATATTCAGTACCTATATTTGTTGAATAAATATATAAAATGAAACTTTAGAGGTTAGCGGTGCGGTACGACCCCTACAGGGGTCGTTAGGCGTCAAAGGGTTTAAAACGAAATTTCTAAGCACTCCAATGTTCCAACACAGCCTTGTACCCAGTTTCCAACCTAACGACGTCACATTCTACTGCGCTGGAATCTGGATCACTGACAACGTCACGTCTCGCAAAATTGCACGAAGTCCGAGTTACAGTATGCTGTGACATATCCTCTGTTTTGTCTCAGTTGTGGATCTACTTTAATTACTTTCACTGAATTCTCGTGTTATAATCAGTTTCCAGGTCATCAACCATTCAATAAACAAGTAATGAACTAATTACTTTTGTACGAAGACGTGACAAAATGCAAAGAGCGAAATTGTAATTGTCCATTTCACCGTGGATTTTGACTGCATTGTCTCCAAACTTCATGGTGTTTTGTCTTTTATTATACGTGGTTGGAGATTTTATTGTGTTTTAGTGGCTGTGGACGTCTGCTGAGGAAACGTATTCTTTAAATATTCACACTGCGTTCCAAAAGTATCGCCTGCCCCTCTATGGCGAGTGTATTTCTGGTATGAAGCTCTTCATACGCTGACGCAGTGTTCCTCCGTTAAAGCCTCTTAAAATCGGGGTTTTACCCAAGAACGTGAAAAGTGAAAACTTTCGTTTTGGAGATTTTCAAGGATGAATTAACTGAAAATAGTTATTACCTTTGTGGGACGTAAGAATGGGCAAAATGGAGAACGGGGCACCCAAAGACCTGATGGGATGACACGTTGAAGAGAGTTGCAGCAGAAAAATGGGCACTGCGAACAGCCAAAAGCTGGTGCGAGTGGAGTACACTCACACAATATCCTTCAAAACTACGTCTCTAGGATTAGATCACCTAGCGATAAAACCCTTGCGCTCTTCCTGGTTCCACCAGAAGGCCGTTGCTCTCGTGGGATTAGTTTGGCTTATTTATTTATTTACTTTATTATGCGTTAGGTGTTAAAAGGAATATGATGTTAATGTGCATATGTGTTAGTCCGTATGGATGTTTCACTTCTGATACCGCTTATTAACTTCCGAAGAAGCTTACTGGGGACGCCTGACGTCACTGTAACGTCGCTGTTGCTTCCAGTTCGTATTCAGAAGGTCCCATTTTCGAATTTCGTCCCGGCGAACAGTTGTCCATACGGACTTCTGAGATCATCGTCAGTCAGTCCGGAACTCAGTTAAGTCTGCAGTCACTTTCGTTTCAACTCTTTATTCACCATCGCCCGACTTTAGGACGCTGTACATTTCTGAACTCACCTATCTTCTGCGAGTGGTGAACCACAGACGACGTCTTCAGGCTCTCGTGATGGGACTTATACCTTATGGGATAAGTTTATTCTGACGTTTCGTAGGAAAATGGTGCCTCTTTCTTCATGTCGACTGAATTAGGAGCGCCGGGAAAAAATTCTTTTACATTTCGTATGTTTCGTGTTATTTATTTTCAAATTTAATAGGATATTCCTGCCGTTTTTCCACATAGTCCATGCCAAAATTGAGGTATTTTTCACATTGTGGGAAGAGCTTTCATATTATCTGCTGATAGAGATTCTTGTTTTTATGTCAGCTGCTGTGTCACGATTGTTTCCACCTTGCGATAATCCCTAAATGGTGGCCGCCAATGTAGTGCTTCAGCGCTGCAAACAGACCGTAGCGTTATCGCTCTGCTCGTCAAGATGCAGTAGCATTTTACCAATAGTCTGAGACTTGTTCACACAATAAGCCCAGTAGCTCTTAACACATAACTACAACAATATTTTCTCAAGAACACTGCAGTGTCGGAGGTGTAATTAGGGACGCCTTCCCAGAAGCACCTCGTGGCAGTCGGGTGCGTTCAAATGGGGCATGCGTGATAGGGCCGCCCCTTAGCTGTCTAACATCCTTGGTTAAAACCGTGTCCCTAACCATTTTGACAGAACTCTGGGTAGTGAGGGGATTTGACTCCTTCGGGAGGAAGCGGTGTCGAAGGGTCTGGAGCCCCTGTCGTCATCGACATAATGTCACGTCTTCACAGCTATGCGGCGTTGCTCTGCTTCCAGGCGCTGTTTTATGCTGCACTTACGCTGCTTGTAAGACAGCAATCGGCACTTCACAGCTCGGGTGAAAGCCAGCCAAATGTCACTTTCTGATTTTGGGCGCGTTCGTACGTCAGGAGATGGAAATGATCAAAATTGTATTGGACTGCAGGAAAGGAAATCGGAGATATCCTTTTAACTGGTGTGGGATAGAAAAGAAGAATCGATTGTTTTGACGGCCAAGTTATGACCTCTTGAGAAGAAGGACGGGAGCTGAAGGAGCTGTTTCCTTTCTCGCACTGAGTGGGGTGGAAAGAAATGAACTGGTTCGCGGTTACCTCTGGGGAAGGCCTCGCGCCGAGTGCCGGTTTTCTGGTTGATCCTGCCAGTAGCCACACAGTTTTGTGAAAGACTGAGCTGCATAGGGCACATTACGTCAGGTGTTACCTTGGATGTTATAAATTTACTTGTAAAGCTGGTAATTCTAGAGCGAATGTAGCTGAGTCAATGTACCACATAGCCTGTTTAATACAGTTGTAACCGTCTGCTTATTATATTCCCCCCACCCCCTCAAAAAAGGTGTATTTGTTACTGATAATTGGAACTACGTGTTCAAAATACAACCTTATGTACCACTGTTAGCTACCTCTATATGCGAACTTAGGACTAGGTTTTTATCCGCGGGCTACAATAGAATATGTAGCATAGAGTTGTGAAAATACGTTCGAAATTAAAGCAGAGAGAAAAATAGATAGAAATGGTACTGCCAAACGAAGCCAAAAACCAACATACCAAAACTGATTTGGAAGAAACACCAAATAAACTTTACACATATTCCTGCACATAGTGCATCAAAAATTCGGCAAACCTTCTATAGCACTGTAACTTTAATTAAAAACGATATATTTCCGCTCTTTTCTAGCTCTTGCTCCAAGATGTATAAATCACGTAAAATAGATCATATTGGATTAACAGCGGAAAGAAGAGTATCGTATCGATTAATTCCGCCCAACTGATAAATGTGGTGTATATGAATGTAGTCTGTGACGAAAATCGTTGAATTTAGTAGAGAAATGTATTGGATTTTCCATGTAAATGGGATTAGAGAACGTGCTGTGTTCTTATTGGGTTATCTGATTAAAACGGCACAATGAATAAAACATTCCATTTCAAATCCGATGCAGCCATTTCACAAATGCCAACGCTGGAAATGGGCGTGGATGTGTGAGATTCAAGACACATACGTCTTCTTGTAATTTCCATACTCCAGTGTCACAACTAAATCCTTCGTTACACCTCAATTACGTACGTATACGATTCAATTAGATCAGCCGTATGACGCGAACAGACGTAGACATAAATACACTCTATGACGATGCTCTTGCCAAAGTTATAGGCTGAGCAGGGTTAAAGTTCAACATTCCAAACTCTGCATTAGATTTTACGTGAACTTTAATTTCCATCTATTTCCTTTTCGGGGATAGAACGTTTAGTCTGATGCGCGTGCGTCCTAGTACTAGTTTATACCTACTGGTGAAAACAAAAATTGATCCTTACTGAGAATCGAAATCCGATAATTGGGACTCGTTGTGTAGTGACGAAAGCAATTATAAACCGATTTTCAGGTTTTCGCAGTAGTGTAGCTGATGGTCCCGTTCCTCTGGGATATAGCGCTACGTCAATGGGTAATAGATATAGACGTTGCGAGGGAACGTGGGGTCGTCAGCTTGAAGGGTCGATAGGTCCTAGAAGACGAATCGACCCTTGAAGATGAAGAGCTAATTCCTTCGAAAAACTGGGATCCGATTACCCACAAACGCAGCGCCATATCCCAGATGGACGGAACCCTCATTTATAAAGTCTTTACAAACACTTTAATATGAAAATTGAATGCAAGTATTGTAAAAATGCCAGTGAGTATGTCTTGCTCATAGTGGGGGATATCTTAATTAAACATTAAATTGAAATCTATTCTTATACAGACCTGGACAGACCCTAAGGGCTTAAGGAGCTTGAGGCTGTCAGGTTTTATAGACAGTCGGCATATGAAGGTTGTAAGGTTGCCTGCCCTATGCACCGGCCGCCTTTACCGCCCAGGAGATATTCCCTGTTTCTGTTAGATTTTGATTCGATCTTAGACATATAGTGCGGCCAGAAGGATTATGTCAATGAAAAATCCAATTAGCCCATCGGGAATTGAACTTGACCTTCCGGCTTGTAGCGCAGTGTGTCAGCCATCTTTAGTCGACTAAATTCATTAAACCGCTTGTACTTGATAACAAATTTGATATTATTTACGTCAGTGGCTTCAACTACTATGAAGTAATGGAACAAAGATGAATATTGATTATTGAAAACCATCGGTGGTCGCGTAATTGATAGATGGAAACAGGAATCTATGTGTGTGCACATGTGTGTGTAATATCGCTCGCTGAGACTGCAGGTAAGGACCTGTGAAAGCTGCGCTCAGCCTAGTAGCAACGAAACAAATCTGAAGGAAACCCTTTCTAATTAAATACGGCACAATGCAAAAAGTAAATTTTAATTCACGTTTTAATTAATATTTTTACGCAGATTGCTACATTGGGTCATCCCACACACAGTGAGACTGGAGAATGTGTAAATGTGACAACAAAAGTAACGTAGGTGAAGAAATCGTCAGAGCTGGAAGCAAATAATCTTTGGATGATAGAGTGCGCTAATATAACATTATAATTCCCAAGAACGTAAGGCAGTAAGAAAACGTGGTTCGTTATAGGCAGGGGTAGCAGTGCTACAAGACACGTTGGTACAGCACATAAAACAATGCAACAATGCAACTAAAGTAACTACGCTTCAAATACGGTAATATACTTAAGTTAAATAACAACGTGAAACGAAAAGAGACATGTAGATCTCGAGAAAAATGCCAGTTGTCAGCCATCCTACTTCATTGTAATACTTCTTATTATTGTTGAGTGTTTATGAACTTCAGTTCTGATGAAGAACAAACATAAATGGCACTGACAATAGTTTCAGATAGAGATATTTCTCTTGAAAATATAAGTTTATTCCGAAGCTAGTTGCGAAAAATTAATTATATACGAGTAGGTTATTCACCCTTGTCTTATTATTGATGAGAAAATGTAGTGAAAGGATAAAGTAACCAACGCGAGAGTAAAAACCCGTACAAAATTGGATAAAAATGGTAAAAAAACAAGATGTGTGAAATGTTTACGTGCCTGTTTAAAATAAAGCGAACCCTAGGGATAACTATCCGTAGCCATGAAACATTTTCAAAGCGTGCATGGAATTCTGATCAGCAGGGCAGGAATAAAAATGCACACATTCAGTACTGGTCACTGAATGAATTGTTTCAATAGATGGCAGTGTTCTGTTTGCACACTTAAGGTAAATGACACTGTGAGGGCTGTGACTGTACTCTTTACGTTCCTGAGTTACGCTTTCATGACAGAGACTGCAACATTCCTCGAAACGTCGGCAGTATAGGGTGTTTCTGGGAAATTTGCCACGGCGGGAGATACACCACACGTTCTGTATGTTGAACGTCTGACACTAGAAGGTATTTGCACTTGCATTCTTTTGAATTTGTAATTTTAAGAAAAGTGACTTTATGTACTGGTTTCTTCTATTTGCTAGTCGCATTTCTTGATAAAGCCAAATAAGTTTCGATATTTTTTCCTCAATTTGAACGACGTTCTTTTGCGGTCTTCCTTCCATGTGTTAGTGGTATCTGTGTGATTTTGGAAGATCTGTTGACGGACTTAGTGTAACCTTTACGTGGTTTTCTTCCACATTGAAAGTTTTTAAGCCATGGACGAAAGTGTGGCACCTCTCCGTCGAAAATTTTCAAGGGAGGGTTACCATGCCACGCAATACACGTGTCTATACGGATCTGAAGCGAGGAATGTCACACATATATATATATATATATTTATATATATATACAG
>Ga0123353_10015215_pt1 | contig 11159 bp, 8 predicted proteins | sample TergutLab28metaG_3_FD_92763 | JGI IMG/M metagenome (GOLD analysis project Ga0123353, IMG submission 92763) | Labiotermes labralis P3 segment gut microbial communities from Petit-Saut dam, French Guiana - Lab288 P3 | ecosystem: Host-associated > Arthropoda: Insects > Digestive system > Gut ... | reverse complement strand
TTTTTTCGAGGTTTACTTCTCTAGATCCGCCGTGTTCCGTTTAAACAGGCTCACCTATGGTCGGATGTAGTTACGCACCACGCACGGACGGTCTTGTGTGCAGGGAAGTGAGTGGCTTGTGCCTCAAGTTGCACTGCTGCACACCGGGGCTGGTGAGGACCAGTGCAGGGACAACCCCTTACAAAGATACTACCTCTCCCATACCCATTGAGCCCTTATTATTATTATTACTATTATTTTTCCTTACCTTTGTCACTCTTTAAGCTGGAGTCGTGTCCCTCCTCCATTGTTTAACTGATATGCCAGTTTATACTACGAGGGTGAGTCAAATGAAAACCTTAAATGTTTTTTATCTCATAATTTATTGAACACAAAAGGTACACAATGACTTCATTTTTCTATGTAGTCTCCATTTCATTCTATTTCATTCACGGTTACGCGACTATTTTCCTTCACGATGGCTTCAACTTCTGCAATGGCCTCTGGTGCCATTACTCGGTGTGCCTGACGAGGTCGAGGAGAGTCTGTTACAGAACTAATGCCGTTCATGAACTTCCTGGTCCACTCGTACACTTGCTGTAGTGACAGACATGCATCACTATACTGAACTTTCATTCGTCGATGAATTTTGATGGGTTTCACCCCTTCACTACTTTAAATACGGATGACAGAACGCTGTTCTTCTTTGGCGCATGTTGCCAGCGGGGACGCCATCTTTACACTACTACTGCGCCATCGTGTTGCATTCCTGCATCGTACTGCCACCTGTCGGCCATTCTTCAAACCATGAGTATCACTGTTGTCAACATACAAGAAAATCGAGCTGTGTTTCGAATTTTTATCGCACTTTTAAGGGTTTCATTTGACACTCCCTCGTAACAGAACGACTACGGGATTCGGTCTTGTGGCACACTTCCAAGTATCCTACACTGCCTGTTGGCATATTTGTTTTTAGACACGTTCGCAAAATTGCGAATAGTGACAATAGTTTCGTTATGTCTGTCCGTCAATCCGAACGGAACAGCTCAGCTTCCACAGGACAGAGTCTCATAAAATATGATACTTGAGTACTTTTCGACAAACTGTCAAGAGAATTCAATTTTCATTAGGATCGGACAAAAATAACTGGTACTTTATATGAAGACCAACATACACTTTTTTTTATCATATTTCGCTCAACTCTTCTTAGAATGAGAAATATTTTAGAAAAATTCGTAGAATAAATCTAAAGACACATTTATGATCAGTAACGTTTTTTCGAAAAATCTTTTCTTTTATGAGATGATATGGAAAAATATAGCAGGGCTGGAGAGGCCACAGATGACAATATGGCGCATGCGTATTTCACGCTGGGTGCCTAAGGCTACAGTCATACACTTTCGGAATAGGTAACCCTTACTGCTTTCCTACAGCAGCAACGATTGCACAGACGCGACTCAATGTTACGTTATGTGTATATATATATATCTTTTACTAGGATAGGATTTATTTGTTAACTGCAATTGGGTCAACACCCGGTGGCTGTAGTACAGTACACATTTACACACAAACAATGCATAGAACAACACAATGAAACAGAATAATTGGAAAGGAACATTCATAACAATAAGAATATATAAACATAAGAAGACTACATAACAATAAGAATACATAATTTACAAAATTAAATTGAAGCATACAAAACACACAACCATACACACAATGATACAAAACAGAACCAAAAGAGTAAGAAAGAACGTGATCAACGAAACAGCCATATAAGCAGTAAACTTCGTATGATCTGTATATTTATTAATAATAATGGACACCCTGTTCCTAAGAACTTCACTCCACTTCACTACACTTTACCCATATACACTTCACTCCACTTCACTTGTCGAAACTTCACTTCTTCCCATTTAAACTTCACTCAACTACACTTCTCTACACTTCACAACCCTCTGATTTTGCTTAACCGCATTTACATTTCCTTCCGCTTCATTTCACCTCACATCACTAAGCTTCACTTAACCTCACTTCACTTCGCTGCACTCTTAGATGATTTTCTGCTCGCTTCTATTCCTTTTTACTTCACCCCGTTTATAATTGCTTTCCTAACTCTGTCTGTTTCTAAAAACTTTAGGTTTACAAGGGAAAGTCCCTAACGCTCTTGCAGGTAGTTGGTTCCAGTTTTTAATGGTCCTATTTACAAAGGAATAATTCCCGATATCCGCTCTTTGCTTCCTGTCCCTAATTTTCCGAACATGTTCAACCCTACTCAAATAGTAAGCCCTTTGCAACCTGTAGCTAACAGCTTTCGAAGCCCGTTCCCCAGAGTACGCTTTATATAATGCGCATAACAGCACTATCGTCCTAGCTGAGCCAAGGTTTCCCGGTCACAATTCTTCGTATGATCAGTAAATTGGACAGCTTTCTTTTGTACTCGGTGTAACGCATTTATCTGTCCTTCTCTGCTTGGATCCAAACATGCAGCCCCATATTCTATAATAGGACGTACCAGGACATGTAGGCTAAACGTTTTGTATTCCTATTTCCTTATGGTGTTTCTGTCGGGTTCACCAATATTATATGGGTACTGTAGGGTTGTCATGGAGTTACAACTAGATTACCAACATATATACAGATGCTTATTAAAGTCTTGGTAGTCGTAGAGTAGTGATAGTGATTGCGGCAGGAATGCCGTGATTACAAGTGCGTTTGTTTTGTCGTAGGATTGGTCAGACAGCCTCTGTGGAGTGAAGCGGCTAGATGCTGGTGAGCTTGCTGGCTGAGCTGGTTAGGGGCAGGACGCGCGACCATGCTGGATATGGCCAGTAGAGACGGTGCAAGCAAACGTTGGATACGAAGACTGGGGAACACCAGAGCGGCTCTGAATTTGTGGGCAACAGAAAAATTTTGTACCCCTACCGGGAACGGAACTCTGATTCTTGTAATGCCCAGCCCGCAGGCTAGCGAATTATCGGAATAAGCTTTCCCGTGTAAAAAATAAATGGTAGGCTATAAGAGTTCACTTACGTGTTAATTTTGTGTCTTATCTGGGGAATTTGGCTGAATATGTTTCTAGCAGCTTCTGAAAAATGAGTAACAAAAATATTCACAAGATTATATTTATTCCGTCTGTTTAGGGGTCCGCGATTTCGCTTCCAAAGCTCGCAATGCCAGCACGGATTCTGGATAAGAGTTATCCAACACGTTAGATTGAAACCAATCACGAGCACTGAACTGAGTAATTGTGTAAAGGACTAAAGCCGTGAGTCACCGACCTATTCCCCACACCAGTCCATGCGTTATCAGTGGCGGTCAAAGCAGCAATGGAAACGGTACTTCGTTTACCAATGTCAGCATTATAGCACTAATATTTCGTTCTCATTTGTTTAACTGTCACAGCTATTTTATAGTCTTAACAATTAACATTCTCATTAAATAACACACAATGCATTATTAACGATTCCTATCTACATATGTTCTAGTGAAGTCGGGTGTACTTCAAAATTTTATTAGGAAGAAATGTGGTTAGCGCGTTCTATCAGAGAACTAGGTATAGACGGAGAGACGCTGAATAGACTTAAAATAAAGGGGATATAATGGTGTGGACTGTGTTAAACTGGTTCGTGATAGGAGAGATAAGTGAGCTTTGATTAACGTAACAAATGTTCAGTGTACGTAAAAAGTAACAAATTTATTAGCAAACTGAACAAACATCATCGTCATAACAGGATTCTGTTCCTTTATTTCGTTATTTAGTTAGGTAGGAGAGGAATATTTCCGTGTGTTGAATGTTCAGAGTTGGCAGCACTGAGAGTGATGACCACTTTAATTTATATTCTTGCCTTCAGGATGTGCTCATTATGGGGTTTCTGTTAGTTTCTCCCTATAAAGTTGGGGCTAACGATATAAGGTAATAAACAATAGCGCCAGTACGCATGTACTCGGGATTAAAATTAAGCTGGGGATGTCAAACAAGCGTTGAATTATTTAGGAATTTTTAAACTCTGGTTGCGGTTGACAAATTTACTATCAGTACGTGACTAGAACGCTCAGATGAAGATGCAACTCTTAGAAATACTTCATGTTGGTGCGAGCCTTATTAAAAACTTGGTGTCGGGCTTAGCTATGCATGTAGAATCATGTTGGAGTGAAGACAGAAATTCTGTCCGATTAAAGTTTCGCTCTTCTTCAGAACCCTATTCATGAGATACCCAGAGTTTTTTCCTCTTATCAGTTACGAATATTAACTTTACTAGCATTTATTAAGTGTTTTTCTTTCAAATCACTTTGAAGGGTAGATTGTCGTGTTAAAGAATGTGAAAATGAAAAGTAATGCCGTGTTGTCTGATAGTAGGAGAAATATTCTGTCTTAATCTAAGGGATGAAAGACGACGAATTCACGACTCCCCACAGACAGTCAGACAGTCCAAGACGCGACTTCTCTGCCAGGTCTCTGGTGGTATTGGAGCAGGCCTTCATGTAAATACTTCGTTCTAACTTGTGAATTATCATATCAGAACTACTCTAAACTCCTACGATTTTGTGTATCATTTTGGTTGTATGATCTAAGAACTGGTAGCGTTATTAAACAAACTCCAAGAACAAAACGCACTCTATGAATGCGTCTTCCGCAGTACCGATGGGTATGATGGGTGAATTTTTAAAGTGAGAAAGACGTTTAAAGAAGGAACCAAAGAAGTGATCGAGAGAATTCTAAAACAATTTTCTGAAACCTGCAGGGATGATAGCCCAAACTTCGGAGACGTAGTTATAAATGGGAAAATGACTGTAATGTCTTACTGTGTGGACAGGAATCAGATGTTTAAGAACGGCGACCAGAGGTTGGAAATAGCGGATGTAATGTTAAAGGTATAACAATCCCTGTATGGGCCTGGATAGGCCCTGAGTGTTCCAGAATGTTAATGCTCCAAGATTTCATGACAATCGGCTCACGGTAATGTTGTCAACCATAAGCATCGGTCGCCTTTTTCCTCAAGGAAATATTCCTGGTACTCATTTATGTTAGAGGCTGCGTCGATGCTAGGGCCATAAGTGCGACTGAGAGGATTATGTCAACGAAAAATTCCAATGACACATAGGGATTCGAATCAGCGAGCTTCTGGCTTGTAGCGTAGTGCCTCAAGCAACTGCGCCAGAACGTGACGGTGAACAGAAAAAATAAAACAGACTAACAATTATACAAAATTATTTAGCTCCTTCTTTGTTTTACAGCATGATTTGGTCTACATGTTTCGATCCTACTGGATCGTCTTCAAGAAGAAAACATTAACGAGAAAAAAAGTCAATTTTATGCCATACCTTAAAGCGAATATGTCATTATCCTATTTTTTATAGTGAAATATGTTTAAATTTTATACACATTTGTATATAACTTTTATCGATTTGTTTTACTTTATGTAGCCCCATTTGTTCATTTTAAGGATTTTTTGTAATATATTAAAATTAAAACAATTTCTTCTTATTGTTTTTTTTTTTGCATTTTCTTGCAAAAAAGTGTAGACATTGCTAGGGAAAAATATTTCAGTTCGTCGCTTTAACCACCTACCATTTTCTATTTCTAAGTAGCGTCATGTAATAGACAGCAGTGAACTACGATATGTTTCGTTCGTGCTTTATACATTTCTTACAAGTCAAGGAAACAAGAATAAGAAAAATTAGTTTCAGTTCTTGACACTGCCCGCCTGTTGTACACCCTCTGTTATTGAATGCATTCAAGGGTATTAAGAAGTACAAAACTCTTCGTCCTTGGCAGTAGTTGGAATTTTAACCTCAAAGTTTTTTAATTATTAAAAGGATTTTATTGCATGACTTACACAGTAATGATATTTCATCTAATACATTGCATAAAATTGGCATTTGTATTAGCTAATGATTTCTACATGAGGATAATTCAGTAGGATCGAAATATTTAGGATGAATAATGGAACAGAACATAGAGCTAATTAATTATGTGTGCCGTGGTGGTCCATTTTTCCTCCTGTTGATACTGAAAGTGGACGGTTTGAGACTAATACATTCAGAATGTTACTAGGTAAGAGAATGTTAGCTTCTCAAGAAGTTTGCAATGTGACAAGCGGTACAACTAAGAGAACTCGGCAGTGTTGGTGCTGAGAGTAGTGTACAGTTCGTTAAATAGATGTCGTTATTGTCAGTGAGGAACGCTCTGTGTGTGTGTGTGTGTGTGTGTGTGTAACTCGCCTGCCACCTGACTATATATTCATTGACAAAAACCCCGCTGCGAATTACTTGGCTACACTAGACCCATTTCCCCCCTCTGTGGTGGCTTCATAAACATTTTGACAAAGGCATTATTCTGACAGCCACGTAACTCGTTGTCAGGACCCCCCGCCTATGTTACCAAGTACAGTGCAGAACTCAGTCTAAATAAAACACTGTCTGGAATTACCGTATTTAAATAAAGATATACTTATGGAGTGTTTTCTGTTTACTTTCCCCACCCAGATACATAGCATCCATTTGTATTCTACCGGCGTCTGATGGATCTCACCTTATGAATGATGTTACTGATACTGTCCATGGCGCAAGCCAGTATGAGTTGCGCATTCTGTTTCCTGTTATCCTGCCACTGTTTGTCCTACACACAAATGTAATGTTTAAGAATCACATCGCAATAGTCGTACAGCACTGCCAACAGGCACGCTTTTACCTTTACTTGTGTTCTATGAAATATACACCACATGAACTTGCAATAAATGTTGCGGAGCCGAACAGCATTTTGTAAGACTGAAAGGTCGTAGCAAAGCGAAGTGAAGTTCTCCTGTACGTACGACATGAAGACGTATGTGGGAGTGGATGCATAGCACCATTAATTCGTACCTTTTGTTTTAGATGGAAGTGGGGGGGGTCAGTTTCACCCCCCCCCCCTGTTGCTAAGACCCGAGGAAAGCGCCCCCTTAACCATTGAATATGACACGGGATGGGCTTGTGTTGGTCTAGGCGCTTTGAAGTTGAGTTAAAGCTCTGTCCCTGCCGGGAGTCGAACCACGATTCCTTTTTAGTCTAGCCCATGCCTAGTCACTATGCAGACTGAGATATCCTGTTTTTGGTAATTTAAGGGACTTTAATTTATGTATTAAAACATCGGAATAAAATACATGCTTAATTATCCGATAGGTTTAGATTCCTGATATTTTCAAGCCGGCGTCTACCTACGGTGGGGCGAGCGGTGCAGCTGCCCAGGGCAACAGAGTCCAAGGGACGACAAAACTAATATTTTAAATTGAAAAATTTGATTTTCTCCCCTCAAAAAAGTTTAAATATTTGAGTCAGCTAAAAGAAATTCAATAAATGTGTTCTTAAAAGTCCATAACTTCTGTCAGGGTGGCCATAGTTACCCATTCTACGGGCTTAAAAAAAGAACCATCTATGCCACTGTTTGCAAGGACATGTTTTGCTCTTTGGGCTAGTCATTAAAGTTTAGAACGTTTGCTTTCTTTTTTAGTTAATGGCATGACAGTTTCGTGTTGTAATGTTTCTTGCGTAAATGTTAATAGGCTACTTGCACAACCTGGACGTAAGCAAAGATAATATTAAAATTGATGATATTAAAACAACTTTTTGTTCCGCGAAAGCAAGAAAATTTTTATTAGCTGCTGACCATTCTTCTGCTCTATACAGACTTTGTTCTTTTGAATTTTTAGGCGCGTTTGCAAAATTGCTAAAAGTGACCGTTAGCTTTGTGACGTGTGTAAATAAGTGCCTTTTAAGGATTGTGTTCGTCTCTGTGTAGAAAATAAATAATTTTAAAGACGAATAACAAATTGACTTTCGTCAGTTCTGCCCTGTCAGTGTCGGAAGGACAGGGGGAAAAAGAGGCGCTAAATAAAAGGGAACTTATTTCAAGAAGGTGCAGGAATCTTTGTGAAGAATTTTGCAGAAGCCTCTACCGTGGTCAGAGTTGTAGTCTGATTTTACTCTCTGCAAAAGTATTGACTCAAGTATATTTGCCAAGTTGGAATTTTATGTGGTGCCTTAATGCTGGAAGAACATTGCCTAAAAAGCACAAACAAATTTAAGTAACAGTTCGATGAAGAGTGGAGGTCTAGACTTGTGCTGTGGTTATTTCGCGGAACAAATCAAAACCCGACAATCACCTATTCTGACGGGATATTTCTCGGAAATACTCAGATCATTTCGTAAGATTCAGGGCGAGTATTACAAGTTTTAATTTTGATGATCACTACTGCCTTCGAAGTTCATATCTCACGCCATTCATAATCACATTCGTAACGCCTAACTTCTACAAAGCAGTGTCAGTAACCAAAGGAACAGTAAAGAATGGAGCGGTGTACTCTAGTTCGGTACACACAAGTGGTTCTTGATATTTTACAACATTTATTGACCTACATGTTTATTCATTGTAGTTACAAACGTAGGCCTACTGCTGCAGACCTCAACCAAGTCGTGCATGGGTCACAAATAGGTGTTCAGCATGAAGATGGAATTAACATGTTGTGTCGAAACGTTGTTACCCTTTTACCAAACCACATGCCTGACGTTCCAAAAGGCTGATCATCACGTGTGCCTCACATTTAGTAACACAGCAACTTAACATGTAAACGTGTTTGTGAAAATTACAGACCTCACGAAACGTAAATACACGTCTATTGCAATGCTTACATATTCGATTTCCTGTGATAACTTTCCGGGAAACATAATACAGAATGTGATGCAATGTAGTCTAGTGTTGCAGGAAGGTGGTTGCCATGAAATAAGATAGGAAATTTCAAGACTGGATGATGTCACACACCAGCAGATATCCTACTTACTTTCACAACCCCTGACACGAGAACCTCATATTTAAAAACGTATGATGTTCAATTTGATCTTGCCGGTCTGGAAGAGGCTAAAACGAATTTCGTCTCTACATTTACGTATCTGTTACTAAGAACAGCTCCATTAGTAGTTGTTAGCGTTTCCATTTTCTGAACAGAAAATTTAAGAGGTCTGCTAAGGAAAATGAAGAAGACGGTAAATAGTTGGACAAAACCAAAGAAGAGGAAGAAGGGATATAACATAAAAGGTGAATAAATATTCATACAATAATAAGAAAACGGTTACGAAAATAAAAACAAGAGACGTGAAGAAAATGAAAGAAAGTTTGCAAGAAAGCGGATTAATATGAAAAGTATGTTGAAGAGAAGCAAACAGGGGGAGAATTTCCATGCAGTACTCCGTCTGCAAGCGCGAGTTTTACGTCGTTAAACTGCCGTTGCAAAATATGCGAATTTTTAAGATTAGAGGTTTTGAGGGAAAAGGCCTGAATTTTTACACATCCGTCTTTATCCATAAAAGATTTTATCACGAAGAAAATAAAATATTGATAACAGAAAACAATGCAAATAGAATAAAGTGCCAAGCAAACTAACGTGCGTTTATAATATAATAACTAATAATATGTACTTCATTTATCTTAAATCGTGAGAGGTGAAGGTCAGGTCCGGTGTTGATCACTAATTACCTGTAATTAGAGGCAATAATAGTGATGAGGGAGATAGGGGGGAATTATTAAGTTGTCTGAAGGAAAACGGGAAGCGAAAGGCCTTGAACAAAGAAAGTGTTATGCTGAGAATGGAGTGCTAGTATGCACAGGAAGACAAGGAGCACATTCATATATTCCGCGTTAGAAAATGCAGTGATTGGAGAGGCTTTGCGGTTATAATTCTTATTTTATTCTGTCTCCAGCCAGCTGGACATCGGTGCTTGAGAATAAAACGATATTCTGAAGACTCTCTGTGAAAACAAATGGGGAACAGAGAAGCATTTTTCGTAAAAAAAAATACACATTACAAAAATTGGTTTCCTGTCGGTGACTGCCCCGGAAGGGTCTTTCACTTTGAGGTGACAAAATAAATTAGCTGTAAAGCATTACAACAGTATCAATCACCTTAGCTAAGAGGACCGTAACATGTAGAAGAGTTTGAATAGTAAATGCACGGTATTTGTGACTCAAAAACTTTTGTGCCTTTTCGGTTTCCTAGTCTGGGGTTGTTGTTGACCAGTTTGGCCAACAACAACCCCAGTGGAATATACAAACGTAAGTGTAAAACCTGCAATAATGCATACATTGGACAATCTGGATGATCTATAACAATAAGACATAAGGAACATATACGCTACGTGCGTACTAACAAACCAACGTCAGCATATGCACTATGCATATTAAACAATAAATATGAATAACAGCAGAAACACTATAATTATTAAAACCATGTAATAAAGGCACACCAATGAAAGGTTGGGAGACCTTTTATATGCAAGCCTTCCACCAACGCAACATATTGGTCAATGAACAACAGGTCAGTGACATCAACCCCTTGTCTGAGCTTGCAGACACGTCACGAGTTCTATTACGCTTCACCTAACCCAGTCTCATGCTGCACAACGCACAGAGCACACACACACCACCATGGGTAAGTCCAATTCTTTCTAACTACAGTATATTTATTATTGCTATTATAAAGCCCTTGAACATGACAAAAGTTTCTCTTTACAGACTTGATATAACACGCTGCCACACCACCGCATAGTCCATAACGACGTGCTCCTACCGACTATTTTTATAAATGTGACTTTAACTAGGCTCAAGTGTAAACTCCCTGATGATGGTCGTAGACAGAAACATGTAGGAGAAATTTTAACTTAAGTTTTAATGTAAATTTAATGTAAATTTTAGTGGTTTATAAGACTGATATGACAGTGCATCTGTTGGTAAGTGAATGGCTTTGATGGTATCAAGATGCACGGTGCAATGATAAAAAAAATTAAAAATTACCTCTTAATGTATCGTTTAGCCTAATGGGGACACGCAATTTGGTAAAATTTCTTAATATTGTTGCATTTGTAATTTATTATGTTGTTGAAATAAAGAGCATATCACAATTTGTAAGAAAATGTCAGTAAATTATGTAATTAATGAGGTAAAATTTTTTAATCTTGTGGATGTAACATATAATTATGCTGTTGAATTAAAGAGCCTATCGTAATTCATAAGAATATGTCTAGTAAGCTATGTATCTCCCGTAATACAAAAAAAAATTGGGTTACTAACAAAACAAGACCATAATTAAACTGCACCAAAAATAAAAGAGCCGATTTTTTTCAGTGTTTAAATATTTACGAAATATATG
>Ga0123353_10015212_pt1 | contig 11160 bp, 8 predicted proteins | sample TergutLab28metaG_3_FD_92763 | JGI IMG/M metagenome (GOLD analysis project Ga0123353, IMG submission 92763) | Labiotermes labralis P3 segment gut microbial communities from Petit-Saut dam, French Guiana - Lab288 P3 | ecosystem: Host-associated > Arthropoda: Insects > Digestive system > Gut ... | reverse complement strand
GGCATACGCCTATTACCATCAAGCGTTTTGTGCTGTCTTTTAACATAACCACGGTGCCGATGGGCAAAAGCCCTTCATACATTTTATTCCGCCCCTTCCGTTCGTTTTACTCCGCTTGATTTTTTAAGTTTGAAATTCCTATTGCTACGCCCTGTATGACGCCGCCTCCAAGCAGCCCGCCGTATCCGGTTGCCGCTCCGAGAGTTGTACTTTGCACGACGCCGTTTAAAGCGCCGTTCGATATCGTTTCAAGCAATTTTTTCCTGAGCTCCGAATTTTCATCCCTTTTATTTTTTGCAATGAGCGCTATGTCTCCGCTCATGTCGGCCAAATCCGCATTGACTTTTTTTAGCAGCGCAAGCAATTCTGTTGAGCGTTTATTGAAACCGTTCCGCGAATCGCCGGCCCACCAGGAGTTCGCGTCGTCGACCGCGCGTTTTAATTTATCGGCGGTTTTTTTTACTGCATCCGCCTGCGCTTTTATTTTTTTTGCCGAAATGTCTGCGCGGGTCAAATCAAACTTTATATTTGAATTATTCAAACCATCACTCCGTTTTAAATATATCTTCAGGCAAAACTTAATTCTAAATTCTGATAGTCGTTTATCGTCAATTTTAGTGCGTCCCTTATTTGCTGCAGCTCTCTCAATGCGTCGTTTTGTTGATGCTTTATGTTTGCCGCAAGCGACGAAACCGCATTTGCGGCTTCTTTCACGTTCGCTTTATTATGCTCCCATACAGCTTTGTTTGCCGCGTTAAAAACCGTGTCGAGCATTACGAAATTTTTGCTCCACGCCGCAATCAATTCGTCTATCTGTTTTAATGCGTTTAGCGCATCGTCGCGGGCAAACGCCATTTTAATGTTATTAAGCAGAACACCCGCTACGCTTGGCACAGGCATTCCGACCGGACGCGGACCGCCGCCCGCCGTTTTAAAAATCCATTTGGTTGCTTCCGAAATAATTTTCAAAAACGGAGTGCCGAAAATATTTTCATACTGCCGCTGCGAAACCCGTTCGGAGATCGTTTCGACGGTTTTTTCCGCCGCTTTTTTTACGGAATCCCAAACATACTTGCCCGCTTCCCACAACGATTCGTATGTTTTTTTATTAACGCTGCCTATTGTGTCAATAGCCGACGACGTTAAGTCTTTGACAGTTTCCAAGGTTTTGCTCACGGCTCCCGCAACAAAATCACCTACCGCGTTTACCACTCCCTTAGCGCCGTCCACTGCCTTGCCGACAATATTTTTCAACCCTTCTTTAATGGAGCTTATCAATGTCCTTCCCATTTCGGCCGCTTTTTGCACCGCTCCGTCTATAAAAGAAACAACTCCGTTCAACGCGTCGAAAACACCAGCAAATTGCGGAGGCAGCACGCTTTGCAGCGTACCGAGCACGTCTGCGCCGAATGCCGCCACGGATTGCGAAACACTTCCGATAAATTTTAGCCCCGCATCGGCTATTCCGCCGACCGTATCGACGAAGCCGTTAACCAAGCCGCCGATAAAATCCGCGCCTTTGCCGAATGCGTCCTTTATGCCGTTGATAATTTTGTTAGCTTCTTCTTTTATTTTGTCTATGATCGCAATCGCCAACTGTTTTATCGCCGCCGTGGCCGCTGCTACAATCGTAGCGAAAGCCGCCGCAATAAGCGCGGGCAGAGCGGCAAGCAAACCTTTTTCCTGATATGTTTTTATTGCGTCGGCGATTATGTTCATGGGCAGCCAACTTATGACATCGTGGATAAAACCGGCAAGCATGTTCACCGCCCATGGCGGTAGGTCTATTCCAAACTTTTGCAATATTTCGCCGAGAAGCTCGGGATTGTCTTTTAACGCTTCTGTCAGTTTAGGAAGATGCTTCTTTAACAATTCTTCCAACTGCTCTGCGGTTATCGAATCCATTATCATTTTGAAATCTATTTTTCCGCCGTTAAACAACATATCGCTTGTAGCTTGAGCTAAAATTTCGGGCGGTATCATTAGAATAATGTCCGAAAAAAATTCGAGCAGCGTTTCGGCAGTTTTAGGGTCGCATGAGTTCACGATTGCATCTATCAATCCTTGCACTACCGGCGATTCAAATTCCAAATACGAAAGAATTTCTATAAGCAGCTCCGGATGCGACGTGACGGTTTCGAGAATAATCGGAAGGCCTTCCTTTAAAAAAATGAGCCATTGCTCGGGCGTGACGAAAAGCTGGTTGCCAACGGTTCCCGTTGTAAAATCAAGATGCGCCAATAATTGATGAAACGTGCTGTCAGTATTGTATTTCATAAAACGTTCCAATATCGACATAGCGGAATAAGCGGTCGCGTCCAACAATTCCGGATTCATTTGAAGCATTTTTTCCGAAAGAATTTGCGCAAATTTTGCGAGCGCTTTCATTTCGCCGTTTATGATTTCTCCGCCGGCGTCACGGGTCCAGTTTAAACCGGTTTCATTAAACATAAACTTGATATCATGAAAATCGCCGAACTCTTTCGCGTTTGGGGTTAATATATAAAAAGTATTAAGCTCCGGTATTATTTTTATGCCGAAAAAATTTACGGGATCATTTTCACCGTTTATCGCGTACATGCGCGATGTTATTTCCGCGAGTTTTGTTTCATAGTCCCAGCCGTTTGCCTCGCACATTTTTCTGAATTTTTCAAGCGCCTCTGCAGACTGCCCCTGCCCGTCAATTGAAAAGCATGTTATCTCCCGGCTCGAAAAAAGTGTAATGTACTGGGCGAGATTGCCGCCCTGCGAGTGGCCGGTGGCGATAACGTTTGTCGCGCCCGAGTGGTACATATGCAGCACGCGCTCCGCATATGCCAAAGCGTTTGCCTGCAGCACCGACATTTCGGTCGTCAAACCTTCGGCGTTTGCCGGCCATTTGCCGTCGCCTGTCCCCCTAAAAGCTATATAGACATCGTTTTGCTTTCCGGGCCGCGTATCAATAAAGGTAGCCGCTATCAATTCTTCAAAACCGTATCCCTGTGTATTGCTGCTTGTGGCAAGCAAAATGCTGCCGTAAATATTTTCGTTGTTCCTGACAATATTTTTTATGTTTTCAAAATCGTCCAGTTGGGTTTTATTAAAACTCAACTTTTTATTTTTGATTTCATTATCAATATAATTGATGATGTCGCTTATTGATTTTTTTTCCGGATGCATAAATTTCGACTGCATGATATCCGCATCCATATACATTAATAAATCAAGTACGGCAGATATCTCCGCTTCGTTTTCCTTTCCCTTAACGGACATGGCTACCTCCAGTCGAATGTCGCATCGTCGCGCCCGAGGTTAAATACCGTAACGTTCGGCACATTGTGACCAAAGTTGATATCCGTCAATGACCCGGCATTTTTAATCGTGTCAAAATCAATATTTTCGTCCGAAAAATAAAAAACGGCTGCGGTAACTTCTACCGAGCTCGATTTAAATGCTTCGTTAAATTTTTCTTCGGTTTTGTTTTTATCGTCAAGTAAAAATCCGGCTTCGATTATGGCTGTAAATTCCAATAAAGTTTTTTCGTTTGAAATAAAAACTTCAAATGAAGCATCGCCCGGTAAAGACAGCGTGGTTGCAGACGGCGAGGTCGTTAAAAACAAACGGAAGTCCCGGCCGATGACCGGATCCAAAATTTTTATTAAAAACGATTCCGTTTGATTAGCATATTTATGGTACATGTAATTGTCGCTGTAAATAATATTTCCGTCGGCCTCGTCTGCCGCAACGATAATTAAAGCATCGGGAAACATTTGGCTGCTTACCGTGATCTTTGCTCCGGCACTGCCTACTCCGCCGCCAATCAACCCGCCGTAGCCAAACTCGTCTTCCGGGTATCTGTTCCTAATATAAGCCAGCATCATTTCCTGCGCAGACAACCTGTCCTCTTTTGCGGGCGAATTATCGTTTTCGTTGCCGTTCATGCAGCCGCTCACTCCCATTAAAAAAATTAAGATAAAAAAAATTTTTACGGAATGTTTTTTCATTTTACTCATCCTTTTTTTGCCGATGCGATTTTTTCTGTTTCCGCCTGCCTCACGCGAAGCGCAAGGGTATCCAAACGGGTTTTTAGCGAACTCATATCGTTTAAAACGCGGACGACCTTCGCTTGGTTTTTTTTCCACGCGTCCGCAAACGCGGCTCCCGCTTCGCCCTTCCAAGAACCTCCGGCGCGGACCGCCCCGTTGTTTGCCGCATTGTTTTTGCTTCTTAGCGTGCTCGCACCGTTAGCGACCTGTCCGGCCAACTGTTTTATTTGTTCGGAACTCATAAAGCCTCCTTAAAAACGTTTCTTCGCTTTTTTTTCCAAATCATTTTTTCCGTTCGAAACATTTTGCAAATATGATAATAATTTATAAAATGCGTTTTCGCATTCGGTAAACGCCGGCGAAATTTTATCGAAATATTCGTTAAAACCTTCGTGCGAATCTCCGTCCCACCATGCGCCCATAGACGCAATTTCTGTTTTAACTTCGCGTATCGCCTCAGTGTAATTTTTAATTCCGTCTTTAATTGCCGCACTCAAATTTTGCGACTTAGCGAAATCGAAGCGGACATTATTCTGCATCGGAACCCTCCTGTCTTAGGGAACTTCTGTCTATCTGTAATCGTCAAACATAGACCCGACGACGGTAGCGTACAGCACATCTAAAACATGGCCTGCAAGCCACGGCGCGGCTTGATTTATATAGTCAAGCTGAAATCCCGGTTCGCCCCTGTTGAAACGAAAAAGCTCAATATCTGAAAAATATGCGCGTATCCTATAATTGCCGTTGCGGAGCGCCAAATGGGTGTAGACATTTTGGTTTGACGGATTGACCGTTATCGTTACGGTCGTAGTTTCCGTAACCAGATAAATGTTTTGCCCGCTCCTGACATACTCGGTGTATCTGTACAGCGAACGCGAATCCGCCGTGCCCGATTCCGAATAGCCTTCCAAAATATATTTAAACCTTTTATCAATCCAACCGGTTCCGTTTTCGTAATCGCGTTCCGAAATTTGTTCGCCGTAATTCGTGTCGTCATATTGGTTCGGATATTCGTGATGCAAAACCTCTGACCTCACTTCGCGTTTGTCGATTTTAAATCCGATTTGCACAAGGCCGTTGTCGCCAACCCTTGCTATTGCCAATCGATCGCTTATCCGATCCAAACCCGACGCTCCGATAGTTGCCGCGGCCGGACGGTTGTCAATGCCTACCGCCGCCCGAGTCGACGGATTTATGTAAACCATATCCGATTCGTAGCAAAACGATTGAATAATTGCGTGCAGCAACGCTTCATGTTCCGGCGTGCCGCCCTGCGTTTGCTTAAACATTTCGGTGCTGAGCGTGAATGTATAGCTCCCCGCCGGATTAAAAAAATAGCCTGACTTTATTGGGTACCGCAAATTCTGAAAGCTCAGGTCGGAAGCGAACACCGCCTTTTGCCCCGAACTTAATCTGTAATCGCGGTTTGCGGCTTTTATTCTGTCGGCGTAGTACATCGCGTCCATCGAGCCGTGTTCGTTAATGTCCCAACTTAATTCCGCCGTATTTTGCGCGACAAAATGGCGCGGCTGGTTTACTTCGATAATTTGCCGTCCCGTCAGCGCGCCGCTTTCGTTTTGACCGTACATCATGCGCACAACCGAAACAGGCAGTTCTTTAGACTGCCAATTAATTTCTCTCACGGGTTCGGACGGGACGTTGCCATCGATTGACCTTTCGATTTCAGGCAGTTGTGGCAAAACATTTTTCCCGTTGTAAACTTTAACCGTAAACGGCTGCCTGTGAGTAGTAACCCCGGCGTTAAAAACCGCGGACGCTCCGGCATTTAGCAGCACCCTGTACCGGTAATACGTAATGTTGCCGTCGCTGTCAGTAGTCGAACCCGTCCGCCATTCGTAATACGAATAATTCCGCGAAAGCGGGCTTTCGTGAACCAGCAGCTGCGTTATGCCCGTGCCGCTCTTGTCGATAAAATTTTGGTTTCTGTTTGACGGGCTGGCGGAATTATATGACGAATCTCCGAGGTTTCGCCTGTGCACAAATGCGTTTATCACCGGCGAAACCGCAACCCGGTCTGCCGCGGCGGATAAGTTTTGATTGTATATGTTCGCCGCAAGCGTGATTTCTGTAAACGACGGCGTTAAAAAAATCCGTTCGGGGCATACGCTTACGTACGGATGGTTGCATCCGCAACCGATCCATATGCCGGACGAATTAAAATGTCCGCAGCTGCACACGTCGCACAGCCGTCCGTAAATATTCGGCGTCATGTTTTGGATGCGGAGCCGCCCGACCGCATTGCCGTATCCCGTCCCGTCGTTCGGATACGAAAATTCGGCAACTGCCTCGCCGAAATCTTGTGCGACGATTACGCTTAAAATATTTTCACGGATCACGATCGCACTTCCGGTATTTATCTCTGCGTTAGTATTAACGGCCGACAATAAACAGAAGAAAAAAACGGCAAAAAAAATCCGAGCCGAATGTAAGCAAAAATCTTTTATGTTTAAAAACATATAGGAAATTCCTCCCGGCCCGAATTATTTTGCCATGCCTCGGGCGGGACACAACGCGTATCCCGCCCTCTTTTGCCGAATTACTTTTTCAATGCTTTTTTAAGTCCGGCATCTTTTTCTGACTGATACTTCTCGACTTCTTTCATGAGCTTGTCATACTCTTTGAGCCAATCGTCAAGGCCCTTGCGGATTTTTTTCTTGGTGTTCTTGAAGTTTTCTATAAACCCTTCTTCAGAACCGCCGGTCCACCATGAACGGCAACTCTCGACCGTGTTTTCGATCGTGTTCAATGTTGAGTCCACGTCGTTTATTTTGTTTTTGATTTGGCTGCGCAATTCCGCGGCGCGGGCAAAATCAAACGCCTGTGCTTTTCCCGACATGCCGAAACCCCCCTTTCTTAAAAAATATTATGCATCGCAAGCCTTTGAGGCTTAAACGCCGATTAAAACGCGGCGCGGAATCCGATATGCTTCGCCTTTTTTATCAGATATCCGTCGCCGAACATTATTTCCTTTTCAACCGCTCCATAAGGAAGCCGGCTGTCGAACAGCGATTGATCTTTCATGCTGCCGAGCAAAATTCCGGTCTGTTCTTTTTTTATTGTTTTGGTAACAGTTTCGTAATCGCCCGAAAATCCGTCCAACGTATCCAACGCGATTACTGTAATTTTTAAGCCGCGTTCTCTGTTAATTATCCTGACCAACAGATCCTTAAAATTTTCGTAGTCTAAATTTTCGCTGAACTCGCTCATTTTGTCGAAAACAAAAACAATCTGCTGCCAGCCGTCCAACAGAGCGTCCGTGCCGCCGCCGGAGCGGCGCGCTTCTATCAACTCTTCTCTGCGTCCGTCAATAAAATTTTCAAACTCGCATGTAAATTCGTCTATGTCTTTTTCACGCAGGTCGATAAAATTTTCTTTCCCGTAAAGAGACATCAGTCCCATGCTGTTCGAATCAACGGCATATATAACAGTATCTTTCATATATGATAGCCATGTTGTGACAAGCGTAGATTTACCCGTCCCGGCGTCGCCCGAAATCATTAACGCCGTGTAGTCCGCCAAATTTATTGAGACGGGCGCGAGGTCAAAATCCGCAAGGCCTATGTTCATTAAACCGGAGCCTCCGTTAAGCTTTTCAAAGGATATTTTTTCGGGCATTACCGGTATAGGAACGGCGCGGCGGCTTTCGGTCTGCGCTATCGAATCGATTATTTCTTTTGTTGACGCAGTTTCGCCGTCGCTGTGGAGCTCGGGCAAAAAAGCGTGCAGCTCAAGCGGAACAGGCAGGCGTACAAGCCCGCGCCCGGGAAAATCTTCCGGTTCCAGCCCTTCGGTCCGTCCGACAACATTGGAATATCCCGATTTGTCGACGAGCTGAAAAGCGACCGCCATTTTAAAATTAATGCTCATTTTATATCTGATGCCGTAGTCGCTCGCCGCTGTTATCACAAAATACATACCGAACTTGAAACTGTCGCGAACAAGATTTTGTAACTGCTCGTCAATGTCGTCGTATGTTTCGGACAGCCCCATGTAGTTGTCGATCAAAATTAAAATCGCCGGCATTTCATTATTCTTTCTGTATTCAATAAAATTTTCGGCGTTTTCGGCTTCAAAAATTTTTTTTCTGTTTTCCGCCGTGTTAAGCAGGTAACGCGCAAACTGCCGCAAAGAAGACGACTCGTCGATTGTTAGCACGCCGCCGCAATGCGGCAGGTTCCCGAACATTTTAAAACCCGTTCCGCTCATGTCCAAAATATACATATTAACTTCGTCAGGCGAGTAACGGAGTGCGAGCGACAAGCATACCGTGCGCATGAATGTCGATTTGCCGCTGCCGGGCATGCCGTAGACGATCAGGTTCCCGTCGCTTGCAAAATCAAATTCGTGCGGATATTGCCGCTGACCGCGCGGATCGTCTGCAACGGCCGCAAGCGCGGACAAAAGCGAACCGTTTTTCGGTTTTATATGCACGTCGAATTCATTTAAATAAATTTTATTTTTCATGGGCGGCGTCCACGGACCTTCAAGCGGTTCGACATCCGATACGGAACATATGTGTTCGACCATTGCCTCAAGCTGCGTTGGATTTTTTTGTTCGTCCGCCGGTTTTTCGCTGCCGGCTGCCGGATAAATTTTCGTCGGTTTTCCGTCCAGCGAAAGGGTATGTATTTCGTTTTTTACAGCGACCGGTTTATTGCCGGCCACATAATCCGCTCCCGAATACGCCGATTGGAACAGCTCGTATATTTCGTCGTTGCCTACTTGCAAATATGCGCGGCCCGGCTGCTTTATGTATGCGGCGTCGGGCTTTTTTAATACACCGTTGCTGTCGCCTTCGGTTTGCACCTTCAGGCACATTTTAAATTTCGAATTGCTCCATATTTGATCGTCCACCACTCCGTCCGGTTTTTGCGTCGCCAAAATCAAATGAATACCGAGGCTTCTGCCGACCCGCGCCGCGCTGACCAGTTCCTTCATAAATTCGGGCTGGTCCTGCTTTAACTCGGCGAATTCGTCCGCGATAAGCACAAGATGCGAAACGGGTTTCATTTCGGAATTTTCAAACCTATAGTAAAGCCGCTGATACTTGTCTATGTTGTTTACGCGGTAGCGGTCAAAAACTTCCTGTCTTCGTAATATTTCGCCCTTGATGGAAAGCAGTGCGCGCATGGTTTGCCTTCCGCTAAGGTTCGTAATAACTCCGGCGAGATGCGGCATGCCTTTAAAAACATTGGCCATTCCGCCGCCTTTATAATCGATTAAAATAAACGTAACATCATGCGGATGAAAATTTACCGCGAGCGATATGATCAGGCTCTGAAGCAATTCGCTTTTTCCGGAGCCGGTCGTTCCCGCGACCAGCCCGTGCGGTCCGTGTCCTGTTTCATGCAGATCAAGACTGAAGACGCACGACCCCGTGCTTCCCCCGAGTCCGATACCTATCGGAACGCTCATCCCGTTGTATGTCCTGTTCGTCTCCCAATTTTTTATGATGTCGGTTTTACACAGATCCTCAGACATATTAAGTCCCGCTCTAACCAGCATTTGGTTAAGAGCGATCGATTTAGGCAGAGTATAGTTAGAAGTGTTGGCGCGTATGCGAAGCGAAGCGGCTTTTTGCGCGGCCGTTTCAATTTTTGCAATATCGATTGCATCGGGGACGAAAACCGATTTTTCTTTATTAATTCGGTCTGTTTTTTCCGCCGTTTTTTCTTTTATGGATACGACGGTGCCGCAGCCCGTCGGCAGCGAAGAAACCTGTTCGGCGGCAAAAACCGCGCAAACTCCTATGCGCGCGTTTGGCTCGTAAATAAATTTTCGAATCTGTGCATCTTCTATAATGCTTGGGTCTTCGACAAAAAAAATGTAATGCAAGCCGCCGCTAAAAGCGCCGTCGCTTCCTTCGGCGCGGCGCTCGCGCTCTTTGAAAAGCGCGTTTAATTCCGCAAGCGCGTTGCCCGCCATATCTTTGCCGCAGAGGCAATAGCGTGAAGTCATTTCGTCGTTCCATATGTGCGGCATGAAACGGATCCAACTGTATTTTTTTATCGTCTGTTCGTTTGCCAAAACGATTACCCTGACGTCGTCGTAACCGTGATGCGTAATTATTTGCACGAGAAGATTGCAAAGCATTGCAGAAGTTTTTTCTTTCGGGCCCGCAATGCCGCAAACTTGCGAACTTTTTAAATCTATGCAAACCGGAACGTCTAAAATTTGGTCGTACTTTAACGCCAAGGCCCGCGGCTCTCCGGCGAGCGGGTCTGTTTCCATTACGCCGGCTTCTCTTCGGCCCGCGCCTGCCACGCGCAGCGACATCTTAGTTGCGCCGGTACCCGCCCTAAGCAATAAAAAATCGCCGTAAGAAGGAGTTCGCTCCCACAAATTCGGCGAAAGATTTTTTAACAGCGCAACACATCCGTTCGGATCGGGATGATTTTTTTTAAGCGCATCCGCTTGTTGGCGCGCCGCTGTCATTAATTCGTTTTCTTTATTTTTTATGTACTGCTTGTATTTTTTTTCTCTGTTTTTTTTTGCTTTGACATACTTGCGCATTTGGCTGTTGTAATTTATCAGCGAACCGATTATTGACAATGTCGCCGCTGCCACCGCGCCGATCATGAATATTGGTTCGGATATAAAACCCGCTCCCGCCGACTGCCCCGCCATATAAGTAAAAACAGTGATGGAAACTGTGACTATTGGCATAACTAAAATTGAAAACCACGAGGTTTCAGGTTTTTCCGAAACATTCGGCGGCGCTTCAAGTTCCAATTCGCCGCTCGGATAGTCGTTTATAATCCTTGGTTGTCTGGTGAATTCCATTTCAAGCCTCTTTCGGACTGCCGCCGTCTGTTCCCACGCATTTCCATATCCCGCCGCTGCGATAAAAAATTTTTCCGTCGACAATATGCAAATGATTGGCGTTGTCCCCGCAAATTTTTTCAGGTCCGCCATGCTCGGTTTCGAGCCTGAATATCGATCCGTTTCTTAACGAATCGGAAAAAAATATGTTTCCGCCCGCGCCGTTAAGCGAAACAGGCACAATGCGGCCGACAGCCCTCGGTTTTTTTTTGTCCGTAGTGTTGACCCATGACAGATAAAAATTATTGCTGCCGTCCGCAAAAAATATTTTTCCGCCGGCATATACCAATCC
>Ga0123353_10015211_pt1 | contig 11161 bp, 6 predicted proteins | sample TergutLab28metaG_3_FD_92763 | JGI IMG/M metagenome (GOLD analysis project Ga0123353, IMG submission 92763) | Labiotermes labralis P3 segment gut microbial communities from Petit-Saut dam, French Guiana - Lab288 P3 | ecosystem: Host-associated > Arthropoda: Insects > Digestive system > Gut ... | reverse complement strand
GCTTGGCCCCAGTAGGCCCAGCCCTGGTCCGTGGCGTCGCTGATGTCGTCGAGGATCCACTTCGCCACGGGCAGGCCGTCCCATTCGGACATCAGGATCACGTCGCCCAGGTTCCATTTCACATAGTCGTGGAACTTGCCCCTGTCGGCGTTCTCGCAGTCGAGATGATCCGCTTTGTCCCAGGTGTGAATCGTGTACAGGCACTCGGCCGTGGGGTGCAGACGATGATCGACGGTGTTCTGGTAGGTGCCTCTGGTGACGGTGGAATCGAAGGACTCGAACGGACCCTGGACAAAATTCGTCAGCAGGCGCGCGCCGTTTTTGCCGAACAGGTTCGTGGTGCCGTCCGTGCGCAGGTAGTAGCGCGGGGTGGTCGTGCCGTAGGCCGTGAAAGGCCCGACGATCTGGCTTTCGGTGAAGGTCAGGCCCATGTTTTCCAGGGCGAGCCGGAAGGACGCGCGGTGCGCCGCGCCGGTGCCCGCGCTGGCCACGAACGTGCCGCTTGCGTCCACAAGCAGGAACAGCTCATTGCCCTGCGCGTCGGCGGCGTAACTGTAGGTCTGCAAGGCGACTTCCATGTACTCTTTGAGCTGGATGCGGACGAAAATTTCCCCTTCGCCCGTGTTTTTCACCGAGATTTTCTTGTCGACCAGGTCGCCTTCCTTCCAGTCGTCGGGCTCCTCGAAGTCCTCGATGAGCCGCACATCCTGGACGATTTCGTCCGGGCCGCCGGTGAGCACGTTGGTCTTGTGCTGGCTGTTGTCGACCCACGCGAATACCGCGCCGACGATCAGCGACAGGGCCACAACGCCCGCCAGGGCTGCGTAGATGATACGTTTTCTTTTCATATTTAAGAACTCTCCTCTAAAGTTGGGGTATTGCTTTTTTGCTTTTGGGTTGACTTTTGCTTGTGAATCGCGTATAATAGGGGTAAGGAATGCAATGAATTCATAGGAGGTTATCGTATGGAACTGGCTAAAATTACCGCTAAAGGGCAGATTACGCTGCCAATTGCGATGCGGCGCAAGCTGAACCTCAAGGAGGGCGCAAAAGTCGCGTTCATCGAAAGCAGGGACGGCTACACGGTGGTCAACCCGCTGATGCTGGCAATTGAAAACGCGCAAAGGGCCTTCGCCGGAGAAGCCGAGCGCCTGGGCCTGCAATCGGAGGACGACGTGGTCGCCCTGGTGAAAGAGGTGCGCCGGGAGATGTGGGAGGAGCAGAATGCGCGTAGCGATTGACAGCAACGTTTTTATTTCCATCGCCGTATTCGGAAGCAAGCGGCTTGCCCAAATGCTCGCCGATATCTGCGAACACCACACGCTTGTCCTGTCATCCTACGTGGTCGAGGAGCTTTCCCGCGTGGTGCGGGAGAAGTTCCCCGGCAAGGTGGCGGCGATGGACAACCTTCTGTTCTATTTGCCCTATGAATCGGAGTTTACGCCCCATCGGCTGCCGGAGCATAACTGGTTTCAAATCCGCGATCCGAAGGACGAAAAGGTGCTCTACTCCGCCATTACCGCCGACTGCGATGTCCTCATCACCGGCGACGGCGATTTTGCGCCCATTGATCTGGAGCGCCCCGAAATCCTCAAGCCCGCCGAATTCATCGCTAAGTATCTCGCCTAACCGCCCCCCGGCCCCCATTTTCCGGGTCGGGGGCTTTTTGCTCTCCTGGGGTGCCCCCAGCCCGGTGCACTACTTCCGAACCGGGGGCTATGCAAAAGAAAAGAGGAAGATTAACCAACTGTCCAAGTAAACCTGGCTGTTTCAACCCATAAAGCTGGGAGAAGTTCGCGAAAGGCATTGACCGCGTCTTCGCTAACGTTGCCATTGGCACCAAGAGACGACGCTTGGCGGGCCTCGGAGCCAGGCGACCGGAGCCACCAAAGCACGTAGGTGCCTTCTCTGCCGAGGGCCACCCAATTGGTGCGCGGGATGGAGCCTACTGGATGTACTATGGACGTGCTGCCGTTCCACCAACTTCTTGACATGTAGTTGGCGGCTTCCTGGAAGCTTAACAGGAAGGCTCCGCTGTCAGAACCCGAGGGGATGCTGAAACCATTTGCGGCGTTTAAGTTTGCCCATGTGCCGCGCCTTGAAAGTGCATTGTGGTTCACAGCGTGTTGCCCAATGCTGGTGCCTGCCATAGTGCCCCACCAGGCATTCAAATTCGTTTGTGCTGTGCTGCCAATGTAGTTGTTGCCTCCGCCATTAGGATTGAATATGCTGTGAGGGCTAGGCAGACTATCTGTGCGCAAAATCAGGCTGTAGCCGCCGTTGCGGGCGATCTCGATCCAGTCGGAGCCATCGCCAGCTTGGGCTGCGGTTAACCTGCGGCCTGCTACGGGGGTGTTTCCGCCATCCACGGGCGGGATGACAGGCGGGTTGACTGTAACGGTGAAGGTGCTGCCCACCTGCGCACCAGCTTGGGTTACGGCCCGCACGGTTGCCGTGCCCGGCGCCACCGCCGTGATTCTGTTGTCCGCGGAGATGGAGATAAAGCTGCCGCCGCTTACGGCCTCAAGCTTCATCACGCTGGTGCTGTTGGAGGGCGTGAGGGTGAAGGTGTAGGCCTCCGTCTCGTTGCCCACGGTCATGGTGATGTCGCCCCATGCCGGGCTGGTGGTGAAACTCGTGGCGGGACGGGGGTCGGGGCCTGCCGGATTCACCGTCACATTCACAATGAACGTGGCCGTGCCCACGCCGTTTGTCACGTTGAAGGCCGCCGTGGTGCTGCCGGTCAGGCCTGCCGCAACGGTGATGTTGCCGCCGCTCCAGTTTATGGCCGGGTTGCCCGCTGTCCTTGCCACGGTAGGCGCGGGGATACCGGTGATGGCAAATGCCTGGCTGTGCGCGGAATAGCCTTCGGTCAGCGTGATGTTAACGTTCTGGAAGTCAGAGCTGTTGGGCAACAGCGGCGCGGAGCCCGTAGTCGTCCAGCCGCCGTCCTCGGTGGGGTAAACGACCGTGCGGCCGGGATTGAATATGGCGTACACGAAGGGATGCCTTACGTTGCGCGGGCCATCCGCGGGGGCGGCTTCCAGTTGCAGGTAAATATGGTAACCATTGTGAAGCGCGCCTGTGCGGACGTAGTAATTGGTGCCGTCCGGTCGAATATGCGCAACGCCGCAGAATTCACTCTTGCAGGCTTGGGCGAGCTGTTCTCTCAGTGTCTTGTTTTCTGCCAGCAGCCGTTCGATTTCCGTGCGCAGCTGTGCCAGAGTGGTTGCGTTAATGTCTTTCATTTCTGCGATCGCTGCCAAAAGCGCATCGACTTGGCCCTCCAAGCCTTCCAGGTACGCAATCCGCGCAAGCAAATCTGCCCAATTATTCACGCCAAGCAGATTCTCAAGCGCTTTAATTTGGCCTTCCAGCTCCAAAATTCTGAGTCGCCTCGTTTCGCATAGGGCGCAGGTCCCTACTGTATACGGAATCATGTTGTCGCTGCCGTCCAACCTGAACCAGCCGGGGTAGATGGCCTCGCCTTGCGGATTCAGCCGCAGGTAAAGATCGTTGCCTTCATGCGTAAAGGTGGTCTTGATGTACCGATAATCGCCACGTTCGATAATCGCGCCAGTGGCGGGTCTCAGGGCGCCGATAGCGGTTTCGATGGCCGTGCGCGCGGTATCCATCTGCGCGTTTGTGGGGTCGCCCGCAAGCAGGGTTCTTGCCGCGGCGAGCGCCGCTTGCAGCGCGGTAAGATCCCTATAGGGGTTCGGCGTCAGGCCGTTGATGGTATCGCCCTTGCTGACAGCGTCAAGCAATCTGCTCAGGGAGGTGTCCTCTCTGCCGGGCTCAACACCCACGCCGAACAGGTAGTGGATGTACTGCGTCACGCCCCAGCGGTCGGTGAATTCGCCCAGCAGCAGGGTCATGCCCACTCTCCTGGCGAATATTTGCTGGCTGCCCGGGGTGGTCCCCACAACCTCAAGAATGGTGTTGTCCAGGGAGGTCCACGTCACTTGGGCGGCGAGTGCCGTCTGGATGGCAGGCGTGCCTTCGTAATTGGATTCGTTGGCGTCAAGGTTCGCCTCGTTGGGGGCCCAGGGCGGGTTCGCCGGCACGACCGGCGCCGCGGTTCTGAAATATCTGATCCCAAGGTTAATGGGCGTCGTGCTGGTGCCGTTCACAAAGCCATTGCCGCCGTTTGGCAGGTTGTAGCCGGTGATGGCGTTGGGGTCAACGATTTGGAAGTTTAAGTCCTGCATGAACACAGCCGCATTGGTGACGCGGACAATCTGCGCCACGCCGGCCCTTTTCTCGCCATTCCTGTTGAAGCTGTAGTTGGTGCCGACGATGCTAAACGTCCCAAAAGAAGGATCCATTACTCTCGCGGTGGATAAGCCCCCGGTGCTGAATGTGAAGGGACTGCCGCCATGGGGCAGTACGTTGTGCGTGTTCGGCTGCTTGAGCCGGACTGTTTTGTCTGGCTCTCGCGCCAGGGTGGTGGCAAACCCCACTACCAACGCGGAGATCAGTAAGGCAGCAGCCACGATCGCCGCAATGATGCGGTTCCTGCGCTTTTTAAGTATACTCACGATGTACTCCTTTTTTCATTTTTTATCAGCATAATATGTTTGACAGTGCAATTTAGAATAAGCTAAATGTAGTATAAAGCTCACCGCCGATAATTCCGTATGTAAGTCTTGCGTCAATGACCACTGTCTGTTTTACGGTGCCGCCAGGGCCAGGAACATCACGCATTAGCGGAATCTGAACGTTTACATACCACTCGCCGTCAAAGAAGGAGTCGCGCTCCGCTGGAATGTTGGGGTCTATGAGAGTGGGCGGAATGTAGCTGTACTCTATGACACGTTCGCCGCTTCTGCTCGGCCTGGGATCCGCTTTGATGTTGATGTTCGAGGATGTGAGCTTGCCGCCATTTAAGCCAGCCAATGCGATATAATCAATCTCAACGCCGTCCAGGCTAAAACCGTCAGCTGTGTCAACGATATCGTCTAACCTGAGGTAACCCAAATGCAATTGGCCGGGCAAGGTGGGGCCTGGGCTTGTCAAGACAATCCTGGGCGGCGTTGTGTCATAGTAAACGGATGCAACCATAAAATCGCTGTCAACGGCTGTTTGTGCATTGTTTTCGGGCGTTACGTTCTGCCTGGGCGTAAAGGGCGAGCCGGCAGGGACCGTGGGTTTCGTTATAATGGCAGAGCCGGGGCCCGCGGGCGGGTTAACCACAAGCGTAAACTCACGCGTCGCCGTAGCGCCCGAAGTGTTGTGGGTGGCTTGCACGGTGAAGGTAGACGTGCCATCCGCAGTGGGCGTGCCGGTGATGGTGCCGTTGGCTGTGTTAAAATTCAAGCCGCCTGGCAGCGTGCCGCTGGTAATCGACCATCCATTGGGCGCGGCATGTTCGGCTTGGATTTGTGTGGAGGGATAAGGCACACCGACTGTGCCGGCAGGCAAGGTTTGCGGGGGGGTCGCGAAATCGGGCACCGCAGCCGTGCCGACCACAATGGTGAACTCGCGCGTCCCCACGCCGCCGGTAGCGCTATTCGTAGCTTCCACGGTGAAGGTGAATGGACTGCCTGCCGCAGTGGTGGGCGTCCCGGTGATGGCGCCGGTGGTTGTGTTAAAAATCATGCCAGGCGGCAGCGCGCCGCTGGTAATCGCATAGCTGGTGGCGCCCGGGGCTTGGATCTGCGCGGTGTATGCTGTGTTGACTGTGCCCGCAGGCAAATTGGGCGAGGTCGTGAAGGAAAGCGTCGGCGCGGCGGGCGCCTGATACAGCGGCCAATGCGCGGGGAACCCAGCGTCGCCCCTGCTGAACGCCGCCATGTGGACGTACAGATCATAGAGCATCAAGTCTTCCGGGACAACCCTTGGCGTGATGGTTTCGATCAGCAATTTGGTGCGGTCGCCGGGCGCGAGGGCCTGGCCCCAGTAGGCCCAGCCGATATGGTCGGCCCTGTCGTCGATGATCCAGAAGGGGCCCTGCGTTCCATTCCAATCGTTGAGCCACATCCAGTCGGTGCCCTGTACGCCAAAGGCCTCAACAGAGATATAGCTGTGGCAGTCGTTGGCGCAACGGGTCCAGTCGTGGGGCTCGTAGTATCTCAGATAGTCTTCATGCCGTGCGTCTTGCTGCCCATCAATGATGTCGACAAGGCGCGGGCTGTGGGGCGTGCCTGTGATGACCTTGCGGTCAGCGACTACCGGCGACGCGTCCTTGACAACAAAGGCGCCGTATTGCCCGTTCGGGTCGCCCGCGATTGTCGGAAGATAGAAGAAAGGCACGTCATCGAAATAGCCCTTGGCCCTTACCCATTCCCTGTCGCCGTTGAGCATAGCATCGGCCAGGTTCGTTAAAAAGGCCGCGCGCTGCGTACTGTCAGCGATCACGGTGTTCCAGATGCCCAGCGTTGAAAGTTGTCCCGCCAGCGCGGTCACGGAAGTCCCGGCCAGCGCGGTCAACCCATCGAATTGCGCCTGGGTGATCCTGACGAAATTGCCGTTGGTGTCCACCATAAAGCGAATGGGTTCTTCCAGCAGAGTCGCGTTAACAGGATTCGTGTCCGCGCCCGTGATGTAGGTGTACCGGTAGGGGGTGATGTCCATGTACTCCAGCAGTTGCAGGCCGACAAAAATGTCGCCCCAGTTGCTGCCCGGGAACTGCGGGGAGACGCCGCCCATGTTCCGAACAGCGACCCTCTTTTGGATTGGAATGTCCTCCCTCCATTCGGGATCCTGCTCGAAGTCTTCGATCAGCCGTGCCTGGTAGCGCGCCATGCCCTGCACGGTGTTGGCCCTCCGCTCGCTGCGGCTGTTGTAGGCGAAGGTGCCGCCCGCGGCCAGGGCCAAAACGAGGACGATTGCGGCCGCGCCGCTGAGGATGCGCTTGGTTTTCGGTTTCATGCTTGATCTCTCCTTTGGTTCACAAATTTTTATTCATACGGTTCCCCTTTTCGCCATTTGAGGGGGGCAGGCCTCATGCAGCGATCAGGTAAACCGGACAAATCATAAAGCTTCTTCAGGGCGATATATGCGATTTTAATATCTTTTGCCGTGGTCTTTTACGCGACAACGCTTTGTGTTATCATACAATCACTTTCTTGCCTTCCTTTTCGTCAGGACTTTTCTTGAATGCACCCTTGAGAAAAATCGTCAGCAAGACAATTCCGCCCATTCCGCCGATGGTGAGTATGATATTTTCGCGCAGCCGGGCAAGCCAGCTGCCGAGGCGGGGCACGCAGGCCCGCACCACGCCGGCGACGTTTTCTGCAATCACGATATCAAAATCCGGCGTATCGTTATTGATGCCCTGTGTCTCAAATCCGCGCGCGCCGGTGCCGTTGTATTCCTCAATGATGCCAATCACGCGATGCGTGACGGAAGTATGCTCGTCTACCATAAAGGTGATATCATCGCTGATTTTGATCTCGTTGGGGTCGGTCTTTCGGATAATCACGAGCGAGCCCTGCGGGATTTCCGGCTCCATCGACCAGGTGAGCACGTTCAGCAGCGAGTAGCCCATCACCGGGATTTTGTCCCCCTGCGAGATGAAGAACGCGCCCACGGCGATGGCCGCCAGCACCGCGAAGAACAGAATATTCGAAATAATGTTCCAGGTTTTTTTGCGTGAGTTTTTTTGCTCGAGCAGCGGGTCGCACCAGCTGGAATCCGGATTGCAGTCGCCGTAAGGGCAGATCGCCGCGTCGATATCCCCGATCAGCGCGTCGACTTCTTTCCTGCCCAGACCGGCGATCAGTTCGTCAATCCACGAATCGCAGTCCGTCATTTCCCCGCCCGGCATAATTTCTAGCACGGGTTGCATGGTCTCTACCCTTTCTAACTTTTACGTCCTTTCGCCCAAATTTTTGGTGCATATTTCCAATGGCAAATACTTGCAATTGTCAAGAAAATGCGGTATACTATGATTGTGTGCCGGCTTTCCGCTAAGAGTTTCGCTGTTTACGCAATATCGCGAGCAGGCCTGCTTTCCGCATTCGCGTTATACGCAAAACACTGAAACATCAAGGTTTTTCGGCTATGCGCAAGGATTTGTCACGCAGGCATGACGGCTCATTTGACGGCTTAAAATTTCCCGCGGTAACGCGCGACAACACAAAAACAGCGCAGCCAGAATCAATCTGACTGCGCTGTTTTTATGCGTATTATTCACCAGCGGCTTGCCCAGCCACTCGAATTATTTCAACATAAATCACGCCGCCGCAAGCCAATCCAGCTTGCAAACAGCCGCGCGGCGGTGCTCCAAGAGGGAATCCGTGTAAATGTCCAAGGTCAATTTCGCGCTGGAATGCCCTAAAAGCTTGCTGACGGTCGCTACGTCCACGCTGAGCTCCATGCAGCGGGTTGCGAAACTATGTCGCAGAGAATGAAAGCCCACGTGAGGAATCTGCGCCTCCTGGAGCAGCCGTTTAAAACGATACTGCATGACGCGCGGCTCCGTATGGCTCTGGCGGCCGGCGACGACGAATTCTCCCCGCGCGCGTCGCTGATGATCCCGCAAAAGCCTTGATAATTGGGCGTTTAGCGGGATTTGCCGCAGCGAGGAATCGCTCTTGGGTGAGCTGATTTTCACCTCGGTTTTCGCGCCCTTGTCGTGGGAATTCAGCCGCTGCAGCGTGTGCCTGACATGCAGCACGCCGTGCTCGCCGTTGTCGAAATCGACGTCCTCCCAGCGCAGCGCGCAGATTTCGCCCACCCGCATGCCGGTGTAAAGCGCCAAAATCACCTCGATCCCATGGCCTTTTTCATTATTTCGCAAGGCGGACATGGCCGCTTTTTCGAGCCGCTGCTGTTCAGCGCGGGAAAGCGCACGCACCGACTTTTGCTTCGATTTGGGCAGCGCGATCCCCTCGCAGATATCCTGGGCCATGGCGCCGGACTTCACAGCGCAGCGCACTACACCGCAAAGGTAGCGAAATATATTACGAACGGTGCCGTCTGCCAGGTCGCTGTTGTGCAAGTTCAACAAAAATTCCTGCGTCAGCTGCGTTGTCAGGCGATGCATCGGCATGGCGCCAAGCGCCGGCATGATGTGATTGTGCACGATGCGATGGTAGCTGTCGTACGTTGAAGGCTTAATTCGGCTGCGCCGCTTTTCAACGAGATTCGCCAGCAGGTAATCGCCGAAAGGCTTGGTGCACTTGGCTTCCAGGCTTTTCTCGCAGTACGCGGCCTTCATCGGCATGAGGCGATTCTTCACCTCCTTGTAGCTGCAGCCGTACACCGAGCCAAAGCGCGGCTTGCCGTCCGGCTTTCGCCCTTTAATGTAGCGGCCTTCCCAGCGCCCGTCGCGGCGCAGATAGATGTTTTCTCCTCGCCTTGCCATGATCATCTCCCCTTTTAAACTTGACGGCTCATTTGACGGCTAAAAATATTGAAGAAAAAATTGACCATTCCTGTCAAATTCCTGTCTATTCCTGCCTTGCTCCTGAATGTTCGCTAACAAATTTTGGGTTTCGCCAATTTTATTGCTGAAAAACGTGAACGTATTCATCGCCAGCGCTTGACTTTGGCCGCTTTCGCGGTGTAGAATGGGCCAAGAAACTCTCGAATGCCTAAAAGTTTCTCTTGACATCCTGCGCTCCGCGTGGTATGATCTTCCGTCAATTCGAAAAGGAGCCAACCTTAACGGTTCAAGCCGTTACGCGCTGGCGCGGTTTCGCGATATTGCGTATAGTGAGAACAAAAACTCAAACATCATCGACATGAATTCGACGGTGTTTGTGTGATTCAAGTTATCCATATTTTACATCTTAACCATCAGTGTAGCATTTTTTTGCCATTTTTTCAATAAGATGGGGGAAGATTTCACGAGGAAAGTTATGGAAAAACTGTGAGAGCTCACAAGTCGCTTCACACCTTCGGCTGCGCTTTTTTTCGCATAGGTGTCGGCGTTGGCGCGGGCCGTTGTTCTACCACAACATCGGGATATGCCTTGGCAATCGCCGCTTCAATCCTCGCTTTGTCCGCGTATTTCACCTCCCGCGCGGCATGGCTTGGGGTTACATATGGGTCTGCTTCATCGAACTGAATACCCCATTTGAAGAACAGTTTCAGCTTGGAAACGAACGGGTGCGCCCCGGTTTTCAGCACAATGAAGCTGCCTTTTTGCATGGATTTCAGCTCATCGGCGCTCATCAGCGGACGATGGGTCATCTGCAATTGCTGCGATGCACTGCCTTTTCCGCGCGTGACAGTTCCCGACATCACCGTCCTACTGCCCATGGATTTACTGATGCGTTCGGCGCTTTCGCTGCCCGGCGCGAAGCCGCCCGCGACGGTTAGCTGCGTGTTGTCCGCGATGATTGAAGCGCCCTCGCGGCCGTAAGATTTTTCTAGCTGCTGATAACTTTGAATGATCGCGACAATGGAAATCCTGCGCGAACGCGAGGCGCTGAACATCATTTCGGCGGATTGAATTGCGGGGAGCGTGCCGAATTCGTCCAGGTAAAACATTGCGCGTTTATCGAGTTTTCCGCCTTTGGCGTTTGCGATTTCGAGCAATTCGCCGTACAATTGCTGAATAATTAGGCTTACGAGGAAAAACTTTGTGGGATCCTCTTCGGGGAGTATCACAAACAGCGCGGTTTTCTCATTACTGAACTTTTTTGCGTCTACAATCGTCTCAAAACAGAGCATGTTCTCAAGTTCTGAATCCAAAAACGTGTTCAATTTCGACAATACAGTTGACAAAACCGAGGCCATGCCCTCGCCGCTTGTGTTGAGCGCCGCGCTTGAATGCCATTTGGCTCTGTGTTCGCCCGGCAGCCGCTCCATGAGCAGCTGAAAGCAGTTTTTGCCCTTCACCTGTGAGGGCGTGAGCAGGTCCTGGGTGAGCTTGAACACGCTGACGATGTGCCGCTCCTCGGGCTTGGCAAACTCGGCGATGATGAGGATCGCGGCGGTAAGCAGGCCTTTGGCACTATCATAAAAGAAGCTGTTCGCGCCTCGGTTCGAGGTGTCGCCGATGATGGTTTCCGCGATGATTTTGGCGTGCTTTTCCGCCTTGGCCTTGGAGCCCACGTCCTCCGGGTTGCGCTTCCAGGCGTCGATATATTGGTTGACCAGGTGCAGCGGATTGAAGCCGTCAGATTGCATGGGATTGCGCAGATCGAGCACCGCAACGCCATAGCCATAGCGGTCTTGCGCGATTTTGCCGTACCAGCGGGCGATG
>Ga0123353_10015210_pt1 | contig 11161 bp, 7 predicted proteins | sample TergutLab28metaG_3_FD_92763 | JGI IMG/M metagenome (GOLD analysis project Ga0123353, IMG submission 92763) | Labiotermes labralis P3 segment gut microbial communities from Petit-Saut dam, French Guiana - Lab288 P3 | ecosystem: Host-associated > Arthropoda: Insects > Digestive system > Gut ... | reverse complement strand
TCATGCAGATAGTCATCAATACAGATGCATAAAACACCAAAACATACCACACACAAAATGTTCAAGAACTACAGGACACCACACGCTTGCAGAAACACACTCACTCAGAGCCACACACGACACCGTAATATAGGTATAACACTTACCACTAGATAAATAAATTAACACAAAAACCTCTATCATTACAGCCTACACAACAACGTAACAAGTAGTCGCAAGCTCCTGAAGATGGATGTATTAACATCTGAAACATGTTGAGCAGTAAACTGACATAATAGAGCAAGTGTCATCAAGTTGGTCTACCTTTATTCAAATATCAAGATGATGCATGGTTCAATACGCATAAGACCTGTTACAAAGTGTGTTTTAGCACATCACCCTCATTTATTTGTAGTGACAGGCACGAAAATTTTCCGTAGGCATGTTAAAAATATTATACCGGCTGCTGCTGTTATGTAGTGGTGTATTATCATCATGATCTGCTTATTGTACTTTTCAACTTAGAACAATGAATGATTTAGTAAAACCTTCCAAGTCCACATTTTTGACAGTTGATTGATGTCGTTAGTTGCACAGAAAAGGCATAAAGGGCTGGAATTCCAATCTGGAAGCTTTGATAGAAAGTGTAGATTGAGGTTTTTCTTCAATAGTAATGTAATGGGCTTAGAAGTGATGTGGAAATATGGCATTCAGCCATGCAGTAAAACACAGTAAAATATATCTACAGTAGAATCCTCAGACTGTTAACAATTAAATACTTATTACAATATCAGGGGTAATTGTACAGATAAAACAGTTTATGGTACTTGTAACTGCAGTGTACAGTGACACATTTTTGTCATTTAATGACTCTCCTACCTGGGTACACTTTGTTAGTAGATGTTTTGGCAACCCTGTGGAGCAAATGATAGTGTCACTTTGTTGGTATCAGTTCATGAGCACAACGTGTGTGAACTGAACTTGCTGCAGGGCAAACACGAACATTGTCACTGCTGTTACAAAACAAAATTGAGAGGAAAGGGTGAGGAGAATAACAGTGAACAAGAAGGAGAAAGTAGTGAGCTTGTTAGTTAAGGCATGGTGCTTGAGTATGTTGGCAGTTTGCTTGATTAGGTGGGTCAGAGTGTGTTGGAAAGCAGTGACTTTGCAGCTGCTGGATTCTAAACAGTTCACAAAACAAATGATCACTAAAGAGTGCTTCTCTAAATAAACATCATTTGTGTGAAAGGCAAGTAAAGTAAACTGTCATGTTTTGTGGAAAGACAAACAAAATATTCTGCATTCACTTTTTTTTTTTCCAGTTATTGATGCTTCTCCCCCCCTTACATTGGCCTGCATAATGTGAATTCTGCTGTAGAAGAATTCAGTTGAATATTTCACTTAAAATATGAATTGTACTCACCTGTTTGTTTTGTATTTTACAACTTTATTTCACTTCCTGCAGTCATTCTGCTTTTCAGATCCATGGAATGTGTGTGTGTGTGTAAATATATTAAGTATACTACCTCTTCGAACATGGTGAATGCTGGATAAGTACATACGGATGTATTGTATTACAGGTGCAGTCCCAGTGACCATCCGACCACCACACCCACAGAACCTGCAGACCACACTGCCAACGGTGCGAATGATAGTTGAAGTTAGTAAATCTGTGCTCGTGCTTTCCAACCAGAATGTTATCAAGCTGCTCAAATCTAAGGTACAGTTGCTAATCATAGTGATTGCTGCTTTTACAATTGCACATTCCACATCAGTTCCTGGATTGCAGGTGCCCATTCTTGTAGTTGGCCTACCAGTAGACCAGCTGTGTCCTGGTATAAATGTACTTTGACACACATTTCTTGTAATTGTTTGCATCTGAAGCTAACCTTTATAAGTAAAATGACATGGATAAGAGAATTGTATCAGAGGGAGGAGTTACAGACATGAGATGAACTGCATGTCACTGTTATTATTAAGTTCTCACTATGTTTGGGCGCTACTGTCAGTGAGGCTGAGGAAAATATTTTATAATGTTTGAGGCTTGCACCATAAATGAATGTACTGAGCTCTTCTTTGATGACCAGCTGTATCAAAATTTAGTTAAATACATCCAACAATAATTGATACTGACATGACTGCAGAGATGGCAGGTCTCCAGAATAGTGTTTTTTTAATGCAAACATGATGTGTTTGATTCCCTGAGAAAATTTTTGTATAAAAAAGACACACAGTTTTATTGCTTGGGTTTGTACTATAAGCAGGTTATCTTTGTTAGATCTGGGTTCCTCACAGTGGTTTTGCTGAAGATCCAAGTGTTCTGGAACATGATGCTGTGCATTGGGCATGAGTTTTCGATGTTCCAAAGGATTGTAGTGCCTTCATCTTTAGGGGTCAAGCAGTCAAGTAGTCTTGGACTGCTTGACCCTGAAGGTGAAGACACTGCAGTCCTTAGTAACACCAGGAACACATGGCCCAATGACAGTGTCACGTCCCAGAAGAGAATGAATCCTCATTAACTTTGTTTCTTGTATGGTTTGGTCTTTACTTCATTGACCTTATATCTGTGACCTTTGTGTACCATCTTCCAAGCAAGCACAGAGGGGAGGTAGAAATACAGCTGTACCCATGCTCATCCCCAGTGCTGCAAGAGGGTGGGTGGTCAGCACCACAACCCAGTTGGTTAGCCCTGGGAAAAAGACCTGGTGCCCACTGTATCAACTAATTTATATGCCCTTTTATAAGTAGCTCTGCAGAGTAAATTCCTTCTTCAGAATATGACAGCCTTTGATGGAACCAGAACATGGGTTCTAATTTGCATTGAGCTGGCAGACTTTTCATGTGACTGTTCAGATTTCATATACGTTTATGTATGGAAATTTGTTTGGTAGTGTGTAATGTAGATTCTTTTGTCTTATTGCTCCTCATCCTCTTCCTCCTCCTCCTCTTCCATCTCCTCATTTTCCTTCTCAGTTCCTTCCCACATTTTTCCTTACTTTCCTTCATAATCTGTTGCCCACTTGATCTTTGTCTTCCTTATGAGCTTTTTTTCTTTTAGCTTCAAAATCAGAACTTTACAGGCTTTTAGTTTTTAGTAATATAATGACTGTAAAGTTTGTACATTTGTTTCACACTTCATGCCACTTTGCTTAATTTGTCTTACCTGCTTCATGATGTGGTTTGCATTTCTGTGCTTCTTAGATATTGTGTTTATTTTATAAGTGCTACTTTCTTACAGTAGTAAAATTGAAACTGTTTTTTTTTTTCTTTTCCCACTATTTCATAACAGTGCAAAATACATTATTTGCTGATGTTAGCAATATATCTGGACATTTGCAGGAGGCCAGCAATGTTGTGGACATCAAGACATGGCCTGTCACACTAGATACTGATGACATGCCCAAAAAGAAGTTGCCAGTGATGTACAGGGCTCCCACAGCTGAAATGTTGGCATACCTTGACTTCAGGTAGAGTACCTGTGTTACTGAATGACACTGTTTTGTAGAATACGAGTTTGTAGTTTTGTGTGTATGTGTTTTCTGTTTATTTGTCTGTCAGTCTGTATTCAGTAAACCATATCACACACACTCAGAGTAAATTTTCTAGGCACTGTAGCCATGAAAAAAATTTATATGTCATCTTGATGTTCTTGGAGGACCATAATACTTTTCCACATGAGTCTGTCTATGATACAGGGCTTGGTGTGTACATATGACCTGAGTGCAGACCGTGAAATATGTTTATGATTTGTTACTTCCAAAATACCAATTTCATTTTAGTTTAAAGTCTGGTGAACATGTTTACTTACAGTTAGAGAAAATTAATGGAAGTGATTAATAATATGAAAGTTCTGCTATACCATCATACTTGTTGTTACTAATATATGTACAGTAAAATGTTTCATGTAGAATCTTTTGGTGCACCCTACATCTTACTGTCACATGACAAGGTCAGATGTTTATTAACTTTCGCCATAAAAAAAAAAGCTGAAAGTAGATTTTGCACATCTGCCATATTGTTACTTTTACTTTCTACAAAAGAAGTACCTAACAATAGCATTTTTGTGTGTTGTGTTATTACCACACAAAATATTGCAATCCTACATTTGTATACTAATAATGGTGTTTCCCCAGTGCTGCAAGTTTGCATAACCACCATGTTAGCACTATTTGTGTTTGGAAATTAAAAAGTACAGAGATAGAGTGGCTGCTGGTATCATGGTGTTCATACCAAGTTATATGAAAATTTGTGGTTTTATTCAGAAGTTCGTGAGGAGGGTATTGGACACATAGACATCATGATACCACATGCACATCTATCAGTATGAAATGACAGTAGAGTAAGTATGGTGTTTGTCTTCTATAAAGTAACAGAGTATGTGTTAAAGCAGCTGTTGAATAGTATCCAGAGTTGGGCCTTGTGTTGCAGTGTGTCAACCACAGGGATGCTGGCAGGCATCAAGATGTCCCACGCTGCCGTCACCTCACTGTGTAGATCCATGAAGCTAGCGTGTGAGCTGTACCCTTCAAGACACATCGCCCTCTGTTTAGACCCTTACTGTGGCCTTGGCTTTGCACTGTGGTGCTTGAGTAGGTGAGTAGGACTATCCACTTACTGTGTTTGAGTCAAATGTTTGTACCCTTTAGCAAGCCTCTGAAGGCTTGAATTTATTTCTGTCAAGGGCAACAGTGGACTTGGGTGGGGAATTTTTGCTGCTTTAACAAGTAAAATAGTACGTTAAAATAATCAGCAACTTACTATCTCCCCTCCAACTTGTTTTGTAGTATGTTTCCTGATCATTCTGTTGGTTGAACAGCACAGAATTCTGCAATAAAAATATCTAGTTTCCATATGGGCAGACCCATAGGTGAATCATAAATCTGGGAAAATAAGACAGTAAATCAGATAAGAGGGACTTCTTTCCTGATTCTGTTAATTATGTAGTATTTGCAAACATCTACTCCAATTTGCCAGTATCTTCAAAGCATCATATTTTCTACTAATAGTATTGTTACCAATGAAAAAATTGCCAAATAAAATGTTCATGGTATTGTGCAGAGAGCACCCCTTAACATCCAGGTACTCTACGAACTTAAGTGTTTGTAAAACACCTATTTGTCACATTCAGTGATGAGGATACACGTGTTGTGCATTTACTATGCTAACTACATTCAGACATGAAACTGTAGCTTATGATTCTTAGCCACCTGACCATAATGATTGCAGTTTGTCGCTTTGGTGTTCCCTTCTATGTTGTAGTAGACCTCATTTAAACATTGCTGTCATGTTGTGTAGATTGGTTACAAATGAGTGGAGCTGTACCTCCACCCTCCCCCCCTCCACCCCCCCCCCAACGTAGTTCTGGACCGAATAGAAAAAAAACTGCTTTTTTTTCTTGTTTTTTGGTTTGTTTACAAATGGTGGGGGTCTTCCCCCCCCCCCCCCCCCCCCCCCCCCCCCCAGTATGCCTTCATGGCATGGACATGGACAACTTTGTGTTTACTACTTGTTTTTTCGATCTCCATTTTGTGTCATGGCATCCATGCTACTGAAGTCGTCATAGATGATTTAGAATACCTAAGGGAAGTAGAAGAAGAAGAATTACTTTTAAATTTTTGTAGATTTCTATCATGAGGAAGCCAGTTAAAGGTGTAGGAAGAATTACTGACCTGTTTCAAGGACAGTGCACATAAATCTGTGTTTTATTGGGGAGTGGGGTTAACTTACTGTACATTTGGGTTTTGTTCTTAGTATCCCTCTGATGTATTTTCTTCCACTCAGCACAGTTATTTTTAAACTGTAAACTGGAAAGGGTACATAGTCAAACACAACTATGTCAGTTAAGATGTTTTAATGACTATACTAGACAACTACATGTTTCGGCCCCTACTGGCCATCTTCAGGATGTCTTCAAGAGAACTTAAGGCCCTAGTATATATATATATTGTGTGCGCTTATAATGACACACTACCAAATTTTAAACTGTAATTGGAACTTTTGGAGTTTTCTTACATAAATACGTCCAGCCAACAGACTGCAAGATGTAGGTAACTCTGGGAGGATTCTGTTCTAAATGTTGATTTTGTGTTCAATTGCAGCATATATTCTGGTCACCATTCCATTCTAATTCCTCCTTCGGAAGTGGAGGTGAACCCAGCGCTATGGTTGACAGCTGTTAGCCAGTATAGAGTTAGAGATACATTCTGTTCTTATGGTGAGTGATCTATTTCCAAGCTTTCTCAGAGAACTGCGGTTTCTCTCCAGCAACCTACGTGAGAACTCTAAAGCTATAATTTCTGTAGTTAAATAAAGGCAGGCATATTCCTAACATTAAACTTCACTTTGCAAACCAAATGTTCTATTCTGTAACATTGTTCTGTTTCTGACAATGGCAGAGTATTGGCCAAGACATGGAATATTTTTTAAGCTGACCCTGTCTCTGTCTTCTGCCTGGAGATGAAAACAGATTCACCTTTTGAAATATGGTGGAATATATCGTTTTTACCCCATGAACAGTGTCAAGAAATAGTAGTACCTACATAGTTTAGCATTAATTGTCGTTTTTGCAGTACCGTGCTGGTAATGCATCGTGCTTTCATCTCAGTACATAAAGCAAGTGCATGCCATACTTAACCAGGCACCTGCATTTGACCCTTCATTCATCCCCTTTATGCCTAGTTTTAAAATTCCTGACTGTTGCAGGTGCTGGAAAATTGAGACTGTGCAAACACCTAAGTTCAGTGTTGTGCATAGTTTCTCATAGTCATCCAAGTACAGTGATACCTCGGCTAACGAAGATAAACTCCTGGAATGGCCCGACCCTTCATGTTTGCTGCTTTATGTTAGCACGCGCATCCACTAAAACATTCGTTAGCTGAGTCCGAAAAAGAGCGAAAAAATCTTCGTTAGCCGAAAAATTCATCAGCAGGGTCACTCGTTAGCCGAGGTATCACTGTACAGTTATCCAGCTCATGTAAATCACTAAGCGTAATTTGAACCACCACCACCATTATTGTTGCCATTGTTTTCGTCGCCGTCATCATCATCATCATCATCCATTGACAGTTCCCACTGTGACAAAACCATTATTCTCTCATCTTTCTCTAAGCTCTCCTCTTCCATTTGTGTCCACCCTTTCTCCTCTTATTTATACATCTTTTCATGTAGTCTTTTATTTTTCTGGTGGTTATTTGTTTGATACCATTCCTGCTGTTTACGTAGAGTCCAGTTGTCATTCACATGTATATGTTCTTTCTCCACTCTATATTAATTCATCTTCCCTTGTAGTGCTTCCACTTCCATATCTTGCCCAGTGTCTGGTTATGGCATTTGTCCCATCTTGTTTGTTTCTTAGCACTGTCAGAACATAATATGAACTGCTCATAGTCTGGATGCTGAATATAATAAGGTGTTGCTAATATTGCAGGTGTAATGGAATTGTGTACAAAAGGTCTGGGATCATCAGTTAACCAGTTGAAGCAGCGAGGTGTGAATCTAGGCTGTGTGCGGACATGTGTAGTTGTAGCAGAGGAACGACCACGTATCACACTCACAACTAGCTTTTCAAAACTCTTCTCAGCACTCGGGCTTAGTCCAAGAGCCGTGTCTACCAGTTTCGGCTGTCGTGTAAATGTTGCGATATGTCTGCAGGTTAGTTATACCTGAAGTCATACAAATAAGCATGGTATGGCAGATGTTGTTAAAATATGTTACTTCACACTTCTGCAGTATTTAATTTTGGTTTGAGAAAAATTTTCTGTTCTGCATTTAATTGAACTCATTCTGTGATCCACAACATCTATTTCATGTGTATGTATGTGTGTATAGAGTGATCATATTTCTTACATAACTGAAGCAAACTTTTTTAATGTGACCCTACAAGTCAACTAGATGGCACCATGCTTGTTAATTACCTTGCAGGGAGCATCAAGCCCTGAACCATCTACAGTGTATGTAGATCTACGGGCATTGCGCAATGACCGAGTGTCGTTAGTGGAAAGAGGTAGTCCACATTCTCTCTGCCTTATGGAGTCAGGGAAGCTTCTACCTGGAGTTAAAGTCATCATTGCGAACCCTGAAACCAAAGGCCAGTGTGGGGACTCGCATCTTGGAGAGGTATGCATATGCAAATTCAGGTTCTTTTGTATGGTTATTGTACATCCACAGCTTTCATATCCCAGAACACAGACATGTTTCAGTGTGATGCCTGGCTGTGGGCTTTAACACTTGGACTGTATAGCCAACTGGGCAGGGATCACTTTATCATATGCAAGTATATAATTTAGCAGATGTAGCATTTGCTGAAGGCTATATCACAGTTTCCTACATTCACTAGCAGCTGTTCTCATTGACCTCAAAGGAGTGTAACAATTTGCATATTTTTGTCATCTATCATAGGCACAGTTCTTCAATCATTTATTCACGTCGGTCACTTACATTGTTGGGACTTACGCATTTAAAGATTTGTAAGCAGTAGATATGTGCATACAGTACATTTATGGCAACACTTATGGGTAGAGATGTAAGTCACAAGGAACATGTGTGAACACTTCGTATTGGAAGCAGAATAATCCCTTTCTACTTTTGTTCAACTTTATTGTCTCAAATTGAAAGAATTACACTCAGATATATTTTAATTGTTTCTTTATTATTTTGTTATGACTGTGGATAGCTCTGCATCTCTTATGTGTTTCCACTTTATTCATCTTGGTATAGAAATAATGAAGCACATGTTTTCCTTACAGATATGGGTGCAGTCAAGTCATAATGCAAGTGGTTACTTTACCATCTATGGTGATGAAAGTGACTATGCAGATCACTTCAGTGCACGCCTAGTGACAGGAAATACGGGTGAAGTTTATGCACGGACAGGCTACTTGGGCTTTCTGCGACGAACTGAATGCTCACAGCAGCAGGGTGGGACACAGCTGTCTGCCACAACAACATTGCTGGGTGGTTCAACGACAGCCATCAGTCAAACACAGAGTGACACTGCAAGTGGAGGTGAGGAGGATGACACTCCAGCCCTCTCACGCTGCCACGCTGCTACTACTGCTGCCTCGGCCACATCAGGTCTGGCAGCTCACCAGCTTCTTAGCACTCCACACACTGCCAGTCATCTTTCACTTAGACATTCACTGCTGCTTGACCCTGTCTGCACCTCCTAATATTTCTGCTTCCCAGTTTCTGAATTTAAGAGAGAAAAATGAGTCTGTAAATAGTTTCGTAAGGATATTTAAGCAGTATTGTTCCAAAAGTACCAGTTTTCAATGCACTGTCCAATTGTATCTTTAAATTCTGCATATAGTTAAAGATAAAGTGTAGAACTTCCTTATACGCACGTTTATTGATGTGCATATAGTTACGTCTTTGATTTCTGTGAAGAAATATTTGAGTAATCTTTACTTAGAAATGTTAGAAGCACTTTCAAAATATGGGCATAAATACTTCTGTAGGACATAAGCAGTCTTAATTTATTATGGCAACTTGACTGACAGTTATGAAATTGTGGAATGTGGCCACATTTGAAACTGCAAAGAACTGACATATTTATCAATAGACACAATGTTACTACTACTACTACTCTGCTACTGCTACTACTACTACTACTACTATTACTTTTTTTCTGTGGCGCTGCAGCCCAACGCAGGCCATGACCTCCTCATTCTTGAGGTTTCTAGATCACACACAATGACACATCACAGTCGGTAGGATTCCTCTGGACGTGTGATCAGTGTGTCGCAGAGACCTCTAGCTGACAACACACAGCACTCACAATAGACAGACATCCATGCTCCAGGTGGGATTCGAACCCACAATCTCAGCAGGCAAGCAACCGTAGACCTCCACTACTACTACTACTACTAATAATAATAATAATAATAATAATAATAATATGCCACGTGCATTCTGTTTTTATGTACATCTCCCCCTCCACATAATGACATTTAGATGGGCAGCTGGTCATCATAAATGTATCATCTTGAATATCCTGTGAATGTCTGCGTGATTGCTGCCTGGTATTTGTGTCGCATGTTTATACAACTGACACCCATTTATATCCAGGGCCTTAGGTTGTGTGCATAAAGTACAGATGGTGTAAGATATGAAATCAAATGATATTTTATTAGTATGTTTTGTTAAAATGATCTTGTGATTTAATCAAGCAGAAAAATTCACATGTAGTTTCATGAAACATTATCATGAGCATCATTCATTCCATCATCAGGAAAAAAAAAAAAAACTTATAGTTCTTCTTCAACATATAGGCACACTGGCTTGTTTAAAAAAATAAAATCAAAAGCATAAAAGTGATTGCCGCGTGCCTCTTTGTTTTATATGTTGAGTGATTTTCAGGTAAATTGCATTAATACAATTTGGTGCTTGCACCCACATCCTACATAGTTACAGGTTTCGATACCAATGGATTTTTATGTTCATTTTTTTATCCCTGTCTATAAACCTGTTCATTACGTTAATAAACCCTGTTATTATATTTACCGTTGACTGGCTGACATACAAATAAAGTACATTTGGTTGAAAAATTCCGGAAAATGGTTAATTTGATAGAAATTTCTATAATATGTATTTCAGAAACATAAAATTTACAAGAATAAAAATGAATAATATGTCAAGAAATTTGTGAGCTTTTAATAACAGAAAATTTATCTGGTGTAAATGGGTCGTCCTGCCACATGTTAAGTTTGTTGATTTATTTTGAAGTGCTGTAGCAAATCCTGATCTTATCTTTATTTCTGTTGTTGCTGCTCATTGGTTTTATTTATGATTTGAATGTTTATATGCTGTGTTTGTGTTTTCTGTGACACATTTATATACAGTTTTGGACCTTACTGCTCAATGAGTAACAGGTAAGCCATTGTATTTCTGTGAAAGGGAAACTCATCTTTTATAGTGAAATAATTATAATAATGATAAATGCATCTGCACAGAAACATGCTTATTGAATGATTATAAATTAATATTTTTCACCCGAAAGCAGTACAGTTTGGTTAAGCTGCTGCTAAGATAGAAAAGAACCAGAGGTGAGAAGGTTTGTGAGACTTTTGAGGTAAGATAAATGGTGACATGGTGTGTGAAAGTGTGAGATTCAACAATGTGAAAGAATCTGCTCTTTGCGCTTACACTTATATACAATATTAACCTGAATGTATGTTGACTCTGA
>Ga0123353_10015208_pt1 | contig 11161 bp, 6 predicted proteins | sample TergutLab28metaG_3_FD_92763 | JGI IMG/M metagenome (GOLD analysis project Ga0123353, IMG submission 92763) | Labiotermes labralis P3 segment gut microbial communities from Petit-Saut dam, French Guiana - Lab288 P3 | ecosystem: Host-associated > Arthropoda: Insects > Digestive system > Gut ... | reverse complement strand
GGCCTGTAATACTTTGTCCGGCATTGCCGGCGGATCGATCCATTTGCCGATCGCATTCTGAATCGCGCAGATCACAAGATGAGTGTTCGACAGCGAATGGCTGATGCCGTTGCCGCCATAGGCGGCGTTGCCGGCGCGCGTTTCCAGGAGATCAAGGTCCACCCTGGCGAAATCCAGCAGGGTGGGTTTTTTATAGTCGAACATGTTGGTGTTGAGCTTCACCCCCGTCGCCTTATCGTAAAAATAATCCTCAAACAACTGGCACCCCTGGCTGAAGAACATCCCCTGGTCAACCTGGCTTTCCAGCGAAGTCCGCCGCATGATTTTTCCTGTATCCGCAGCCACGCCGAACCGGAGAATTTCAACTTCGCCGGTTTCCGTATCCACCGCCACTTCACACATGGCGATGTTCATGGTGTCAAGCTGCGTTCCCCTGCCGGTGTTCCAGAGGGCGAGCGGCGGCCGTCCCGAATAGGCGGCAAACACGTTCGACAACGCGGCCTGGGCAAGTGGCACGCTTTTCGACGGATCCGATATTGCGAACACGTTTCCATTTTTAATATCCAGGTCTTCCGGTTTCAACCCTCTGAACGGGCTGGTCGGAATTGCGGTTTGAAACCTGCCAGGAGACAGCGGATTTTCAGCTTCCGCGATAACGGCTTGCAGGATGCGCTTTTTAAGTATATTGGCGCACTCCTTTGTGACCCACGAGGAAGCGGTGACGCCGTCGCTGCCGCCGCCGACCGGGGTGAAGGATTCACGATAATCGAATTCAATACTGACGTCTTCATAAGGAACGCCGACTTCCTCGGCCACGACCATTGCGTTACATTCCACGGCGTAAATTCCGGTGCAGGGCCCATTCGTGGGCATACGGACGATACCGTTGCGGAATTCCAGCACGCTGTCGTATGTGCGGCCGGAATGCCGCGGACTCATCTGGTAGCGGAAGCTCGCGCCGTGCATGCGGCCGTCGGGCAGTTTTCCAGTTCCGGCGGCGTGCCGGTTCCAGTTCATCATTTTTTTCCCGGCGGCGACGCAGGCTTCATAACTCGGCACGGGACGCGTATCTTCCTGGGAATCAGGACCGTGCAGATTCAGCGTCGCAATGTCGACGGGATCTTTATTCAATTTTTCGGCAATGAGATGAATGGCCATCGTGAGAGAGTCCCAGTTAAAGGGACAATGTACGCCGCTGAGGTACATCATGCCGCGGTTGGTGTCAACAATGTCCATGTTCTGCCTGATGTTCAGGCACCTCGTGGTGGTGTAGGGGCCATATCCCTGGTCGCCGGTGGTGCCGAAACTTGAGCTTCCGCGGACGCCGCCGTCCGCTATGGAATGATCGTCGATCGCCGTGATCAGGCCGTCGTTTTTAAATCCGACCCTCATGTGCATGATGCGCTGGTTCATCTGAAAATCGTACATTTCCTCGCGCCTGTAGAAGCAGCGCACCGGGCGTCCGACCCGTTTTGCCAGAAGCGGCGTGATTCGCTGCGATTTGCGCAGCCCCCAGTCGCAGTATTTGCCGCCCTGAAAAAGCCCTTGCTGAATCGTCTTTTCCAGCGGCATGCCGTAAAGCTGGCTTATTCCCGGCCTTTCCCGTACCGCGCCTTCAATATGCAAACACTCGCCGAGGCCGAGATATGGATTGTTTTCCCACCATGCGACCGAACCGGAAGGATTGGGAATATGCGACGAGAGTGGCGGCAGGGTGAGATCGTATTCGATTATATGATCGGCCTGTTTGAAACCGGCTTCAATATCTCCCTGGAGTACGTTTGAGTAGGAAACATTTCCCTGTTTCGGGGGATTGACGTTGTTTCCAACCCCGACCGTTGTTTTGGCGCCCGCTTTCGCCGACGGATACTTCGCGCGAATCACGGGAGCGTCCGGTTTCCATCCTTCGCGCAGATCGACAACATGCGGAAATATTTCCCATTTTACATCAAGCGCGCGCAGGGCTTCTTCGCAGATATCTTCGTTTTCAGCGACGACAATGATTGCGACTTCAGCGCCTTCCTGGTCGGCGAAATTGTCGAGCAGCGCGCCGGCCATATAGGTGCTGTTCTGGCCTGCGCCCAGCTTTATAACGTCTTCGTCTTCCCAGGTGACGATATCCACGACGCCGGGGATAGCCTTGGCCCTGGACGTATCGACGCTTACCGCCTGCGCGTTTGCGTAGGGGCTGCGGAGGAATTTGGCGTGGAGCATGTCGGGAAGAACAAAGTCGATGCCGAATTTCGCCACGCCGGTCGCCAGCGCCGGAGAGAGTTTTCCGGGAAGATTAGGCTTCCCGACAACGGTGAATTCTTTTCTTTGTCCGTTCACGCCTTCAAGATCGGCCATATCGTGCTCCCTGCTTCATTATTGACCCATTAAAATCAGCCCGCCGCCGCCGCTCGACTGGAACGCTTTCGGCGTCTTCACAAAAACCATCCTAGCTCCATTGGCAATCTTCTTGCAACGGAATTTCAAATGGCAACCTCCGAAAACCCCGGACTCTGCGTTACGCTTCCTCGACAAAATGCTCATTTACCTTGTGTAAACTCCGCTTTTGTCCCGGTCACAAGCCTTGATTCCGGGGGTTTTCAAAAGCAATCGCGAATTCTACGAAATTCAAGAAGTTTTGAGCAACAACATTAACGATATGTCAACACATGGTTAAAACTGATTGCACTTGTGCTTTTTGGCTTTGAAAGTTTCGTGAATCGGTAACGACAAAATCCGTGTTTCTCACGCCGTCAGGCAAACGGAACGTAGTTCCTATACCCGGCATGGTGACGAGCGAATAGATTTGCGATGCGTTTTGACCTCATCGGACAAAGGCTTTGTTTGGGACGTCAACCGCTCCTATAAAAGACTGGGCATATCTTTCTTAAATGCTGAAATCAGCTTCTCCTGCCAATCGCTTACTGGTTCGAGGACGCCGAGGAAGAAGCGCATCTGCTTTGGTTCTTCGGTAAAGCGCAGGCCTCCGATTAATTCGCGGTGCTCGTATAGCCAGACAAGGCGGTCGGCAACGAATTCTAGCTGTGAGAGTGTAAATGCGCGCCTAGGTAGGGCCAGGCGCAACAGTTCCATGCTGGCAAAGTGCTCGGAGCCATCCGGGTTGCGCTCCTCTGACACCGTACCGCGCTCCATGCCTCTAATGCCGCTGGCCAGGTAGACTGCAGAAGCCAGCGAGCCTGCGCGATACTGCTCGCGCGGAACATGATCGAGGAATTTCATGGCATCAACGTGGCAGCCCAGGCCTCCTGGAGGCTTGACGCAGGGTACTCCCTTTGATTCGAGCATCTCAACCAGGGCTGCAACAAAGAGGGCAGTTTGAGAGATCACGTGAAAATCACAGGTCTCCAAAAGGCCGATTGCAATGGCCTCCATCTCGCGAACACTCATGCCACCGTAGGTTAAAAAGCCCTCGTAGAGCGGAACCAGGGGTTTCATCAGGTCGAAGAGCGCCTTGTCGTTGGTTATCATGCCTCCCCCGCGTGCGCATCCAAGTTTGCGGGCGGAGAAGTAGATGATATCCATCAGGCTGGCGATTTCAAGGGCAATTTCATGTATGGACTTGCCTGCTTCGGCCTTCTCGCGAGTCTTTATGAAGTACAGGTTGTCGGCCAAAAGCGAGGCATCGAAGACCAGTATAAGTCCTTTTTCCTTGCAGAATTTCGAGACGGCGCGCATGTTGGCAAGCGATACCGGCTGGCCGCCAATCAGGTTGGTTCCGGCTTCGATGCGCACGAATGCGATATTCTCAACGCCAACGCGCTCGGTCTCGGCAGCCAGGAGGTCGAGATCCATATCGCCCTTAAAGGGTGCCAGGTAGTCCGGATCAATCGAGGTTTCGGGCACTACTTCGATGACCGCTCCACCATGATTCATAATATGTGCTTTTGTCGTCGTAAAATGGAAATTGGTTATGACCGCAGAGCCCGGGCGCACGAGGCACTTCGCCAGGATGTGCTCGCATGCCCTGCCCTGATGGGCAGGCAGGAAGTAGCGTTTTCCAAAAACATAGTCCAGAGCATTGTTGAGCCTATAGAAAGTTGCAGAGCCGGCATAAGAGTCATCGGCTGTTTGCATGGCAGCCTGCTGAAAAATGCTCATCGAGTTTACGCCACTGTCGGTCAGCATATCCAGGAAGACATCGCGGTTATCCAGGAGGAACGTGTTGTTGCCGGCTTTTTTGATGGCAGCGGCGCGTTCATCGACATCTCTCAGGTAAAGCCTTTTGACAGTGGTTACCCGATGCATCTCGAGCGGCACGTTTTTTCCTGAGAAGAAGCGAACCTCTTGTTCAGCATCCGGCGAAAGCGCAGCGGTGTGAACCAGTGAGAAATCATTATTGATCTCTCGGATGTCGATTGGTTGATGGATACTTTCAGAAACCATAATGAATAACCCTTTCTATATTAGGATACACTGGCATGACGGGTAGGAGGAATAAAAGGCATTTTCCGACCTGTCACCCGGTACCGTAGTTTCTGGTAATAGGTATTATGTCGACTTTTTCAGCCCGAAAGCCGCCCGCGCCAAGCGCAAAATTGATTTTACTGCTGAATCCCCTAAAATAGTAGACTTTTTTAGTGAGAAATGGAGTGTCGGGGCAGGCTTCCGCCGGAATGGACGGGTCGCAGGCTCAAGAAGGAGCCTTAGCTCCCGGCGGGTTCCCTTTCTGCCAGTTTGGCAAGTGTATCCCCTGACAACCGGTATGTCGTCCAATCGCTCATCGGTTCCGCGCCGAGAGAACTGTAAAACTCGATGCTCGGTGTGTTCCAGTCGAGGCACGCAAACTCAAAACGCCCGTAGCCACGCTCAACCGCTATTCCGGCAAGTTCCCGCAGCATCGCAGTACCGATACCGCGCCCCCTGAACTCAGGCAGTATGTACAGGTCCTCAAGATACAGCCCCGCGCGCCCGAGAAAAGTGGAGAAATTGGAGAAGAAAAGGGCAAACCCCGCTTCCCGGCTGTCAACGACTGCAAAAATCACCTCGGCGGCATGTTTGTCGAACAACCATTCGGCAAGCAGTTCATCCGTCGCAGCGAGCTCATGCTCCAGGCGTTCGTATTTTGCAAGTCCGCGAATAAAGCTCAGGATCAGGGCGCAATCGCCCCGCCCTGCACAGCGGAATTCTGTGGGCGCTCCCATGCCTTTACCTCCTGACAACAAATAGGAACTGTGAAACAGGACGGGTAGATTCTTTCTCCGTGACTTCTTTGTATTTCTGCAAGATAAATCATGCAGCGACATTATTACGAAAGAGTTCAGGGAAAGCAACATCCCTGAGACGCAAGGAAGCCGCCATGATCTGTTTTCCGCTTTTCGTTACCCGCCACCTCCGAGAACGCGGGGCTTGCGTTTTACGGCACGGCAGCCATTGCATACGATAGGCCGTATTCTACCAATATTGTATCCCCGCCGGGACACGCCCGCCCGCCGGCGGCAGGCTTTGCTGTTTTGCAAACACCACGGATTCCAGCAACTTTTATGGCGCGCGCCTCCCAACTATCCAACTATTGATTAGTTGACGTCCGAGGGCGTTACGCGAGATAATTTAAAGTTATGACGACAGACAAAACAATGAACTGGACCCGCCCGATCGAAGATCGTTTTCCGGGATTGATCGCAAAAGTCCGCGAAGAGATCGAAAACTCCGAGAAAGATTACGAAATTCAAAACGGAAAAAACGGTTTTGCGGAAAGCCATCTCTGGGAACACACGGTGCATGTCGCTTCCCTTGCTTTCCGGCTGGCGCGCGCGGAAAAACGCCCGCCCCTTCTTCCCGCGCTCGCCGCGCTTTTTCATGACGCGGGGAAATTTGCAGGCGGGCGCTATCACTGCGAAAACACAATTGAGGAAGAAGAATCGGCGGAAACGGCGAAGCGTATTTTAAGCGAGGCCGGCATGAAACCCGCGGAACTTGCCAAAACGCTCGCGGGCATAAAAGCGCTTTACAACGAAAAAGCCCCGAAAAATTTCATCGCGGCTATCGTGCATGACGCCGATTTTCTGTCGAAATTTGGAACAATGGGAGTGGCCGCCTTTTTCACCAAGGCTGCCCTGCGCGGGCGCACGATTGAAGGCGCCATGCTTGGCTGGCTGAGCAAGGAGCTGACTTACGCGGCCTGTCTGCCGCAAAACATGCGCACCGCCGCCGGAAAGAAACTGGCGGCGCAAAAAGCGCGTGATACCATCCGGTTTTTCCGGAAACTTCTTGGCGAGCTGAGAGAGTCGGGCGTCGCCGGACTCCGTATACGCCGGCTCCGCATTTCCGATCCACGTTCCCGGAAAAAAAATATGGAAATTTTGCTGGCGGCATCAAGGGAATGTCATCAATGCGGGAGTTTATGGCAGGCGGCCTGGTTTACGGAAGACGGCGTCAAATGCACAAAACTGAATATTGAATGGCATTGTACCGGTTGCGGCGGTTCGTTCGAGACTTCCTTTTGCCTTCCGGAAGTGTAAGTATTAATAGTTTATTTCATGCGGCGTACCGCAGATAAATATCGGAAGGTTTTGTGACTGAATTTTTTCATGTAATTACGGCTGATCAATTCATTGAACGGCTCGCCGGTTTTCCCCGGCTCGGCAGTGAAACGGTTCCTCTTGATGATGCGGCCGGGCGGATACTGGCATCGGATATTGCCGCGCGCGAGGATCTGCCCGAAGGTGCGCGCTCTACCGTGGACGGTTACGCCGTCCGGGCCGAGGACACTTTCGGCGCGTCCGAATCAATCCCCGCGCTGCTGGAATTGGCCAGGCCGGTATTAATGGGCGTCATACCTGATTTTGAGCTGCTGCCCGGCCAGGCCGCCCCTATCCTCACGGGAGGTTTTCTTCCTGGAGGATCGGACGCCGTGGTAATGGTGGAATATTCAAACGCCGCCGGTTCCGGCGCCATAGAAATCTCGCGCCCGGTCACATTGAGGACAAACGTTGTCGACAGAGGCGAAGACGCCCGCGCGGGCGAACCCCAACTGCTCGCCGGGAAAAAACTGAGGCCGCAGGAAATTGGATTTCTCGCGGCGCTTGGTTACGCGGACGCCGAAGTCCGCCGCAGACCGATAGTTGCTGTTATTTCCTCCGGCGACGAAGTGATTCCCGTTGAAAAAAAACCGCTTCCCGGACAGATACGCGACGCCAACGGTCACGCCGTCGCCGCGCTCGTCCGCGCCGCGGGCGGCGTTCCGGTTCAATTCGATATTGTTCCGGACAACGCGGAAATACTTGGCGGAACGTTGCACGAGGCGCTGCGGTCGGCCGATGTCGTTACGCTTTCCGGCGGCAGTTCCGTCGGCTCGCGCGATCTGATGGCGTCCTCGATCGCCGCTTTACCAGGCGCGGAAATTCTGGCGCACGGCGTCACAATCAAGCCCGGAAAACCGACGCTGCTTGGACGCCGGGACAATAAAGCGATTTTCGGTCTTCCGGGGCATCCGGTTTCGGCGCTGGTGATCTCGCAGATTTTTCTCGCGCCCTTTCTGGAATACCTGCAGGGCGCGCCGCTGAAAAAAGGCCCGGCGGGGCATGAAGTCCGCGCGAAGCTGGCCGTGTCGCTGCATTCGGAGATCGGGCTCGAGGAATACATCCGTGTGCGCATCGAAGAAGCGGAAGATGGAACTTGCACGGCGCACCCGGTCTTGGGAAAATCGGGAATGCTCTCCACCCTGACCAGGGCGGACGGCGTTGTGTGCGTTCCCATGAATGCCGAGGGATTGTCACGCGGGGAAACCGTAACGGTCATCAAATATTAAAAAGATATGATTCCTGAAAGACAGAGCTATCGTAATCTGAAATCCCTCGATGAAGCGCAGACGATATTTTTCTCGCGATTCAAAGACCTGCTGGTGAAGACGGAAACGGTTCCGGTGCGCGCGGCTCTCGGCCGCCGTCTCGTACATGCCGTCAAGGCCGTCCGTTCGACGCCCGCATACAACGCTTCGGCGGTTGACGGCGTCGCGGTACGCGCGGCGTCCACGTTCGCCGCTTTTCCGGAAACCCCCGTCACGCTGGCGGCGGGAACGGAAGCCGTACCCGTCAACACGGGCAATCCGCTTCCCGAGGGAACCGACGCGGTAGTCATGATTGAGAAGGTGGAACGCCTCGGCGACCGTTATGAAATCCGCGAAGCGGTCTATCCATGGCAGAACGTCCGCAAGATGGGCGAAGACATTGTCAGGGGAGAAATCATCCTTCCCGCGCGCCACGTTATGCGTCCTTACGACCAGGGGGCGTTGATGGCGGCGGGCGTTCTTGAAGCCGAAATATTCCGCCGGCCGCGCGTTTTTATTATTCCCACGGGAACTGAAGTCGTTCAGCCGGAGGAAGCGCCCGACCCGCTCCCGCCCGGAAAGATTCTGGAAGTCAACGGCCAGGTGCTTGCATCGCTGGCTGCCGAATGCGGCGCGGAATCAACGCTCAGCCGTTCCGTGCCCGACCAGCCTGAAGCGATCAGGGAAGCCATACTCGCGGGCATCGCCGACGGCTATGACGTTATCATGACGATAGCGGGTTCGTCCGCAGGCTCTGAAGATTACACGCCCGCTGTATTCGCCGAGCTGGGAGAATTGCTTGTTCACGGCGTGACGGTTATGCCCGGAAAACCGACGCTGCTCGCGGCGGTTCAGAATCACCCGGTTATCGGTATTCCCGGCTATCCTGTTTCCGCGGCGGTTTCATTCCGGGAATTCGTGCGGCCGCTTCTCTTTCAGATTCAGGGACAGCCTGCGCCGGAACATCCCAAAATCGAAGCCGTTATGGGGCGGAAGATTCCATCCAAACCCGGACTTGAAGAACATGTCCGTGTGATTGTCGGAAAGATAGATGGAAGATCCGTCGCCGTGCCGCTGGGAGGCGGAGCGGGCATGATGACGTCACTTGTGCGCGCCGACGGCATCTTGCGAATTCCATCGGGCGTAAGCGGTTATTCCGAGGGAGAAACCGCGCCGGTTGAATTGCTGACCTCTGAAAAGGATCTTGGCAACCGGCTGCTGACGCTCGGTTCGCACGATCTGACGATTGATCTTCTGGCCAGCGCGGTCAAGGAGGCGTCCGACGGCCGCATTGCCGTTTCATCAAGCAATATCGGCAGCATGGGCGGCCTGATCGCGGTAGGCAAGGGAATCGCGCATTTTGCCGGTTCGCATCTGCTTGACACCGAAACCGGTGATTATAACCGTTCCTGGCTGAAAAAATATCTGCCCGGTGCTGACATCGCGCTTGTTACGCTCGTGCATCGTCATCAGGGATTGATGACGCTTAAAGGAAATCCGAAAGGGATTCAGGGCGTAGGCGATCTGATACGCCCTGATGTCGCGCTTGTCAACAGGCAGGCGGGCTCGGGAACCCGCATCCTGCTTGATTACGAATTGAAAAAATCGGGCATCGGCGCCGCTTCCATTTCCGGTTACGGCAACGAGGAATATACGCATATGAGCGTTGCGATGGCCGTGACCTCCGGCCGCGCGGATGTTGGAATGGGCATTCTGGCGGCGGCGCGGGCGCTTGATCTTGATTTTATACCCGTCGCCCGTGAGCGTTATGACATGGTCATTCCGGCGCGCCTTCTCAAAGACTCGCGTATCGCGCTGCTGCTTGCTATTATCAGGTCGGACAAATTCCGGGAGCAGGTTCTGGCCCTGGGCGGTTACGAAGTCGAGGAAACCGGCAAAATACAGGAAATTTAATACAGGGATTAATAAAATGCAGCGGATTCATTTTTACAAGATGACGGGGACCGGAAACGACTTTATCGTGATCGACAACCGCAAGCGGATTATAGATGCCGATCATTGTCATGATTTTGTTCGCGGCATCTGCCGTCACAGGGTTTCCGTTGGAGCCGACGGCGTTATCCTGATCGAAAACGATACGGAAGTCGATTTCCGGTGGAGGTTTTTCAACGCCGACGGCAGCGAGCCGAAAATATGCGGAAACGGCGCGCGCTGCGCCGCGCGGTTCGCCTATCTGACCGGAATAGTCGACAGACCCCGTATGTCGTTTCGCACCGGCGCGGGAATTATCGCGGCGGAGCTTTTAGATACCAAAGTCAAAGTGCAGATGCCCGCGCCGACGGATATGCGGCGGAACCTGGACGTTGAGATTAAAGGACGATCATTTGCCCTGGATTTTATCAATACCGGCGTTCCTCACGCCGTCTGTTTTCTGAAAAACGAAAAAGAACTTGAGACCGTCAATGTCGCCCGCCTTGGCCGCGCGCTGCGGGCGCATGACACCTTCCGTCCCGAAGGAACGAACGTGGATTTTGTCTTCGTGGAAAATCCGCAGCGCCTGAACGCGCGCACATACGAGCGCGGGGTGGAAGGAGAAACGCTGGCGTGCGGCACCGGCGCAATCGCCTCCGTTCTACTTGCCGCCGTCCGCGGCGAAGCGGAATCCCCCGCCGAGGTCCGGGTGCGCAGCGGCGAAACGCTGACCGTTTACTTCAAGACGGCAAAAGGAAGCGTTCCCTTTGAAGATGTCTGCCTAGAGGGAAACACCCTGGTTGTTTACGAAGCCGACCTTTGGTCTGAAACCATGAGTTCCGTTCAACCCTGATACCGTCCGCCTGATTTGCGTTCTATGGTGAAAGTTTTGAAATAAAACGCAGGTAAGCAAAACAATATCCGCGGGAGAATTTTATGAAAAAATCCGCGGATTTCACGCACTCACCGACAAAAGCTCATGAAGAAACGGGAATGGCGCTTATATTGACGCTGTTCGCACTCGCGCTGTTTTCGGCTCTCGGCCTTGTCATGACTATGAACGCGACAATGGAAGTCCGGATCAGCGATAACTCCGAAAGCCATCTCCGGGCGACGCTGGCCGCCATAAGCGGACTTAATCACGCGCGCATCGTCGTGGACAGGCTTGATTTTGACGCCCTGTTGAGAGGGCCCGACGGTGTTTATGACACCGACGCTGCGTATATGAAGGAAGCCAGGAGTTTCGGGTTTCGGCTTCCGGTTTCGGTATTGGCGGCACAAAAGTTGAATATTGAAGCCCCCCTGGTCGGCGACGCTTACGACGACGGTATTATCAGTACCGGCGCTCTTTACGGCGTTGCAGGCACGGTGCTGATTCCGCGCGAGGGAATCGCGCAATGGACCGATAATCCAACGGAAACGGGGCGGCAGATATTGTCGCGTTATTTTGTC
>Ga0123353_10015207_pt1 | contig 11161 bp, 14 predicted proteins | sample TergutLab28metaG_3_FD_92763 | JGI IMG/M metagenome (GOLD analysis project Ga0123353, IMG submission 92763) | Labiotermes labralis P3 segment gut microbial communities from Petit-Saut dam, French Guiana - Lab288 P3 | ecosystem: Host-associated > Arthropoda: Insects > Digestive system > Gut ... | reverse complement strand
CTGTAACGTGTGTACCGTGACATCGTGCGGCAGTTCAGACCGCTTTGGTACAGCGTGTGTGCTGCACCATGTGCTGGTGTGTTATCCTGCTGCATATGCATTATTATTATTATTATTATTATTATTATTATTATTTACACATTCACACTTCCCATTGGTCTATATGCTGTGAAACCTTCACCTGTCCCAGACTGTCGGTAGGTTATGTTCAGTCAGGGGAAGGAAATTCGTCCCAAACCCTAAGGTCGAGGGGGCGTGCCTTTGGCATTTGCGTACTACATGACACGTTTGTAACAGTGCTGCTTTTTGCCCGACTCTGAAGATGTTATGGTTAAACCTATATGCTGTAGATTTTATTATTATTTTATGAAAATATTACTATTTAACCTGTTTTGTGTGAAACGTACCGCGGTTTTTTTTGTCAGTGAATGAACACGCCGTCAGACACAACTAAATTCGTTTGCAACACTGTATTTTGTTTCCTGCACGCACCATGTTTCGGCCCAGATGTTCAGTCGTGTTTTTATTGGACAGTAGTAGGTGTGTATTGTACGGGTCAAGCTGGACGCACACTCACCGTCTGGGCAGAATGTTAAGGCGGACCGTATGTACGTGGCACCGCTGTTCGTTGACGCCGTGTGGTCTGATAGAAATGTTTCTACATTTCGGGTGAATCTACTGCCCGTACCACCAGTAATGTGAGAGTGTGCTAGTTTAACGACGCCATATTAATATTGTGTAACGCTTTGGTGAAGGCAGCACCGTCGGAAGGGCAGTGTGTGTGTGTGCGGTTCCTCCCACGTGACTGCTGCTTGTCGTCATTCTGCCGTATACACTACTCTTTGTGGCGCGCCAACTGGCGTATGTGCCTTGCGTCTTACATAACGGTGCGGCGTTCATTACAAGAAAAGTGGAATAAAATTAGCGTTATTAGCGCTTGAGAGTGCTCTTAGTGCAGTTAGCGCAGTCCTCATAACAACAGAACCCAATATGCCGTTAGCCCCGGGCGATCGGGCTGCCAGAACAATGATACTACTGGAGCCACGTGACGTGTCAGATTATCCTCTTACTCCTGATGTTTAGGAACTCATTCCGTACCGCACAGTGAACACATCGCGTGTCCGTTTATACACACTAATTGTTTAATGTTGTTCAAGGACACGATCGCAGCCTGTTGTGAGAATTATACGGAACTGTGGGGCGCGATGCAGAGTTATCGGTCGGTGTTGAAGGAAATTTTACGTTCGGATTCCGCGTCTTTCGGAGTGCGACGCCGTGTCGCTGAGAGTTTCTAGACCTTTCCAAGGATCCGGTAAAAAAAAAAAATACTTTGGAAGCCTCGAATATCGCAGCCTTTACATTATTACGCTATGAGCTGGACGGTCCGTGGTTCGAAACCCGGCAGAGGCAACGGATTTTTATCTTTTCCGAAACCCTCATACCGAGTGTGTGTGTGGGCACGAACACTCCTATTTGATGGGTACCGGCATTGTGACCCTGAGTAACGAGCCGCACGTGGGGTGAGGTTTGCCACGCTGCATTTGTGCTGCGCCCGGTGCCCAGGTTACGAATAAGCGGAGCTCTGCCTCCTTCCCGCTGTATGTCTTCTTGACAACTTTAGTTTTTCATTTGCCTTTAGCGTTGTATTTTACGGGCGTCATGTGGATATTTGTGGAAGAAACGGGGGTCAGTACGGAGCGAGAGAAATGAGAATTGTTTTATATCAGTTATTTGAATTACTGCATTCTGGGTCGTGGCACGGCGTACTGGTTTGTTGATACCGACGTTTCGAAGTAACCTGCATCCTTTTCCTTTCTAGTCTGAACGTAGTTCGTAATTATCCACGTACCAGGAAACACGGTGTCAATCCACAAAGTCGCAGTGTGGATCTTTACACTCATAGAAACCTAAAATCGGATTGAATTTAGCACCCTTGTGTTGTAACATGTGCGTGCGTGCGACTGGGCATGGGTAATACGGCATTAACCGTTTCAAATACACTGTGTGGGCAGAACGCAGAATTTTTTACCGTTAAACCTGGTGGTACATATAGTGACCACTGTGCGGTACATATAGTGACCACTGGGCTTTATAAGGATCGTTACTGCGAAAATTTGTGAACTCGTCCCAAGCTTGGTTCATAGGAGACAAAAACGAAGGACATTGCGTGCAGACGTACGCGCTTCGAAGCCCGTGTGTACACTGTAACTGTCGCGGCGTCTGTCGGTGCTGCACGCGTTCAGGACGGAAAGTAAAGTCCCTACTTTGTGTCTGTCGCACGCTGACGGCTGGCCCAACATTTCAGAAGGAAATGTGTCTGTAGTGACCGAACGTACCCGAACCATTACTATATGCACACTTTTCCTAACTTGTTCCTTCCGTTAGCTGCAGCTGTAAGAGCAGCGATACAGGAAGTTGCCGTGTATGTGTGCGTGCGTGCGTACGCGCGTGCCATCTGACAAGACACAGAGCTGCTTTGTACCCCACGCACTGCGCCACATTTGTCGTGCCTATCAATGCCTGGCAGTAGTCCGGGCATAGCCGGCAGCAGTGCGTAACATTACAGGATATAGACGTTTACATGCAATGTTGTACCGTGATAAGGAGTTCTTTACTGTAACCAGCCAGGTGCAGGACAGAAATGAGCCCCCCCCCCCGCAGCCTGCGGTTCGAGGATGTGATGTGGGGATATAAATGAGTATGGAAAAATTATTGAATGGTGATTAGCAGGGGAAAAACCGAACAGATACTGCGATAGGCCCGCCATTTTAGCACTGCGTCCAGCACAAGTTCCTTCGTCTTACCAGCGAACCCTTGGACCGCGGGGAGACGCCTGAGGTATGAAACTGCCGTGGCGTACGGTTATAGTCGTCGTTACGTACGTCCGCACTGCCTTTCGCGTGTAATGATGTCTCATCTCGACCACATTCGTTTATGCGGATCGTTATCCGGTTCCGGTGACAGCCGGAGTCCGACCTGCAGAAGGCGGTTTGTAGCGTGTGTGGATATTATGGGGGTGTCACGTTCCGTCGTTTCGGAACGACCTTCTGCTCCCATCTTCAAGATATTCGAGCACCCTTATGATTAAGGCAGGAGGTGGTGTTCAGACGAACTTTCTTCGTCCATCGTCGGGGTTTGAAGAGGGATCTGTTGGTATGCCGCGCCACGCCGGTGTGTGTACAGTGGAGCAACAGGCCCCACGCTGTATCGCAGAGAAGTTCCCTGTCCATTATCGCACCGCAGTAGAGCAAATCACACACATAGGCAGGTATCCGCTGTAGACACCCGGCGCCACACCAATTGCAATTTCTGATAGCCGATTACACGCGTACCGTCCGTGACAAACCCTCAAATGTCACGTGATGTGTCTCAGCATCGTACTGCCGGCTTTAGCGTTGAGACGCTGCTTGTTGCCTACACAGTCACGTCTCTGTTGCCACAAAACTTCTCTCCCCTAACCCACTGGTCCCCGCAGTTCAGACGCGATATTTTTTTTTGTCATGCCGGAACTGACTTGTAGTATGTAGATCAAGTTGGGGCTCCAGAGTTGACACACGGTGGTGTGAACCTTGTGCGCCGACACAGGGTGCTTCAGGAGTAGTGTTGACACATGGCGTAGTATAAACATTCCGAAATAGAAATGCACTGTTTGTGAAACACGTGACTTTCAACTCTGAGAGGAATTCGGGCGAGGAGTGGTATTTATTTGCCTTCTAACATGTTTGGATAGACATTCACAGCAGGCGACAGTGCGTGGATTGTTTGAAACAGACTCTGTTCGGGTGAGGACACGTGACTAGGGGGGGGCTCCGCCGGTCCCCTCCCCCCACAGATTGCTTTTCAAACTCTCAGTGACAAGAAGGGCCCACCTCGTATGTGCCACTTTTCGTAATGGCTGAGGCGGGTTCGATCCCAGACTAGTCCGTGTGGGGGTTTGTGGTGGAGCAAGTGACAATGGGAAGTAGCGAGTAGGCTAGGCTGGACGGTCCGGGGTACGATACCCAGCAGAGGCAAAAGATTCTCTTGTCCATTTTGTTTAGACCGGTCCTGCGGCCCACTCAGGGTACTAGGGTCAACAGATGTGCTTTGTACGGCGGTGTAGCGACCGCTACTGCCTAGGTCTAGAGTGAATGGCGCTACGCATGTGCGTCCACAAACGCCTTCATGAAGTGCACATGGACACATTTTTACCTTTGAGTGTTTGGAAGGAAAGCGAAAGCAGTTGGGGCACGAAACAACGGCTGGCAGGTGGGGCGGAGGAAGACCTGAGTGTGCTTCATGACAACCTGTCTGCGGTCCGAGATTCGGACCCGGAACCTCTATAATACGAAGTAGGAGTGCCGGCCACTGGATTGTTGCCGTCGGTGTTGTGCAGAAAGTACCTCGTTATTTACATCAAGTGAAGTCGAAGTAAGAGAGAGTGGAGGTAAAGCTCTGTGCTCTCTTCAGCTGAACGCAAGGCAGTGGTGTGTGTGTGTGTGTGTGTTGGATTTATGGTCCGGTCACAGGAACTCTGGGGAAGTTGTCCCCCTGACAGGAGGCTGGGTATGCCCCACATGTGGGACGCTTTCGAGTGGAGGGAAATCTGTTGATGACTTGTCGTGTGGCGTCATCCGGTGTGGTAGATCACTGGCGTTTCGAACGTAATGCTTCAAGGGTCAGGGCAGAGGAGGCAGCCGTTACGCCGAAACGTCGGTGGATGTCTTCCGAACTCCACGGTGTCTCCCGTAAAAGTGATGACCCCGTAAGCAGTGCTATGAGATCCCCGTGTCACGTGTTTGTCGCCCGCCTCCCGTCGGGAACCGAACCCCAGTTCGTCGATCGTTAGCTGACAGTGTAGTCACTGTACTGAGCCGTCGGCCCCATGTTTAGGCTATAGAATGGGAAGGGGCGGAGGGTAAACGTGCCCCGCCACCCCCCCCTCCCCCCATGTGTATTTTCTTGGTCTGACAGTTACCTCAGTGTCGGTCTCACCTTAATTGCCATACAGCACCATTTCACGCTGGTACAGGGTGGTAGCGAACGTTGGTCCCAAAAACGACGTGCTGAACCGGTAGGCTGGCACCAGTTGCATGCAACTCACGTAGGGAAGAAACCTCCCGAATTTGATGGGCCGCGAAGGTACATTTTGGCCTTTATTAGAGTATGCTAGTGGTATGATGTGAGCCAAACGAATTCACTCCATACCTTCACATGCTGTTTCTTCGAGACAGTTGCCACAGCTCCCATCCACACACCCCACAGTTCTTCCAAGGGATTTCCTGAGGTTTCCCTGTCAACTTCTGTGTGCATTTCCCCACCCCACCCCCGCCCCCATCATCCTTCAGATGTGATGACGCCAGTAATATTTGGCGACTAGTACGAATTACGAAGCTGTTCAGTGTACTATTTGGTTAACCGAAGTTCTGCATTTCAGGTTTCCCGGTCACAGTTTTGTAGGCAATTTTAGGCCCACCCAGTCCCTCTACGCGCCCCAAAATATAAACACGTGATACATGTGGTGAGCAGTACAAATGGCGAAGCCCGTTCATTATTATATAGTTTTTGTCCACCGTCATGTCACTTCCTCCCTCAGACACCCAAATCTCCTCGACACAGTTCTCGGAACATCCTCACTGCCATGACTTTGTGTATGAACACTGGTGACGTATGTAGGGCTGTGCTGATCGCATCTGAGGTTCTCACGATGTGTGTGTGTGTGAGAGAGAGAGAACAATGCTGTCGTCTGAAACTTGCTGCTCACATTATTAGGGCAGTTCCGTTGACTACTGCAAAGTCTGATGTCCTCTCTTCCATTTCCTAATATCCCGCATTGATTTGGGTTTCTGTCCAGAGGATGCAGGCGGCATGTTGGTAAGGAGCTACCAGACTGCACGGTGTCACATGAAGTAGTAGTCATATTCACGTAAGTGCAGTACTTCAGCGCACGTTAAAGGAAGTTACGTAACATGGGACTGTCGTTCGGCCTTCAGATGTTCGTGTTGGAGTGTGGTGTGCTGCCGTGCAGACGTACTGTTCGCGGCTGCCGTGGGCCAAGCTGCACGACAGAGATTGACCTCCGTTCGTACCGCGCAGTGAACACCCCGTCTTCGCTATGAAACAAGAGTTAATGTAAGCTGTACAGTGGCAGGTGTGAAGGACTACAACTGGGTTCAGTTCCCTGCAGGATCAAGGATTTTCGCCACAACTGACGGACCACCACGGGGACCTGGTGAGTGGCGCGCTCAACACGTGAGTGAAACAGCGCCAAGGGGGTTGAACCCGATCGCACTGGCAGTTGCCTTTGGCTGCTGGGGATCTGTGTACCGTGTGAAGTATTTTGAACACGGTTTGTATTTGTTCGAAGTAAGTATACGTTCCGCCACGTGCCAGTTCTTAACCAGCGTTTCGGGCAAGTCATTTGTTTGCGTGTTTAATTGAGCGATTGCCGACAAATAGCGTGCTATCGATTGGTGGGTGCCACGTTCCAGTTGACTGTGGTTGCTTATCAAATTGCCTCGACGCGAGCCGGCCGGCACGAAACTGTCGTGACCGCTCGGGTGCTCGGGTTTCAAGTAACGCGTGTCTGGCAGTAAACAGTTACTGTACCAGTTAATGTTGGGGACAGTGAATCTACCCACGTCACGAGGGCATGTAGGGGGAGTAGCTGTGTAGCAGGTAAGCGGTCAGCTTAACGCTCCAGCCATCCTGTCCCCGGGCAAAATACGTACGGTAAGCATTGAATATATGGCCGTTTGAAATCCAAGACCGGGATTCGAACCGTTCCTGGCCGCAATACCGACAGAGCAATGCCGGCTGCGTTTAGAATGATCGGCCACGGCCTTCGCTGTTACGACGATTTGCTTCTGGAACATTTTTGGTGTTATATCTTTCGAGTTAAAAAATAAGTTAGTGTTATATTAGGTGTGTGTGTGTGTGTGTGTTTGGTGAGGTGTATGTGTGAGAGAGAGAGAGAGTGGTGTGTGTGTGTGTGTGTGAGAGAGAGGTGTGTGTGAGAGAGAGAGTGGTGTGTGTGTGAGAGAGTGAGAGAGAGTGGTGTGTGTGTGTGTGAGAGAGAGAGGTGTGTGTGTGTGGTGCGAGAGAGAGAGTGGTGTATGTGTGTGTGGCGTGTGGGTGTGTGTGTGAGAGAGAGAGTGGTGTGTGTGTGAGAGAGGTGTGTGTGAGAGAGAGAGGTGTGTGTGTGAGAGTGGTGTGTGTGTGTGGCGTGTGGGGGTGTGTGTGTGTGTGAGATAGAGAGAGACAGTGGTGTGGTGTGTGTGAGAGAGAGAGAGAGAGAGGTGTGTGCGTGAGAGAGAGAGTGGTGTGTGTGGCGTGTGAGAGAGAGAGAGAGAGTGGTGTGTGTGGAGAGGGGGGGGGGGCGGGGGGGGTTGGGGGCTAGTCTGCACTTCAGAGAACAGATTGTAAGCAAAGCCGGACTATAAAATTAGCCAGTATAAACAGGAACTCGTTTTTCGTCGTTGCTAATTTCTACTTCACACTTTCTTAACTGTAGGCTGTCCCGTGTGGAACACACCGTGTGTTTGTTGCTTCTGTAATTCTGTATGTTTTAGTTGGCAGCACTGGTGAAAATACTTCGATTTTGAGGTGTTTTGAGAGGGAAGTGTGCTGTAATGACAGAAGGAGTTGTTTGCTGTGATATTCGTCTTTTTCGCCGACAAATTGGGCCTGTTGGTTTGGCAACTAACAGCTGGTCGTTTGTGCGCCCACCAACCGCGACACTTCGTAAATAATCAACTGAGAATTGATGGATTGATGGGCTGACGTCATGCTGCAAACCAATCTGTACTTTCTGCTTGACACAATGGAGATGAGATGCTGATAGTCGCGTATGTGGTCAGGAAATTCCCTGCGTTACACGTTTCCGCAGGTTCGTTACTGTATCCAGAAGAGCGCAGCACAGGTCTTTAGCTGGCCGAATTCTCTTCATACATTCACAACCTTGACCTTTATTGTGTCCATCTACACCTGGATCTTCCAAGGAGTCACTTACTGAAGACTCGTGTTCACTTGTATGCTTTCTACATGCTCTTCAAATCTCATACCCTAACAATATTTGCCAAAAAGCAATTTAAAGCCAAAGATATCCCTGTACAGGGCTGGACAGCCCGTAGGGCTCCAGGAGGTTGAGGTTCCCAGAATTTCTGGACAGTTTGCCCGTGAAGGTGATTGTCAGCCCTACGCATCGGCCGTCTTTACCCCCAGGAGATGCCCCTGGTACTTATTTCTGTTAGAGAAACTGGAATTTACAGTGAAATCGATTCATTATTGTTCTGTGTAACTGGTACATCACGTTAATGGCTTATTGTGTTGCAGCTCAGACAGTGCGGCCGTCTGGTGACTGTATCAGGCAGTCATTAGTGAGTTCACTAGAGTAATTAACAAGTTCGCCTGAAGATAATGTAAACTTTCTTAAGTTCCCATTGTTAACTCCATTGTGACCCCTCACCCTCACCCCCCGATGATGTTCACCAGATGACCGGAACTTAGCCGGAGCCTACTGACATCGCGTCAGCTACCGGATGTGTCCTGTGACGTCATTATTTGAACGTCGCGCGTCATCACGCGCGTACCCTTTCCCGCCAGTTCCTGTCACATGTTATTTGTCCATTAGGGCTGGGGAACGTGGGATGGCTTGAGCTTGCCGTAGCAACCTGATTGTGGCAGGGTGCCGCGACATTTCGTACAGTCGCTGAGCAACCCTCAGCTTATCTCCCCTTCTGCCCTATTGAGCTAGATGGTTAGAGAAAGCCCCTCTATAGGTCCACCGGATCTTCTCTGGGTCCTTTCGTAGCCCCGGTTCGGGTCCTTCGGCCTGCCCTTCTGTCCAAAAGACGGAGGCAGACGTGTTGTGCGAGACGTCAGTATGCAGTATGTCTGCCAGATTTCACGGCGTCGTATCTCAGAATGCCGTAAACTTAGTATTGAGCGGCTTAAGAATTTCAAATGTCGTGTGCAGTTCTTGACACCGTGCTCTTGGTTAGGGTTTTTGTACCGTGTAGGGGTTAAATATTGCCACGTTTCGGAGGGATATACTTCCTACTTCTTCAGTGTAACAGTTGGTTCAAGTGGGTGCAGAATTGACCAGGAAAATATGTCGGTTGTTCAGAGCGATCACTTTGAAAGTGGAGGCATTAGTTTCTCCGAAACGTCTTTGCGCTTGGCAATTGCACGGTGCACGGACATAAATGAATACCGTCATTTGATCAACAACCGCCGTGCCGGCTTGGCAACGTGTGTAATCAGCAGAATGTGAGCGTAAGTGTTTGAAACATCCTGTAGGGTAAATATAACAGTACCCACAGACACACACAACACGGGACAGTCTCCGTCTCCACCTCATTCCTGGCTGGCTGGAAGAACAAATAAATATCATAGGGCAGACGGGCGGCTTGATGGCAGAGTCCAGGGTCCGCTGTCTATCTTCGGACCAGAACACGGAGCACATATGTGGCGTCTTCCGCTACCCGGCGACCACACGTTCCAAGAATGAACCCTGAAGGTGAGAGCGGTAAATGAACAAGGGCGCCCACATTGAAATATAACGACTTCCGGTGCTGCTGTAGCGAGGCGTTACAGAGCAGGCTAACTCAACGGTATTACGTTAGACGTTTATTCAGAAATCGCGTGTGTCTTGCCTGGCGAGCCATGAACTGTGGTTCGATAGAACGCCGTCAGCAGATGACACGAAGAGTGAAATGGTGGATGGAAGGGATATGGAAGGAGACGGTCGAGACTCGATTTGAGGCAAGTCAGTAACAGGCTGCAACATTTCGGCCGTTCACAGGGCCGGGTTTAAACCAGGGACCTGAAGAATATAAAGCAGGGATGCTCGCCCTTTGACCCCGACCGAACGTCAGCGTGGTTTACATTTAAAGGTACGATTCGTACCGCGCAGAAAACACTCCGTCTCGGTTTTACAAATCGATCATGTAGTGCTGAGGGGTGATGTAAATAGTGGCTGTTAGTGCTGAGGGGTGTGCAAATAGTGGCTGTTATTCAGCTCATTAAGTGAAATAAATATATTCAGTAGATTAACTCTTTAAACGCCGAATTAAATCCCATCTGCCATTTGCTGGCATTATTAGGAGCTCACCATATTCTCCACGTTAGCAGGATAAGGGTTAAAATAAAATGTGCCTAGTTGAATGCGACAGAAATAAATACTTGAAGAAATTAACAAATGGGATTAATTAAATAAATGAAGTGCGTGTCGTAAGTATGTAATTAGAGTTCATTAATTATGTGTCAATGTCTATATAACTTGCTAAATGAAATAAAGCGTTTAAATTATTAATTTAATTCATTAATTAAATAAGAAAATAAGATAAGCACTAATTAATGAAATAAGTATATAAGTAATTAAACAGGTAAAGTTGGCCCGGTGCTACCAAACAGGCACAGAGGGGAGGTAGAGAGTCAGGCGCTACGTGGGCGTGGGTGGTCAGTGTCACGCCCCGGCCGCTTTACTCCCGAGAAAGAGACGCAGTACCCATTTTACAGGAGGCTTAGCGGGGCTCGGGGGCGGTCTGGATGGTTCTGGAAATTTTGCCACCAAATGAGTTCGAACCCCGGACCGTCCAGCCCGTGGCGACGGACTGCACTGTTCCTGACATTTAAGGAAGTTGACAGATGAGCAAGATGGAACGAAGTGTGTAAATTGCGTAAATAGAACCAATTATAGAGTGAATGAAATAAAGTGAACAGTGAAACTGGAACAGATAAGCCAGTAAGCAAGCAAATGAATTAAAGAAATTATTAAAAAAAAACAAGCAAAGAAAGTAGTAAATGTTACTGTGGATAAGTAAGAAGTATTGTAAGTAATAAAAAATCCTTACCTAACGTAACGTAACCTAACCTAACCTATCCTAATCTCGCCTAACCTAACCTAACCTAACCCAACCCAAACCAACCCAACCCAACCCAACCCAACCCAACGTAACCTCGCCCAACCCAACCCAGTAAAACGATCGAACCTAACCAAATCATGTGATTAGTATAAAACAGACAATTGATGAAAATAAATAAATAGGAATATTTGAATAATGGTTGACCAACTAGATGACACTTGCTTTATTATATATTGCTCAACATGTTTCAGACGTTAATACGTTCATCTTCAGGAGCTAGCGAGTACTTGTTGTGTTGTGTAGGCTGACTTGAG
>Ga0123353_10015205_pt1 | contig 11161 bp, 5 predicted proteins | sample TergutLab28metaG_3_FD_92763 | JGI IMG/M metagenome (GOLD analysis project Ga0123353, IMG submission 92763) | Labiotermes labralis P3 segment gut microbial communities from Petit-Saut dam, French Guiana - Lab288 P3 | ecosystem: Host-associated > Arthropoda: Insects > Digestive system > Gut ... | reverse complement strand
GAGTCTGTGTATGTATGTGTGTCTGTGTGTGTGTTTGTGTATGTGTGTGTGTGTCTGTATGCGTGTCTGTGTGTGTGTGCGTGTGTGTGGGTGTGTGTGGGTGTGGGTGTGTGTGTGTGTGTATCTGTGTGTGTGTGGGTGTATGTGTTTGTGTCTGTGTATGAGTGTGCCTGTGTGTGCGTGTGCGTGTGTCACTGAGTGCCATCAGGTGCAACAATAACCCTCTACAACTACGACGAGTATGTAGAAGAGGATAGACTAAGAATGATTGAAAGAAAGTAAGAAATTTATCCCGACAGACGTGTTTAAAGCCTTCTAATTAAGCCATCTCCAACAATAAAAATGTCTGGTTTCTTGCGACTGGAGCTGTCTGGAAGTGTCAGCAGGCACACTAAACAAAGACGCCAATGGGCTTCCTGTCAAAAGGAAACAGTGCGAGTTAGATATGCGGGCGACAGTCCACATGTGACAGCACCGTCAGTGCGTTCCGCGAGTTTTGCGAATCTCGATAAGGCAAACAGAACATATGGCGTGCGAACTTTGAAGGGTAGCCAGCATGAACTGTATGGTGGAAACTGATACGATAACCGTGTCTTAGAGTCGTGATCAGCGGCAGGAGTTATCGCGTGATCGATATCCGGAGCTGCCATGTGATAAATGGCGAGAGATACGTTGTGATTCGTAACGTAACTTATCGTGCATCTTCAATCGTGATCAATAAGATGCCTTTTCAAGCAATCAGTATCGGAACATTTGATGTTTGTGTGACCGTGCATCACTGATACAATAATATAAACAGCCAACTAGATGCAACAATAACAAATTTTATTGATAATTACAATCAGGTCAACATGTTTCGGGCGATAATTTCGCCCATCCTCAGGAGTACTAGACTGTGGTATAAAGCATCGGCGATGCTGCCTGCAGGCAGCACCGCCGATGCTACCAAGTCTGGGTAGAATTTATGAGACATCTAGTTCAATTCCCGGTAAGGATATGACTCTCCTGCTGTAGACAATTTGTTTTTGAGGCTTGCCTCTTCCCCTATCTTCCACACCTCTCTGCTCCAAAAATCTTTCTAGTACACAAGGGGTGCGCAAATCCCGGGCGCCACGTTGCGAAGGTGAAAAAATTTTTGAATTGGATTGTTTCCACCCCGTTGTGTACAAGCAACAAATTTTATTAATTTGAACCATCTTTAAACAACATACAAATAACAGATGCAAATCTACAACTGTTTAATTAAGCGACATGTTTCCACCTTGTTCGGCCATCATCAGGCTTACAAAAGGATGGTGTTAATTAAAGTCATTTTATTACCTTAATTTTCAACTTTCTTGTAGTGGTGGATGAAGCGTGCCTGACTGGCTTTAAACCTGAATTGACCAATGTAAACCATGGGATCCCATCGGTATAGCGAACGAATGTACCTTAATTAACACCATCCTTCTGTAAGCCTGATGATGGCCGTAAAAGGCCGAAACATGTCGCTTAATTAACCAGTTGTAGATTTGTAACTGTTATTTGTATGTTGTGTAAAGACGGTTCCAATTAATAAATTTGAAAAAAAAAAATTTGCATGTTGTCGTCTGGTATTTGTGGGCCCTTGATATTGAACTTGTTTCATGTCACACTCTTTCTCCTAGAATATTGAGGGGGGGGGGTTATTTTTTCGGAAAATTTGTGCGCCTCTGAAATAAATAGTCATCATCATCTTTATACGGAAAGGATACCATAGGATGTCACTGTAATTGTACTGCGCGATAATTAGTTAAACGCAATTGACGCACTTCCAGACACCAAGGGTGTTATTATGTCAGGTCTTCCGTACAAAATAATACAAATCACTTGTTTCAGTTTATGGTTCACATAATGGCACTGTCAGTAGCTCAGACTACATACAGCCCAATGTTAAGATTATTGCAGGATAGTAAAATATACTAGACATGCAAAGAAGCGGTCATGACCTAATCTGAGTTAGCCTAAAACTCCGGCTTCTCTGGAAATCAATGAAAATCCTCAATGAACACATTCTGTGGCCCGGCAGAGATTCTAACCGCGTTCCTCCCAGATAAAAACCAGAAACTTGCCTGAAGGCATCACTTGCGCGACAGCCTGACCATCTCTTGGGAAATCCTTGTCCTGTTTAAGTACGACGGCGAATGAATACGTGTCAGATTATTTTTATGATTCCCGCATTTCTCGTACAATGTCTAGGTGAGAAATATCAGTATTACATATTCAGTTAATGAGAAAATGGTACACAATATTGCTACACTAAAAAGAAAGAAAAACAAACATTCACAACTGGACATATACAGCATTTTCCCCAACGTTCTGCTCAATTTCTTGTTACTTACCTGTGTCTTAAAGTGATCAATAAAGAAATGAAATTACTTAAAGAAACGTCCTTTCATTACAGGCATATACATCTATTTTGTCAGAGGTTCTAAGCAATAAAGGTAGAATTTCGGGTACACTTCCTTGGGCGTACTAAAACTTTGTAATTGCATTAAACACACCTCGCATAAGGTATTTCTCACTGAAAACTCCGTCCAATTATGTAAAGTGTCACTTCAAACAAGAAATGCAGACAAATTTCAGAATTAATTTACAGTAATGCAAACCGTAAAGAAACAGGACAAATAATTAACAATATCATTGCCTTAGAAAATCCCCACTTCATCTTCACGCCTCCTTCCAAGGCGTCTTCACAGTAATCGTGTTCCTTTCATCAAATTATGTCAAGTCAGTTCTCCCCCATCCACATTGATGGGGGAAGCAAGGGAGGAAAACGCAGCAAGAGCATCGCCAGAGGGTCGCGGAAACAATTAAGATCGTTTTCTTAAACATTAGAGGTTGCCTTATCTTTTTCTTCGTGTACTCACGTTTCAGAGTCTTCCCTTCTCAAAGACCGTGACACTAACGCACCGGGAGGTACAGACAAGGGCGATCAGGAGTCAGGGGAAGCACCCTTCACGAGAGAAGGAAAATCAGATTTATCTTGTAAGATCTGAGGAATTCGTGGCACTGACGTTCCACTTACCCCAAAATATTTACAGGAGACTGTAATATGGCGTCATAACGCACGAGAATATTGTACTAGATTAATCACATCTTCTGATTCGTTTCGAAACGACAGACAAGGGAATGTTCAAACCAGCTACTAAACCTTCAGCATTGATGTTACAAACTTCACGAGGACAGAACAATCAGACAAGTCTATTTACAAGTATACAAATTACTTACCAGAAACTCCACACAAGGTTTCCCTGTCAATTCATACGGCCACAATCTGCAACTATCCCCATCAACATTTTACAAATTCCGCTGTGACAATTTTCCACTTTCGTTTCTTTTTTGAGCGTTGCTAAGATGAAATATTAATTAGAACTACAGGAAAGAAATATTATTATTATAATTATTGAGCTGGCCTCCGTTTAATACCGATTTCTAAGAACATGTGGAATTCTAATTCACTTCTCTCTTCAAATTCTAATTCAAATTCACGTTTTTATAAGTTGAGTCAAATTGTGCAGAAGGCTGGGTCTGCTCAACACAGGGGGTTTGCGCAGTTCGTAGCCTTCATGCATGGTCACACAAACAACATTTTTACACATCCTTTACCTCAGTCCACCACTCTAATTTTTAATACTTTAGAACGATTCCTCCACACCTTATAAGCCAACTGTCCTTTCACAGGTTACATCATAAACACGTTCATTATTTTTCTTCTGCATCAGTTTTGGCGAACCTTTTGGAGGAAGCGTGACCAAATTGCCTATAAATTACGAAGAAATCATTTCGCGTGCCCATGGGAATACTGAAGACCACAATAAGGTCTTGGATTCTTCCATAATTATTATTAATTACTGAATTATTCTCTTTAACGCATATTACAATTATATAATTAATTAATATTATAATAATTATGTTACTAATAAAGAACTCCTGGAGGAATGCGATAAGGAAGAAAATGTGGAAGTAACTTGAGCTGCTGCCACTTCCTGTTTGAAAATGTGGAAGTAACTTGAGCTGCTGCCACTTCCTGTTTGAAAATGTGGAAGTAACTTGAGCTGCTGCCACTTCATGTTTGAAAATGTGGAAGTAACTTGAGCTGCTGCCACTTCCTGTTTGAAAATAAGATTGTAAAACGTTCTGTCCATTGTCACGTATTCGCCCAGTCACCGCCAGGCCCGCGCGTCAGTAATAAATATCCAGTCAACACTTTGCACCGCTCCCGATTTGTTTAAAGATGTTTCACTGGCAGCATTATTTGGTAGCAAAAGCAATTCATACACAATCTCAAGGCAGTCAGATATGTGTAACTACACACACAAACGCACATGTTCTTCACAATATAGGGACGCTGGTCTAGCAAAAAAATATAAACTGGGAGAACAATAAACGACGCTTGCCACAGGTTCGCTAGCCCTCCTCTATAACTTTTAGCTGTTATCTTTGGTACCTTAAATGTTTTCCTATTAATCTTGTTACTAAGAAGCCTTATTAGCGTAATTCATTGTACAATTCATTTGCATCTTTCCAAAATTCAAATAGTTATTTCAAGTTTCCCACTTAGCTGCATGAACCTTCCCTCTTACTCCATTACTCTTTGGGCACTGGTTAAGTTTTGCTCTTTAATATCCTCTTCAGTAAAAGAATAATGGCTGTGCGTGCCTTGCTTCACGTTCGTAGCCTTTTGCTCTTTGTAAATCTCATACATTTTTTTCTGTAACATAAGAATAGAATTTTTGTGTATTGTTTAGATTAATTTTCTCCTTCAAAGTGGTGTTAACATTTCAAGAAAAGTAAGGAAGCCGCCTCCTTTCAGACAGACCCATCATGTTTCAGTGGATTGCGAACATTTTTATCTCGTGATCCTGTTTTTGGGGGTAATTCTAAAGAAACTGAATAGACTGAAGGATTGAGTTGGAGGCAGAAGAAATTGCGAAGGGTACCACGAAGTAGCAACCTGTTGCGTGCTTTTCTAAGAGAGCAATCTTCTTCCTTTGACTGGATTAAGGTCGCCCCCAGCATCTTGAGGGTCTGAAGGAGGGGGTGAAAGATCTTAAACATGAGGGGGTGAGGAGCAGAAAGGAAGGAAACAGAGCAAAACATTTCCCCAAGTCTTCTGAGATAGAATCGAGTCGCGTATTGTGTGTGAGCAACAGATGGCAGCGAGCGATTCACACAAATGCCCATATTTTCTAAGTTCCCCACTTCTGGAGGATTTATAATGCCTTTTGTTTGAAATATCTTATAAAATATCCATCTCCATCTTCATCTTCGACATTAATATCAATGGGCTACTTACTTGTGTATGTATGTATGTATGTATGTATGTATGTATGATGTGTGTGTATGTATGTATGTATGTGTATGTATGTATGTATGATGTGTGTGTATGTGTATGTGTGTATGCATGTATGTAAGTATGTATATATATATATATATATAATTGTCAATCCTTTCGCAATATATGAATACACGTTTCGTGCAGATGGTCAACATTTAACATTTGGTTATCACGGTACGCAATCCCACATTAAACCAATTTTAAAGTTTAATTTCCTGAGCGTTACTGTGCCATTTACACCTAATCATTTCTAAATATCTTCGTACGTTTCTTACTTGTGCTTCATTTGAAAAGTTAACTATTTTACAGTAAGCTACAGCCTTCCATTTTTAAACAAGAATTACATTCGTAATTTTCTTTCTTCCTGACATTTCAATAATAATAATAATTGATAACATTAACAAGTCCTTCCTTTACCAACAAACGCACTTTATATCAGTTTTATAAACCACTAAAATTTACATTAAAACTTATATCAAAACTGCTGCTACATGTTTCGGTCTACGACCATCAACATGGAGCTTACACTTGAGCCTAGCTAAAGTCACATTTATAAAAATAGTCGGTAAGAATACGTCGTTATAGACTATGAGGTGGTGTGGCAGCGTGTTACATCAACTTCATGGTGGTGTGTTTGTGTTCTGTGTATTGTGCACAACACACAGAACACACACCTTCTCAAATTTTCTTATTAACGGAATTTTTACTTACATCACAAGTAGAATGCCCGGAGGAGTCTAGATAGTTAATTCGCTACAGTGACCACCTTACGGGCTGTATAACCAAGAATCTTACTTCGATTCCGGTCGCATGCAAGAAACAGATTTTTCTCTTCTCCAGACAGCTAAAATTGTGTCTGTGACCCAGACAGCCTCATATCCGAGGGGTAGGACATGACCTTTATCATTCACCACCTAGTACCAAGGTTAAAAACGAGTGCAGCTGTACTGTCATTCCACCAGATTATTTCATAATGTTCACGTGGTAAACGGTGCCTTTTACATTTATGATATTGTGTCATATAATTACTTCTATCATAAAATATTGGATTTAGTTTATTGTACTGTATAGTCGTATGATTTATTATTGTCTTATACCAATAAAAGGTTTAATTCTGGAAATAGACATATTCCCTATTTATTGTATAGCATTGGGAGAGATACTGGCCTACGCTTAATTACCAATTCAATTTAGATTATTTTATCCAACCGATCAAGTATCTTCAGATAGTCTGGTGCTGCTACCGTCAATCGTCCAGCTATTTCTGTCTATTCACTTATGCCAACAGCCAACTGCATTTGCATTCGTATCTGCTTTCCGTTTAATGCATTCACGACCTTATCGACTTGTAGTGGTCATTGCGCTGTATGGCAGCAGTACTACAGACGATACGAATGGTTATTGGATGTCCTGATAATAAAGTCATTGTTTCTAATGTTACTAACGCTAAGAGATATCATTATTAAACACTCCATTGTTTTCAAATTTCGAACAGCGAATTTAAGCTGCATGATATATAGTCATTCCGTACCGCGCAGTAAACACACACTGTCTCAGTTATAAAAACCGGTCAAGTAATGTTGTTTAGGGAAGTAAGCCTTGTTTGTTGTGAGATGCGTGCAAAAGTCTAATTACACTATGTGGATAGGATGTAGGGAAATTTTATTGTAAAATCTGGTGCTATATAGAAGTACACTAAACTTAAAAGCAGCGGTGTGCCACAAAGGGTTTTTTTTTTAATAAAACTAATATATTCGGTATATTAGCATGTTTCATAACGCTCCACGGACCACTTAGAGAAAGGTCGATGCCACAGGGCGCTCAGCACTGCTTAAGGATTAAGTAGGCTGTCTGCTCTCCCATCTCTTAGCTGCGTTTATTTCCTTTGGCCACTGTGATGGTGCGTTTGCAGTTTTTAAAATTTCCCACATTTTTTATTCCTTTCGGTGTTTCTTTACAGCATTCTTTCAACAGATTTTAGTTCCGAGACGCCCGACATGTGGGCCAAAGGTCAAATATGGCTTACTTGAGTACGGGGTGTGGTCCACCTAGGATTTTTATGAAAATAATATTTTCCTAATTATATGGCACACATAGTGTAGTGGGCCAGTAAGGATAAACCACATTCTGATCTTTATCGGTTTTATTTCTTGTACAAGTCGATATTGTTCTTGCAAAACATGTAGTTTATTTAGTGTTTACATAGAATTGAGTGTGTTTTCTACAAGCGAATTTGACATTCATAGGACTGTGCATCGTGAAACATTCTTAAAATAAAAGCCAACAAGATGTACTATTTCTCAAATTTATTTTGATAAAGAACTCTACATGTTTCGGACAGATCTACTGTCCATCATCAGGAGTATCTCAACACTGTATACACAGCAATAGGTATTTGTCATGCTGGTTATGTTGACTGTCTGCTAGTGTGGTCAGGTTCTTCCATCCTGACCACGCTAGCAGACAGTCAATATAAGCAGCATGACAAATAACCTACAGTATTAAGACTCGTGATGAAGGACAGTAGATCTGCCCGAAACGTGTAGAGTTCTTTATCAAAATAAATATGAGAAACAGTGCATTTCATTGGCTTTTATTTTAGGAATATTTCTACAAGCGATTCAACAAAAAATTTAACTGAATTTGGCCCAGTTATTCATTTGTCAGATGTATTTATTCGGTGCATGACTGCATTATTTTAAACGTTGCATATTATTTTGTAATGTCATAAAAAAATACCGATATATATAAGATTAGCAGGAAGACCAAAAATTAGATGGAAAAAATATATTAAAAAAAAAGATTTAAGAAGTATGACATTATGTCATTAGACAAAATTCATCCAGGATCGGGTACAATGGAAGGAAGTAGATGAGCAGACCAAAACTTTCAAACAATGCGGTTGCAGCGGCTGACGAAGAAGAAGAAGAAGAAGAAGAAGTACGCGAGAAAAATATCGTTTAAATATTTCTTACGTTGTAGCATAATCAATAAATTCTATTTCTTCATTTGGTTAAAATAGGCTATAAAGCCCTCAAATAAAATTAAACACCACACAAAACGGTATTGCAGAATAATAATTAAATTCAATGCATTATAATGTACGAGTATTATGGTGAAAGTACAGCAGCACAGTAGGTCAGTTCCAAATACGAAACCAACAAGAACACAAAAATACACAAGCGCACAGGTGCGTACAGGTAAATAAAAACAAAACATAATAATAATAATAATAATAATAATTCCGTGCTTCCCAAAAACCAATGGATAAAGTCTCCAGCCAAATTTACTGGTTTTCGGAATCCGAAATCTGGACCGTCTTAGGCAGGAAATGTGCTTACATTTTCTTTCCTGCGGGCCACATATAACCCTCCTCGACATATTCCAGAAACCGTAGCGCTCAAGCGATTGAAGGAAGCGCTGGGTAACAAACCGTCTTCTCTTAAGGAGCAGTCTACGCACACAACTAATTGTGAAACGCACAGCCCTGCCCAATTATGTGGCGCCTTTAGAGTGCCGTACCATAAAATTGGGAGTAACGTAAAATTTTAGAGTTCTCTGCCAAGTCTTACAGCAAGCAAAGATTTTTCGTCACTTCAGTTTATGTAATATTCACATCACAGCTTTTACGAAGTCTTGCAGTAACTATGTGCTGTGTGACAGAACAGTAAATAAATAAAAAAAAAAGCAAATCTTTGAATAAAATACAGCGTAAAGATGTGGGCTGCAACGATAACAAGTGTGATTTCTCTACCAGCATTTCGTGAAGAGGAAACATTGTTAACGCAAAGTAGTAGCAGCTCCTACCTCTTCATCTCCCCTTCTCTCACAGCGTCTCTGAGCGTTTTCTTCATCAAGTCCCTCCCATTTCAAGGGACAGGATTACATCGTCATTAATAACGTCTCCATTGTTCATGTGAGCTGCTTCTATTATTCTTCTCCATCTACACCGTTCGCTCACTCTAGGAATGTGCAGAAATGTTGTACTCAACTTGTACTCGCCCCCCCCCCCCCCCAGATGTCTTCACAATAAACCGCCACCACAGGCCCTCAGTTCCCCATGGAACAACTAGGCCTTGTTGTGTGAAGACTTCGGGTAACAATGCTTGTTTCGGAAAGTTACAGCCAAGGAACGATTATCCTTTAGACAAACGTAATACAGGTTGATCTTAATCGGTTGTTCAAACTTGCCCGTCTCCGGAATGCATGAATGGCTGTTCTTTGACTTCTTATCTCTCCGAACAGAGATGGACCGTGTGGGTCAATACCCATTTCCAACACAATTATAGGTCTATACAAGCAGTCCCGAACACACATCATAAAGCCTGCAATATTATTGAACAAATTTATAGTTTTAAATATTTACATATTTGATAGATGTTACTGGCAAAGTGCGACACTGTAATGTCGACTGAACCATTGGTGCCTCCGCACCTTGTGACTGCTAGATAATGACAGCTGCCATCTGGATGAAGAATCATCGGCTTATCACCCTAGGGATAACGGCTGCTTCCTAACCGCAACTGCCACGTGGCGTAACTGTCAACAGCTAATCAAAAACACGCGCGTTACGTGCCGTATATTATTATTATCATCATCATCATCATCATCATCATCATCATCATCTCCTTTATGCAGGGTATTTTTACTTATATTCCTGAGAGAAACTATGTCTCTAGGGAATACAGTGTTGCAGCCATTCTGTTCATAATATTCATGGTGATTATTATTATTATTATTATTATTCATTGGCGTACGGTCCGTACAGTATAGTCACTGCCTTCTTCAGAATGATTGCTCATACAGATCTGTCGTCTGCTTTCTTCCTCCATCACTCGACACATATCCATTTCAGATCTTTCTCAGTGCTGCCTAGCAAAATTAGTTTTGGACTGCGTACTTTTCTTCTTCCGTCTGGTTTCCCCATGTTCTTACGGTCCTGTCATCAGCCATTCGTACTAGGTGGCCTGCCCATTCTAGTGTTCTTAGTTTCAGTGTTGCTACAATATATGACTTTCTACACAACCTGTAGTTCATCATCAGTTACGATTCGTTTTGATCTCTTATTGGGTCGAAATGTTAAGGTCTATTAGTGTCGTTTATTTTGTTGCATTCTTTAACGCATTCCCTTGAAAAAAATGAGGTAGAGCCTCAAAACGCCACGCAGATGTACAAGTAGTTATCATGCATGACTACCACCCTGTCCACTCTTAGTTTAGCCTATATGACACGTTGGGCGGCCAGAAGTGGAAATAAGGATATTTAAGATTATTTTCAAAAAGTCTCTTATTCCTGTAAGAAGTTGAGGAATAATTTATTGACTTAGAATAGGAAAAATAGGTTTGATAATAAATAAGTTTCTTCCTTTGGTGGTAATATGGCGACTTGCAGCATTTACGCCAGTTAAATGAATCCCCTCCTCCCCCACCTCCCGTGCGCTTCGAATCGTTTCCAGGTCATGGTCTCCCCTTGTGGGGCTTCTTGATCACACTCACTGGTCACACTACACTAGGTAAGACCCCTCTGGACGACTGATCAGCTCGAAGCAAATACTCTATCTGACAACACACAACGCACACAAGAGACAGATTTCAATGCCCCCCGGCGGGATTCGAACCCACAATCCCAGCAAGTGAGTAGCCGCTAACCCACACCTTAGACCACGCGGCCACTGGAAACGGCCATTTTTACTGAAATGGCAGAGTACGATTAATAATATTTCAAGTCAACGGTAACAAATATTATTATTATTATTATTATTATTATTATTATTACACAACCTAGGAGGGACGAGGTAACGGG
>Ga0123353_10015204_pt1 | contig 11161 bp, 6 predicted proteins | sample TergutLab28metaG_3_FD_92763 | JGI IMG/M metagenome (GOLD analysis project Ga0123353, IMG submission 92763) | Labiotermes labralis P3 segment gut microbial communities from Petit-Saut dam, French Guiana - Lab288 P3 | ecosystem: Host-associated > Arthropoda: Insects > Digestive system > Gut ... | reverse complement strand
CTCGGTAAAGACCCGGTACCCATTGTACAGGAGGCTGGGTGGGTCCCAGGACCGGTCTGGACGGGCGGAAAATCTCGTCCCCACAGGGATTCGATCCCGGACCGTCCAGTCCGTAGTCAGTCCCTATACCGACTGAGCTACCCGGCCCACACACACACACACACACACACACATATATATATATATATATATATATATATATATATATCACAACGTAACTCAATTGACACTTGGTGTAAGCACTTTGAAAACAAATGTTACATCCTCATGACGAAAATTCATGTTGCTCATACTGTAACGAATTTGTAAAATTTCTAAGGGCAGCCTTGTAGTGCAAACTTAAGACAGTCAAATTACAGACGTGGTCTTGAGTTGAGTCCGTCTCGGAAGCAGTCTGATATTTACTCCTGAAGGTATAAACTTGGCATCTTTCACGCTGTAGGGAATGCATGCGTTTAAAATCAAGCGGCAAATGTAAATATTACGAGTTCTCCTGCGAGCTTCCTGAGAGGCTGGAAGATGCTGGCATGGACGAAGGGCATGCTAGCAGTGACGAGGCAGCACTTCACTTGGGCGGTACGAGCAACAGACTCAGTGTTCGTGTCCGAGTTTCTCAAAGCCGTCTTCTCTCATCCAGTATTAATTGGACCCCCACAAGTGAACACAATGTTTGCATCTTCATGCCACTAAATTTATGGCTTTGTTTGTTTTTGCAAAAAGTCAATGAATGGAAAGGTAGAAAAGTTAATGAACAGATATATCTGCCCGCATATTTTAATTAAGGAGGTCACAATGTCGGCAACTGCTAGCATAGAGTGAGTTTAAGTGATTTCCTCAGGTTTCCCGCACACGGAATACCGTCCGTTACGCTGCGTGTATACTGATTTGGGTACCTAAATTTTATCTCCTGGATGTTGGAGTTGGCGAAGAGACAGTTAACTTACAAGCTCGCTGATACAATGGAACTTCCACGTTCTATGCACTAACGTAGAATACAGTATCTGAACCAGTATGTATATACAAGATAAGCTTGAGCGAATGCAAACCTTGCATTCATGATATCTTATGATAAACCTATACTAGGGGGCAACAGTGCTGCGAACATACTGGCGAAGTTCAGGGCTGCATCGAACATCGCACTGATTGTTAGTAGGCAGCCTTTAGAAGCCGTTTCATGACTACGGGATTGCAGCTACTTAACCTCAAATGTACCTACCTTGTCGAAACCTGACCTTTCTGTACCTAATTATGCAGAGGCTGCGTTCTAACTACTAGATATTTAGCAGATACATGGGTTTGGTACACATCCTATGTGCATGGGTCGGTTTTGTCACTGTCGTTATAATGACAATTCATCCTTGCGTGAATGAATGACTTACTGCACTCCTCATGCATTCTGCAGCCTGTCTTACGACGGGCCCATAAACTCTTCCAAAGCGAAGTCCCCAAATAGTGAGATATAGTGCGTTCTCTTTCCATTTCCGACAAACTCTCTTTTCATTAAGGTCATCCAGCAGCTGCTGAAGTCTTCTTTCTCGTCTTCCCGTCACTTATATCCTTCCCTCTATCATTCTTTGAGTAAAGTGTTTTAGAAGGCAGTTCTTATGCAAGATGTGATCAAACTCTTTACCTTTCCTTCTTTTTATTGTTTATACGATATTCAACTCCTTCTTGATTCTCTGTAATACCTCTTCATTTTTCACACTATCGATCCAACTGATCTTCTCCATCCTTCTCCAGCGCCACATTTCAAAACTTTCCACGTATTTCCGATCTACTTCCCGAAGTATCCAAGTATCAACACCGTAAAATTCAATGTTCCAAATGTAGCACGCCACTAGTTTCTTCACTAAATTTAAGTCCAATTTGCCGCTGAAAAATCCTTATTCTTATTGCATGCTGCTTCTGCCATAACAATCCTGGATTTAGTATCACTATTTCTTTCCTATGGCTCAACAGTCCCTAGCGGGATAAATCCTCCTCTTTATCGGGGCTTCACGGTCACACTCTGACACACCACACTTGCTAGGACCCCTCGACGAGTGCCCAGTTCGTCGCAGAGACCTGTACCTGACAACACTCACAAGAAACACGCATCAATGCCCCCGGCAGGATTCGAACCCGCAATCCCAGCCAGCGAACGCCTGCAATTTAACATTTTAGACCGGGAGGCCACTAGGAGTCTTGCAACACTATATACGTCCAAATTTCAATATACGCTTCCTTGTTCACAATAATTATTATAACATGATCAAGAAATTGTGTTAGAAATATAATGTTCAACTACCGGTTCTGTATCTTTTGAATAAGCAAATTAATTTTGTGTTCGATTTAAAATACTCATTATATGAACAGTGAATTGTAAATGTTTCTGACAACTTGGTCTTATGATGGGGGAGTACGTTGGCAAGAGCTTCAACCACGACTTTGTTTGTACTGAACACTTGCAAGGACATTGGTTCATCTCTCTTCAGTCGCAGCAGAAATCTTCATTGACCGTTTCCGTCTGTCGCCTGTGTACTCTCGTAGAATACAATTGTATAAGGGAAACGTCTGGCGAATTTCTCATCATTTTACAGCAGCTGCGGATAGCAGTCACGTGGGCTAGCGGAATATGAAAGTTTAGATAGAAAATAAGTTTCTTATTCCGTCATATCTGCTAAACAACTCTCAGCGTACAACTCGGTAGAATTTCCATCACAAATTATGTCAAATTTGTTAATACAAATAAATGTCACAAAAGAGAACACATATAACAGGACACACGTACGGTATTGACTACAAGCCCTAACTCTATATTCCTACGTGTTTACAATTACACGTTACTCTTGGGTGTGAACTGGACTCTTTTATTCCGTGTCTTGTCCTTTGTCAGGGGGTCTGTGTATGTTCACTGACGTCTAATCACGCCCACTCCAAAGTAATCTAACCCGTCTTGTCTACTTTCTTATCTTCTCGTCATAGCTGTCAATGTTTCTTTCCTCTATATTCCAATACAATATTAGCATAACCGGAAGATTTAACATCGCTGGACAAAATCCCATCCAACATCCGAATCTTGGCAAGTTCAAGCATCATATTCCGTGTAATTATCGGTGTTCCAAGGGGACTTCTTCATTACTGTATAAAACCTACAATTTTGCGTGGAATGGAAGTTCTACATGCTTTCAGCACAGACACTAAGTAAAGATGAATGTTCAGCTTCACGCACCGTCCGATTCACCCAGAGAAAAAAAAAGCCTCGGTTGGAACTGACTAGGAGAATCTGTGGGCCCCAGAGCTGGTCACGAAGCTTTAAAAAAGACAGAACTTTCTTGCCCCTGTCAGCAATTGACAATCGTTTCCTCAGTTATGTTTGATGTTCTCACAAATAATCAATTAAAATGTGCAGCTACCTATCGTATTCGACTACATGTTGCAAAAGTAATTTATGCTGCTTCGACGACGATAGAAGTGCTAGGCAATCAGGCATTTATGTATTTTTCCGTCATTTGTTGTCCACTGGAATTCTGATTTAGAGGTCCCGTGTCTGAATTTTGACAGCAGGCAAAGGAAAAATATTTGCCAGATATAATCCGAACATATCTGTCCGTTTCTTAGGGTAATCAAGCTTTAACCATGGTTCGCAGCCATTTCAGCATCAGTCCAATAAGAGATCGGTGGCATATTTTGAGAAACCTTGGACTTGTAACGTAAATTTTCACAAAAAAATGTTTGTCTGTAGTTAATTCAATATCAATATGCAGATATTTTGACGACCCAACTCAATTTCGAATTTAATATTTGTAGCAGCAATGGTTTTCTCTAAAAGGAAAAATACCTACAAAGAAGCAAACATGAACAAATAAGTCGAAAAGAGGCAGTCAAGTTCGCTGTAGATTCCATCCTATGGAAATATTTCAAAATGAAATTTCTACACGATTATTCGTCACAACCACTATCTGTTTTGTTGAGTTTTGGCTGTCCCACAGTTAGCACGACACTTTGAGTGGCGTTTCCTTACATCGCTTGCAGAAGGGAAAAGTCCAGATTCTATAGATTTACGGCGATGTTGTAAAGTTAGGTATAAAAATCACAGAAATCAGATACGGGATTTCTCACTTCCTCTCTCTTTCCTAGAAAGTACCACAGAACTTTCAACCGGATCTGTTACAGTCAGCCAGCATGCGAATCAATATATCCCTGACAAATCACCGACGTGCGCTTTAAAGCCAGTGTTCGGGGCACGTTTGATCAGTTCAGTTTCCCTTACAGAACGTACTTTTCGTTAGAACTGTGTGTTTCCCTCTTGCAGTTGTGGAGGGAAATGCCTTGTGTACGTGACTTGAGTTAGTTGTCATGTTGTCATGTGACAGCAACGAATCTGGCGATGATAGAAGTTACGAATGGAAAGATATGGTACGAAGGGAAATCACTGGCCTACCCTTCAAAGAAATGGTGGGAACAGATTGTAAAGGGCGTACTTCGTGACGCAGAATGCATACTTTACCAGGCTGTTTCTTTCTTTCGCAGTACCATGTGATTTAAACGTACACAAGTAAATGAAATTTCACTGACAGTCATAAGAAAAGTACGGCTTCCGCTGCGCTGAAATTGATGAAACTAAGAAATGCTCAACAGAATTATGTCCAGAGGTCTGATACCAAACTGTACCCAAACCAGGAAGTAAATGGATATAATTAAAACCCACAAAATGCACTAAATAAAAAACAATAAAATGGATCACAAAACACACTTCACATCACGTGTCGCTTCCTACATATTTCGGCACATAGGTGCCATAATCAAGGAGATTTTCGGCAACAGAAGTTCGTAATGAGGATTGCAACTTGGTGCCGAAAAGTATAGGAGTTGGCAACCTGGTAGGAATTGTGTTTTGTGATCTATTTTATTGTGTTTCAATTTGTGCGTTTTGTTGGTTTTTTAAAATATGCAATGCAAGAAAACGCACCGTATCCACATCACAAAATTTATAGACATAAATTTATATACACATCATCAATCAACTACAGCTTTCACTGGGCCGATTTTCACAGAACCTAGAGTTAGTCAATAAATTTCTGTTAGAATTTCTGTTCCGAAGTGCATCTAAATCGGAAGAAGTATGTAGAAATTAGGGTCAAATTTTGATTGACGCCCTGAATAATGTACAGCTTTCAACGCACCGATTTTCACAAAAGGCAGCAAATTTTTGAGCGGCATTACATACAGATCTAATATATCAAAGTTTCCACAAACTGATAAGTAAATTTTAGAACTGCAGATAGAAACAAATTTACGCCCTACGTGAAGAATGACACTGCGCTAATTTTCACGAAACTCCACACATTCTCGACAGCTCTTCCTAAAACAAAGTGAAAATCTACAATTCATAAATATTCGGCAGACGTTTAGACCGGCAGACGGACAGATGGATGGACGTTGTCTGCACATAAGAGGTTCGGTCGTACTTCGTAACAAATGCCTAAAATTGGTGACTGAAACAAATTATAAAGTACAGATATAAAGAGAACATCCGTCAGTCACAGCTGACACTTTTTGTATCCTTATATCCGTACATTTTCATCATAACAGATGTCCCAATTAAAAACAAAAAATAATTTCTGAAAATGATTAAACGAATATGCGGAAATGTTAATATTCGGATGTAAAATCTTTCTCTCTCTTTTCCTCTCCCTCCCTCCCTCCTCTCTCTCTCTCTCTCTCTCTCTCTCTGTGCTTGTGTGCATGTGCGTGTGTGTGTGTACAGAAGACGAAACTGGAAGCTCAATCATAGAGATGTGATTTATTTAATATTTTATAAACGGTTCAATGACGGCAGAATATGCACCATCGAAGAGCAGAAAGCATGTGTAAGAATGTGGCACTATCCCAGCATTTGGAATAATCTATCGAGCTAAACCAACAACAGTTCAGTACACGTAGAGTCCAGACCAAGGTACATATCCGGCTACTACGTAATACGAATCAAGGCTGCCAGCCACACAATCAAGACTTCGCTAATCGATGTGGAAATACGGAATAATAAATACAAGGCATCCGTAGCAGGAAAGGAGCCAGAATAGTATGTAAGTAACAAAAGAAGAAAACAAAAATGAAGCGGAGAAAAAAGAAAGTCAGAATGACAAAAAAGAAAGAAGGTTAAACAAGGGAAGTGACTGTAAGTAGGAGCTACAAGAAATAAAAATCAAAATACAAAAACGGAAAGGAATACATAAATTTTAAAAAAACTTACAAGTCATGAGTAAACTGAATATACATTGTATTGTAGGAAAAACACATTTTGAAACTTTGTGTAGACGGATGATGTGTATATTAGAAAAAAAACACCTCAATCGTTGCGGTAAGATTTTATGAAGAAGTACATAGCCTAACATTCAGCAAAGACAATGAAGAAGAAGAGAATAAAGTAATTAAGTCAGAATTACGAGAGTCTGGATTTGCTTTTAAGAAAGATCCTGGCCATTGGGAGGAAAGAGTTGGAGGATTTGGCTGAATTAAGACAAGCTAAAACAAGTACCATTGCGACGACACTTGAGACTGCACACATCAACTACAAGACAACAACGCATTCTAATGGACAGTCTCCTGAAATCCACATTGCTTTAAAGACGTCAGCTTTTGTCATTATAATGTGATACTTCTGCATGTTACTGTTTTGAATAAAACATGGAGTTCGAGCAAGCTAAAGTAAGTAGTTGTTATGAGCTCCCAAGAGACCTCTTCTCTTTTTTCACAAACAGAAAGAAGCTCCTCATTGTCTCCATCTCCTAATTTTTAACTCCTTAATTTTTGTTGCTGCTCCCTACTCCCAATTTCTGCAACATTTTCTATTCGTTCTTTACGCTGTCTTTATGAAATTCTTACATGGTTTTTTTTCACTCTATTTGACGACGCTTCCTAAACTGGCTACACTTTAGAGCTCCAACATTAAAAAATTCCACAATCTACATATAGAGAACATTTGTGTGTTATGTACGACTCTAAGAGAACGCGATTATTTCCCTACACAACATTAAGTGATTGCTTCCTGTAACCGATGCAGTGTGTTTGTTGTGCGGTACTGACTGAACAGCAACACAAATAATGCAATGTGAAAAAACGAAACTCTTTTACCAACTAAGCTTATAAAAATGACATGAATAAAAATGAAATATTCCTCCTTTGTATCTGGTTACGTAAGCACGAAACAAACATATGTATCACAAAAGACATCTTTATTAATGTTTGCTACTACATTAGGCTCATGGTAATATTACGCGAAGGTTTTTGGGGCCACTGTTGATTCGAATAATTGTATCTTGTATTAATTTACTTTAGGTAATCATTTTTACATATTTTCTGTTTATAACTGTAGTACACTTGAATTTTAAATTCGGGCTGATGGCTTGCAAATGAAAACTAACAAGAAATTCTTCCAAGAAACATCCAATATCGCTTCAAAATATTATCGAATTCCATGAAGTGAAACTTGTGATAGGACATGTATTTTCTCTCCATTACGCGCACACATTATGCACTAAACGACACAACGGCATTGTGTTACTTAGTAATAAGAGGAAAAGTAATACCCATAATATAAAAGGATTTTCAACGGATTACTCTATACCGCAATAAGCATCACAAATTATAAAGCGTCGGCGCTGGAGTAAATGAGTAATGATAAACTGGAAAGAACTTGGGAAGCAAGCATCGTGGCCTAATGGAGGCTCTATACCAACATGTTCTCAGCGGGACTGAGAAAAACCAAAAACTTTTGTCAGGATACGCGTGTATTTGTCGAGCTTCGAATCAAGCCCTTGACGATCAAAGGGCAAGAGTAACCGCTACATCAGTCTGCCCTCCGATATGTCAGTAGATTGAAGCGCATCGTACGGCTTATATTAGTGTTGATACACACAAAAAGTAACAGTTCACAAAGAATGTTATAAGTTTGTAAGATCACTGATTTTTAAACCCCCTGTATTCTTGATGCAAACTATCTCTCGGACTGACAGGCCAGGCAGTTCGGAGCACCATATCGTTTACAAAACTCCATTTCCGAATATATCTGCCTTTTCTATTATCAATCTTCAACGTTTCTTACGTATATTTATTTTTCTATCCAGCCCTTCAGCTGACAACAACAAACACAAAAGTGACAGAGACAAACTCGACACGCCAACTCAAAAACATACTACGATGCTTTTATCAACACACTAAAAAAAGTTTGGTAATATAGAAGATTACAGAAGGCGACTCGGAATAATGGAAGAAGATTCGGGGTAGGTGACCATTCTTATTTCAATATTTTGTCTTCAAAAATTTTATAACTGTTAATCTTTCGTCGAAGAACATTTTAAAACACTCAGACATGGCGGTAGCGTGGGCGGTGTAACTCGCACGCAGGGGGTTAACCCGGAAGACGATCTTTTAAATTGAACAATCTGAGGAAGAAATGTCGCGGTTCTCTCGGTTGCTTCGTTATTTGACTCTTATGATACAAAAGGCGCTTATATCTACTACCGAAGTTACACACAATGAATGAGAATCAACATTGTGATACAGAATAAATGGTACCAGACCTGAACACCGGCCGATTATTAATGCATTCCTACATCCAACGGTCTCCGATGTCCGAAATAACTTTACTCTTTGCGAAAGTTCCCAAATTTCGCCCACTTACACCTCTGACGAAAGGACCTTTCAAGATAAGATAATACGGATCACTGGTGGAATGATAATGATAGGGAAAAATGAAGCATTCAGAGAAAATCTGTCCCACTGCTGATATATTCCCTAGATATCTCAATCGGACTGTCCCGGAATTGAACCCGGGCCTACAAGATATCAGGCCGGCGATTAGAAGTCTGAGCCATAGCAATACGCCAACGAAAGAGAGCCAATACGCATACATATCCTCACCGTGAGTGAGGAAAAACAAGACAATAAATTTGGTAGGAATGCAGGAGAGCTATGGAATATTGAAGCATGCTGCAAATATTTCAGCTGTAGGAAGCCTCAAGCACACGAAATCCTACCGTATGCGACTGTGTGATCTTAGGAAACTGTACGAAGATGAAGACACAACTTGGCATTACTATTCTTACAGTGACACCAAAAAAAAATATTTGATGAATTATGTTAACAAGCACCGTGATATTGCGTGATTCATAGCCATGTCAATGACACTGACCATTTACGATACTTACACTACTCGTATTTACTTCAGTTTACCCGACAAACCAGATGTGGTTATGTAAGGGTAAAGTGATCCCGCTTCAGGCCCGGTGTGGCCCAGAGGGTGGGTAGAGGTATAGCTCTACTCTTCCATGACCGTGGCACTAGAAGGGGGTGAGTGGTCAGCAGCACGCCCTGGCCGCACTTTAACCCCGGGAAAGACCCGGTACCCATTTTACAGGATGCCGGGTGGGCCCCAGGGCCGGTCTGGACGGGCTGAAAATCTCATAGCTCTAGGTATGTAGTCTTAATATTTTAGTTTCTATCTTTTCTGTCACTCTCGATATGTCTACTTTCTTGTCACAAAATGCAGTATTTCAATAGAGTAGGTCAAGTAACACTTATGCATTTAAACTTGGTATTTAAAAGCGCTTAAAACTGCGCATTTAGAGGGCTGAGGCAGGTCGGATATTAAAGGCTGGCATCACCAATCTGTGAGTGTAGACTTCTGCACATCAATTTCAACAGAAGCTTCAAAGTTAAGATCTTTTGTCATCAACCCTGTAAGCGAAGATGCAGTAGTATCCAGGTTTCGAGTTACACTTGTAAAGTGATGATTCTTGCCCTGCATTATCCACTAAAATTCACGCCCCCATCGGGCAGGTCAATAGACAATATGTAGTCTGGACAGTAGATAAAAAATTGCAGAAATATGTTGCACAGAAACCTGAGATTCTACAGTACATTTCATTGCTCTCTAGACACTTCATTCTAACATTCGCTGTAAAGAAAACATCTTTTAAAGTATAAACTCGCTTCTTCTCCGAAGTAATATAAACAAGCAGACGCCTATGTTCTGCTTGGGTGAACTAACCGCTGCTTGCTTCGCGTCGTGACGGCTGGTTGTCGTGAACCAACTGAAAACGTCAACACACACTAACGTTAGGACCGCAAGAATGTAAAGCGTCGGGGGATATTTACATAACAGGGAACTGCATTAGGTTACCACATAAGTTGTCATATCAAACGTTATGCATGTAGCATGCATGACGGAGACATGAAATGCATAAAGAATTGTAGGAAAGTGTGCGAAAGGAAGGCCTCAGCGTAGATGGGAGGATGATACTAAAAGGGATCTTGAAATAATGGTTGTTAATTAGTCAACTGTATTCAACTTACCCAAATTGGAATCCAGTGGCTGTTCCTGTGAAGATGGTAGTAAATGACCGTTGGCTTTCCAACAGGGAAGAGTGCTAGTTGATGAACTGAGCAACTTCCAAGACAGAAGATGCTCTATACACTTTACTGACAGACGATGGGGATTAGGAGGACGTACTCAGTAGTAATGTGCATTTGCCAAAGTCGTTTATGCCATCGTATATCGAAATATGAACTTGCTGTAAAAAAGAGTGTAGCCCGTCTGAATCAAAGCGGGGGTTGAAACTAAAAGTTCCAGCAACAGACGAGTTGGTTACGGATATAGGAAATCATTCATTAGAGCACAGAATTGGTTGTAAACAACCAGCCAATCAACCAACCAACGAAGTAAATAAATAACCAAATAACTAATCAACCAACCGACTAACCAACTTTTTCAACTAACCAACCAACTAACCAGTTAACTAACACACTGACAAAGTAACAACCAACTAACTAACTCCTTTGAAGCAGCGTCCTCGAAATGCTAACAGTTCCTGCAGCTGGTCTAGAAATTCGCCGCATTTTATGGACCGCAAATATCATTACATTACAAGAGTCCCTCTCTTGTCCCAGTCATGGTTCGGATAAATTCAGTCCAAACCGCGCACATTTATTTTAGTACTGTTCTACTAACAACACCTTAACCTTCCCAGGTCTACATGTACGCGTTTCTCTTCTTCTCTGTAGCGCTACAAGACCCATCCCGTTTGTACTCCTTGATAAAATCACACACGAATTGTGGTGAGGAGCACAGCCATACAGCCTCAAAACTATATCTACATATTATACACCATATTTTCAT
>Ga0123353_10015203_pt1 | contig 11162 bp, 10 predicted proteins | sample TergutLab28metaG_3_FD_92763 | JGI IMG/M metagenome (GOLD analysis project Ga0123353, IMG submission 92763) | Labiotermes labralis P3 segment gut microbial communities from Petit-Saut dam, French Guiana - Lab288 P3 | ecosystem: Host-associated > Arthropoda: Insects > Digestive system > Gut ... | reverse complement strand
TCATGGCGTATCAGCAGACTTAAGGAGTGAGCGAAATGGATGAGATGGAAAGGATCATTAACATTCCCCTGAGAGCAACGAAGATGGCTCCCCGCACCAAAAGGGCGAAGCGCGCTATCAAAGAGATCAGGGAGAACATCATGAGACACATGAAGGTCACCGAGGACAAGGTATGGATAGACACCGCACTTAACGAGAAGATCTGGGAGCGCGGTATCCAGAACCCTCCGTCCAAGATCTCCGTCAGAGCTGTCAAGTTCGATGACGGATTGGTCGAAGTTTCACTTTCGGAGTGAAGATGTTACGGCTCTCGCGCTACGGAGGCAATCCCAACATAGGCGTTTACTCCACGGCGAACGAGAATATCGCGATCATCTCTCCCGACGCCACCGAGGATTACGTCAGGGACGTTGAAGAAACGCTGAACGTGAAGGCGATAATGACAACGGTGGCCGGCTCGTTCGTGGTCGGCTCACTCGTTGCCATGAACTCGTCCTGCGCGATAGTGTCGGGATTAGCGGAGGAAGCGGAGCTGGATATACTCTCGAAGGAGATATCCGTGGCGGTTCTGCACAGCAGATATAACGCCGCGGGTAACAACGTATTAGTGAACGATTTCGGAGCGATAATAAACCCCAATATCGACGACAGGAACGCAGAGATGATAGAGAAGGCGCTCGGCGTCAGATGCGTCAGGTCGATGATCGCCGGCATCGATACCGTCGGATCGGCATGCAGAGCGACGAACAAGGGGGCTATATGCCACCCGAAGACGTCCGATGCGGAATTGAAATTGATCGAAGACGTTCTTAACGTGGATGCGAAGAGAACAACGCTCAATCACGGATCATTACTTTTAGGGCCGTGCATCATCGCGAACAGCAAGGGCGCGGTGGTCGGCGATATAACTACGCCTATCGAAATGGGAAAACTCGAGGATGCGTTGAATCTTCTCTGAATCAACCGTTCCTTCTGAACCATGCGGAGAACAAGGCCATGGTAGCGATCGATACCAGCACCGCCGCGATCCAGAAGAATGCTTCGGACGGTTCTATTCCGTCTTCACCGGAACTTATGGCCAAGGATATCACTACCAATGCCGCCACGACCAAGAAGACCACACGCAGGACCAGACCCGGTGTCGAGTAGCCTGTGCCGTTTGACTCGTTTCGCGCCATAATGCGTACGTGTATGACGAAATGATATTTAACCGACCCGTTCCGAAACATCGTTCTCGTACGATGCTGCCGTATAGCAGTCAGTATCGCCACGAGATCGTGTTGATCGATCCCCACGTCGACGGTGCCGTGGATCCGTGAGAATAGGTATCACACAAAAAACATGAAAGATAACATGAAAGATAACATGAAAGATAACATGAAAGATATTTAAATAAATACGATCTCAAAGGCAGATTAAAAACGGAGGAATGTAATAATAAGCCGAAGAGGAGGTCTCCTGACTTTTGAGGATCATTGGATCTTATATGTTAGGAACATGAAAGATAACATGAAAGATAACATGAAAGATATTTAAATAAATACGATATTGAGTATAATGGAGACGAAGAATATGGGATACATTCCGCCGTTCAGCCTGACAAATGAGATGATACAGCTGACCTCGGAAATATCAGAACTGCTTGGCAGCATAAAAAGTGCGGATACTTTGGAAAAATTACCGCGCCTGCGCAGGATAGGACGTATCAGAACGATCCATTCTTCGCTTGCCATAGAGAGCAATACGCTGACAATGGATCAAGTGACGGAGATAATGGCCGGAAGACGGGTTCTCGGACCTCCGAACGAAATAAAAGAAGTGAAGAACGCGTTTGCCGCATACAATGAGCTTGAAAGGATCGATGCATTCGCGATCGATGATCTTTTACGCATACACAGAATGATGATGGACGACCTTGTCGAAGAGAACGGAAGGTTCCGTTCGGTCAATGCCGGAGTATACACAGGCGACGGGCGTTTGATCCACGCCGCTCCGCAGCCGGGTCTTATACGAGACCACATGAAGGATCTGTTCGAATGGCTCACGACCTCAGATGTACATATGCTCATACGATCCAGCGTGTTCCATTATGAATTCGAGTTCATACACCCTTTCCGTGACGGGAACGGAAGAATGGGGAGGTTCTGGCAAACCGTCATTCTGATGAAATGGAAACCTGTGTTCGCGTGGATACCGATCGAAAGCGTCATACATGATCGGCAGGCAGAGTATTATGCCGCAATAGCTGATTCGACAAAGGCCGGGAATTCCAATGACTTCATAATCTACATGCTGAAGGCGATACGTGACGCAGTCATGAAGATCGTTTCCGAGGTGAGGGATCATATAAACCATGTTGACATCAGAGTGCACAAACTTTTGGCCGTTTTGGGTCCGCATCCTATGACCGCGGCGGAATTGATGGAACGCTTGAGGTTGAGGTCCCGCGATTCGTTCCTAAAGAATTATATCAGACCTGCAATAGAGGCGGGGTTAGTCTCGGCCACGATGCCGGACAGACCAACGAACAGGAATCAAAGGTATTTCAGAAAGATCGAATGATCGATCAACACGGTTCCGCCGTGATACAACATTTATATTGTTCGCGCGTCTGGGGTGAAACATGGCGGCGGTACGGCTGGGTAAGAATCATCTAAGATGGTGTTTCAATTGTAATTCACCCGTACTGGAGGATACCGTCTGCTCTGTCTGCGGATCCGGCACAAAGGAGGTTGAGGTCACCCCGCCGGGTGATGTGCGTCCCGCGTTCCCGCACGATATCGATCTCATAAAGAGCATAGCGGATAAGCAATTCGGCAGCGGTTCCGGTGAAGCTTTACTACCGGACGGTCACATTGTACTTCTGAATAAATCACCGTCGCTTGACAGGATGGATGAGATCATCATCGACGGATGTGCTGTTGCAAGCATGCGTTACGATATGGGGTCCGGCTGGAAACTTCTGAACAGGATGCAGAGCGCCATGCGCATCGGGAAGGTGATGACCAAAGGATACGTAGTATGCGATATCGGCGCCGTGAGATTCATACGAGAAAGCAAGAACCTCATGGCCCCCGGCGTCACGGATGCGCACCCTGATGTGAAGGTCGACGATGAGATCATCATGATCGATACCGAAGGTAACGTGATAGCCACGGGGTTGGCTAAAATGCCGGCAGCCGATATGATAGCGTTCGATAAAGGGCTTGCAGTGAAGACGAAATGGACGAAAGCCGAAGAACTGCTTTTCAGTGACGTGAAGATCACATGGGACGATGTCCTTAAGGTGAATGAGCCGGTTATCACAAGAAGGGTCAACGAAGCGACGACATTCATTAACAACACAATAGAGAAACACGATCTTCCCGCAATAGTCTCATTCTCCGGCGGGAAGGATAGTTTGGCTACGCTTCTTCTGACATTGGACGCCGGCCGTAAGCTTCCGGTGCTGTTCATAGATACCGGGCTTGAGTTCAGTGAAACGGTTGAACATGTTCATGACACAGTTAAAAAATATGATCTGGAATTAATAGAGGAACGGGCGCCTACGGATGCTTTCTTCGGGAATCTCATTCACTTCGGACCTCCTGCGAAAGATTTCAGATGGTGCTGCAAAACGAACAAACTGGGGCCGACGGTCAACGCGATCCTTCGGAATTTTCCTGACGGAGTGTTGTCATTCATAGGTCAGAGGAAATATGAATCCGAATCACGCCATTCGAAACCGCGCATCTGGACGAATCCTTGGACGCCGGGTCAGATAGGCGCATCACCCATTCAGAATTGGAACGCGTTGCACGTGTGGATGTATATATTCTCCAAGAAGGCGGAATACAATGTGTGGTATACACGCGGGCTTGACAGGATCGGGTGCTTCCTTTGTCCTGCGTCCGATCTCGCGGAACTGGATATCGTCAGCGGAGAGAGCGATAGATATTCTCAATGGAACGCTGCGCTGGATGATCTCGCGGGATCACGAGGATTGAGCAAAGAGTGGAAGGAGTTCGCCCTTTGGAGGTGGAAAAGACCGCCGCAGTCGATACGCGAAGAAGTGTCGCGCGTTACCGGCAAAGACGTGAACGAACTCATGAGACGATCCGCAAAGACAGACGGACCGCTCTTCCTGAAGATACAGGACGGATATTCGCCGTGTGTACTGGGATACAGTATCGAAGGGGCCTTGTCCCGTTCCGTTGATATAGAAAAATTGGAGAAACTCGCAGGGATACTGGGAAAGGATATTTCCGTAGATCAGGACGGTCAATGGCTGACGGTGAACAATATCACCGTCTTCAGGGAAGGTTCGATAATATCAAAGGGTCCTGTCGAAGATGACGTACGTTCCGCGATGAGAACGATGTTCAACATCATCATAAGGTCGGAACAGTGCGTCGGGTGTTCGTTATGCATCGCGAGATGCCCCGGATCCGCTTTATCGTTGGTGAACGGCGCCGTGACCTTGAACAGAGGAAGATGTATTCAATGCGGGAAATGCCTAGGGCCGTGCCCGGCGGTGAACTTCAGAGAAGAAGAGTTCAATCTTTAATTCGATCATCTGTTTAGTATCGCAGATTATTCATCCTATACCGTAATAATCTATTAATAATTGCAGATTATTCATCCTATACCGTAATAATCTATTAATAATTGCAGATTATTCATCCTATAACGTGAAAATATGATAATACCTCGCGACATCTATCTCAATCATCTCAAGGCCCTAAAGGATATGCCTGTGATCAAGGTCGTGACAGGAATACGAAGATGCGGTAAATCCGTTCTGATGGATCTTTTCAAAGAACACCTTATCATATCAGGTGTATCGGAGGACCGCATAATAAGCAGAACATTCACGCACATTCCCGAAGAAAGCATAACGGCTGCAGACCTCTTGAACGAAATTCGCAATAAGATGGTGAAAGGACAAACGAACTACGTGCTCATGGACGAGGTCCAGATGGTCGAGTCGTGGGAGAAGGCTGTATTGACATTGTTCGAAGAAGACGGCTGTGATATCTACCTTACGGGTTCCAACTCAAAGATGTTCTCTTCCAACTTGTCCACGCTGCTTTCCGGACGGGCGGTGGAGGTAGAGATGTTTCCTTTCTCGTATAAGGAGTTCCTGCTCTTCACCGAATTGGATGATTCCTCCGATTCGTTATCGGAATACATGAGGACGGGTGGTTTCCCGCTGGCCGCCGCTTTGATCGGCAGAACGGAATACGCGATGACCGTGCTGGACAGTATATACAACACCGTTGTGCTGAGAGATGTGATCGAACGGAACGATATCAGGAATCCTCAGATGCTCAACCGCATCTCTTCGTTCCTGATGAGGAATATAGGCAACACCGTTTCCGTCAAAAGCATCATGGATTACATGGTCAGTGCAGGTTTCAAGGTGAACTTCGAGACCGTCGATAATTATCTCGGGATGCTGGAGGAAGGGTTCATCTTCTACAGAGCTAAAAGATATGATACGAAAGCGAAGGAAGAACTCGTTGTCAATGATAAATTCTATGTTGCCGACCTGGGACTCAGGAATGCCGCACTCGGATTCAGAGATGCGGATATAGGTCAATTCATGGAGAATCTCGTTTATCTGGAATTAAGGAGAAGAGGTTATTCCGTGTTCGTCGGTAAGTTCAACACATTGGAGATAGACTTTGTGGCGATGAACGCTGAGAGCACATCGTATTATCAGGTGTCGTATTCCATCGAGTCGCCTGATACGAAAAAAAGAGAACTGGAGCCGCTGATGAAGCTCAAGGACGGACGAAGGAGAACGATCATAACAATGGTCCCGTCCCTGAATAAGGACCATGACGGTATACGCGAGATCGGGCTCAGAGAATTCCTTACGGACGAGAGAGCGTGATCCGGATCACATCTTCCGGAATCCGCGCCCGATCCATTCCGTTATCGATTTGAAACCGTATCTTACTGTATCGGAGCCGGATCTGTGCTTCCCGCCGACGTTGTTGCCGCTGCGGACGATCTCTTTGATCACGTCTTCCCATTCCGTTATATCATCCGAGAACTCAATGTATGCGTCACCTACGTTCAGAGCGTTATGCGCATCGCTTCCCGCCGTCATGGGTTTACCCATCTTCGCCGCAAGGCCGAAGGCTTTACCGTTAGAACCTTTGGTGGAACGCGCGTTGAACGTTTCCACGGCATCGAATTCCTCTACGACGTTCTTCTCACCTAAGCCGGACCACCACCTGTACGGGTGTGCCGCCACTGCGATACCGCCGGCATCATGTATCATATCTATCGTTTCAAGAACGCCTTTTCCTCTTTCGATGTATCCGTTTATCCCGTACGCCAGTATGTGACCTTCCGACGAGGAGACCTCTTCCGCCGGGACCACGATGATATCGCGGCACTCCGATGCTATATCATACGCATCGAAATTATTGTGGTCGGCTATGGCGATGCACCGTAACCCTTTTGCTCTGGCCGCTTCGATTATCTCTTCAACCGTGGACAACCCATCTTTTGAAAACGTAGAATGAATGTGAAGGTCTGCCTTCATCTTACATTCGCTCCGTCCTTCAGTTCTCTGTCAACTGTTGCAGAGCACCCCTTACCGTCGGATAACTGTATCTTATCGTTACCGTCGATCACCGTCGCCATCGGTTTGCCACCGGCGGCGAAGACTTTTATCACCGCTTTCTGGAAATCCTTGAATTCTATTTCGCTTTCACAGGTTTCCATACCGCATCTGAACTTCGTACCGTTGGGAACGTCGTTCACAGGTTTCAGTAAAACCACCGTCTTTCCGCCTAGTTCTTCGTCATCCGCTGCGAGCAACATGCCTTGTGACATCATGCCTCTGAGCTTCGCGGGCTTGAGATTCATTACCATCAGAACTTTCCGTCCGATGAGTTCCTCCGCTTTGTAATATGCTCTCAGACCTGCCACTATCTGTCTCTCTTCGCCGGCGTTCACTTTTAAAATGAACAACTTCTCCGCATCCGGGTGATCCTTCGCATCGATCACCTCCGCAACCCTTATGTCAAGTCTTCTGAAGTCGGCGAAGGGTCCCGAAAGGGGTGCATCCTTCTTAACGGCCGGTTCATCCTTCTTTGCATCTTCGGTCGCCTTCGGAATGTCCACTTTAGTGTACACGGGCACCGGCTCCGCCAGCTCCGTTCCAACGGGCAGTTTCACCGTGCAACCTGATAACCCCAGAATAAGCGGCTTATCGATATTCATGAATCCCGTTATCCTTTCCGATGATGAGGGCATGAAAGGCCACGACATTATCGCCAATGCCTTAACGATCTGAAGCGAAGCGTTCAGCACGGCGCCGCATTCCTCTTTGTTCTCTTTGACAAGTGCCCACGGCTTTCCTGAATCGAAGTATCTGTTACCGTATCTCGCCAGTTCCATTATCGTCTTGATCGCTTTCTTAAGATCGCAGTTCTCCATGTGCTCATTGTATTCCGCGAGCGCTTTCTCGATCTCCGGCATCACCTTCGCGATCTCACCACCATCCGTTTCTCCGGGTATGGATGAGAAGTTCTTCTTCGTGAAACTCAGACACCTGTGATAGTAGTTACCTAACGCCGATACAAGCTCATTATTCACCTTGACCTGGAAATCATCCCACGAGAATTCGGAATCATGCGTGTCCGGCATTATCACCGACAAATAATATCTGATGATATCGGGATCATACTTCTGAACAACGGAAGGTATGTCTATCGCTCCTCCGCGGCTCTTTGAGAGTTTCTCTCCTTTGAACATCAAGAACTCATTTGCCGGTATATCATACGGTAAATTCAGGGAACCGAGGCCCATCAGCATGGACGGCCATATTATCGAGTGGAACGGTATGTTGTCCTTACCGAGGAAGTAATAATGTCTGACGTCGTTATCGCACCAGAATTCTTTCCAAAGATCCGGTCTCCCGACGATCTTCGAGTATTCCTTCGAAGCGCTAAGGTATCCTATTACCGCTTCGAACCAAACGTATATCACCTTATCGTCCCAGCCTTTCTCAGGTACGGGTATACCCCATTCCATATCTCTCGTGATGGGTCTGTCGGTAAGGCTTTCTTTTAGCCAGTTGGTCGTGAACGTCTCCACGTTGGAACGCCAGTATGTCTTATCCTTAAGGTAATCCAGCAGTTTATCACGGAATGCGCTCAGCTTGAAGAAGAAGTGCCTCGTTCCTTTGACCTTCGGTGACGAGTTACAATGAATGCATCTCGCCTCTTTCAGATCGCCCGTTTCGAACGTCGTACCGCATGCGTCGCACTGATCGCTCCTGGTATTCTCGGCGCCGCATATGGGGCATATCCCCTCGACGTATCGATCGGGGAGGAACCTTGCGCATTTGTCACAGAAATACTGCATCGTCTCCTTCTCGTACAGTAAGTCCTTACTGAGCAGCGTTCTGAATATATCTTGGACCACTTCAACGTGATTCTCGGTGTGCGTCTTCGTGAACAACGAGAATTCGATGTTCATGTCCTCGATCGCTTTTTTGTTTATGCCGTGGAACTTCTCGGCTATCACTTCCGGCGTTGTTCCTTCTTTCTCTGCGGTAACGGTTATCGGGGTACCGTGTTGATCCGACCCCGATACCATCAGGACCTCGTTCCCTTTGAGCCTGTTGTATCTGTTGAAGATATCCGGCGGTAATATCGAACCTGCCAGGTGACCCAGATGTATAGTGCCGTTCGCATACGGCCATGCTACGCCTATGAATACCTTTGCCATCTTATCGCCGTCGATACATTATGCGAATATTTGAAACATATCGTCATTGCTGCACGGGTCTTCGGCCTTTCTTCGTCAATGCGGAAAGCACCATGAGGGCCCATATGACCACAATGATCGGTCCCAATACTTCCATTGCCGCGACCGCCCACCATATATCCACCAGCGTACCGCCGAAACTGACGATGAACGCCGCCGGCAATATTATGAAGTTCCTGAATACCGTGGATGCCAACGCATTCACACCCATTCCCATCGATTGGAAGAGTGATGACGAGAGCACTCCGAAACCTATGAACGGAAGGAATATGCACGATATGCGTATGAACAGCGTCATATCATCGTGAAGGTACGCCGTTTCCGCGGAATATGTGAACACTCCGGTCACGATGCTCGCGGACAATGCGAGCAATGCCGCCAGCAACGTCATCAGCAGCACCGATATCTTTACGGAGAACATGAACGCCTGCTTCACCTTTTCCGTATCTCTGGCACCGTATGCCGCCGCGCATATCGGGATCGCAGCCGAACCGATACCGATGCACGGTATCATCACTATCTGCAATATCCTCCATCCCGACGAGTATATGGCAACAGCGTCGGTACCGCCGACGCCCACGAGTATCATGTTCATCAGCATCACGGAAACCGATATCGCCATGAACTCCACGGATGCGGGAATGCCGACGCGGAATATGTCCTTCGATATCTTCTTGTCGAAATGCGGCTTTCCGATCCTCAGCGCAAGATACGTGTCCTTCTTTACGAAATACCAATAGAATGCCGGTATCGTGGCGATGGTGAACGCCACAACGGTGGCGTACGCGGCACCGGCCAGTCCCCATCCCATTGTGTAGATGAATATCGGGTCCAACGTGAGATTGAGTGCCGCGAACGTCACCATGATGATCATCGATCTTCTGGCGTTGCCTTCCGATCTCAGAAGACCCGCCATGTACGCGTTGATGAAGAACGCCGTTGCGAAGATTATCATTATGTTCGCGTATTCCATGCAGAGATCGATTATCTCGGCGCCTCCGATCGCTATTATCAGAGGCCTCGCCACTATGAACATCAATATTGAGAACAATATCCCTATGACGATCGTGAGTGTGAACGCAACGGATGCCGTCCTCTCGGCGGCATCCTTATCCCCGGCACCTATGTGTCTTGCTATGGCGGACGAGGCACCGACGCTTATACCGCTGGATACGCCTACGACGATGAAGAACAACGGGAACATTATTCCCAATGCGGCGAGCGCATCCGGCCCCAGGCCGGATATCCATGCCGCATCCACCAAACCCGTTAATGATGACGCCAGTATCGCGATGATCATAGGGAGGGCCATCTTCATGATGGCTCTCTTCGGAGACCCGAGCATGATCTCCACATCCTTCGTCATCGACTCGTCAGTCACACCCCTGGCATGATTACAACGGATATAAAATCAGCACATCCCCGCCCGTCATGCTCGTACGGGCGCATGCAACGCCCTTCTGCTCCTGTGAAACCATAGGACAGGCCGGCATTAACGTTCACTCGTATCGATATCGTTCTCGCTCAGGAACCGATCGAAATCAGAGCTGAAAAGTCTGTCCTGTCTGACGCGATATTTCTCAAATTCACTTTCCGCGTGCGCCTTTGCGATCTCGGCGGATATCTTCCCGGCATCGGTCAATAGTTCGTTGCCATCCGCCTTAAGGATTATGTCGAGGTGATCCACCCAAGCCTCCATCGTCATCGGGATACGCGATCTTGCGCGACGTTCCGCGAGATCCAGATATGCATTGACCAGCAGCCCAAGGCTTTCAAGCTCGGCCTCCGTCAGATAATTCTTGGCAATGACGGCGTCTGATCTCAGGATACGTCCCGATGGGCTGTTCTCCCAGGTTGTCAGACCCATATTTTCCCTGTCAGCGGCCGCCCTGTCATATATGAGTTCGGCTGCGGTATGCCCGTGGACGGCAAAATGCAATTTATTCTGCACCTTTGCGAAGAATTCTTTCGTTTCCGATGCATCCTTGTCGTAATCGATCGATGTAGCATAGATGTCCGTTATCTTTTGATAGAACCGTCGTTCGGAAATGCGTATCTCGCGGATCTCTTCGAGCAGTCTTTCAAAATAATCGTCATCCAGGAACGCTCCGTTCTCCATGCGTTTCCTGTCTAGAATGTAACCGCGCAAAGTGTATTCGCGCAAGACCGTCGTAGCCCAGCGCCTGAAATCGGTCGCCCGTTTGGAATTGATCCTATAGCCTACTGAAATGATCGCATCGAGGTTGTAATGTTTCGTGACATAGTTCTTACGAAACATGAGCGAGAAAGCTTACGGTTTCAACCGTAGGATGAGAGCGAGATATGAGACGTCGAAAAGTATTATACGCTCGTACATACATGACCTGTGCAGTACTTTCAGACAACCGTTC
>Ga0123353_10015201_pt1 | contig 11163 bp, 12 predicted proteins | sample TergutLab28metaG_3_FD_92763 | JGI IMG/M metagenome (GOLD analysis project Ga0123353, IMG submission 92763) | Labiotermes labralis P3 segment gut microbial communities from Petit-Saut dam, French Guiana - Lab288 P3 | ecosystem: Host-associated > Arthropoda: Insects > Digestive system > Gut ... | reverse complement strand
GAAATTTGAATAATTGTATGTGAACTTTAGCAGAGCACGCCGCAAAGGTTGCTAACAGCAACCGACATTAAAAACGACGGACGAGCCTGACAAGTAGCTTTTTAGCTACGCGTCAAGGCTCGTCTTTTTTGTTTTCAAGCCAATTCACTACGGATTTCGCTCCCTTCCTGTCCCCCACGAACCAAAGACCTCCAGTGCCATTAGCCATTTTGCCATCGGCAGCACCCGATTTCTGAACCTTATATGGCTTATGGCAGAGACCCGAAATTTTCTACTTCTCGGCTATGTACAAACCGCGACTCCTTGTCCTTGGGGTATTGAGGCCACTTATGCCAGCCAATCGGAAGGAGCCAACCAATGCCAATCAAGCCTGAACCACGACCGCCACCAACGGCAAAGTCGGACAACCAGTAGCACAAATGCGCACGGCTCGCACAGCCGCACAAGTCAAATTTGAGGTGAAAATATGCAATTCTTTCTCAACTATAAACACTACAACCGCTTTACCGCTCCGAAACTCAACGCCGACGGCACAGTCGCCGCAGATAGTGATGGACTACCTATTTACACGGATGAAGTTCCCGCTATCGATTCTGATGACATTACTCGCGATTACCCGATGACCAAAAAGCAATGTTTAGATACCGCTCGTATTCTGGCAGGCCCCGACGTGAGCCTGTATACCCTCGATTGGGTGTATGACGTCGACCTTAGTCAGAAGACGGGCTATCTCTGTTTGCTTGCGCCGGTTGAACCCACCGGCAAGAAACTCGGCAATTTCGCCGCTTCAGACCTTCGCCGCCAAGAGCGTGACCCCAACAACCACAACAGCAGCCTTGATGAAACCACGGAATATGAGGGCGATTCCGATTTGCAAAGCAAGCACGAACCCGCAGACCCTTCAGTTGACTTGCAGAAAGCCGCCGAAGACGGCGAGCTGCTCGATGCACTCTTTGCCGCTCTCGGCAATCAAAAGCAAATCGACCGTGACGTGGTGCTGGCGGTTTATCAAGAAGAACTGACCTACCGCGCGGCTATGGATAAGTTCGGATATAAGTCACCGAACAGCGTCAAGCAGCGGGTGGACAAGGTTCTTCGGCATCTGAACGAGGAACTCAAAAGTTTTCAGGACTGATTTATGTACAAACCTCCGCTCCGTGTCCTTGTGGTAGTGAAGGGAGAAAAAACTCCCTCGGAACGGAGGTAGGCACTATGAACTACACAGCAAGACCCGGCTACGCAGTCCGCTCTGACACGAATATGGAACGCATCGCAATCCTCACGGCTATTGCGGTTGTTTCCAAAAGACTGGCAGGGCGGCTTGCAAGGCTGGAATGCCAACACAAGCCAATCAAATGTGAAGGAGGAAAAAGCCATGACCCCGGACAAAGCCATGTCCCTTGCAAACGACCTTGAATGCACCATTGCCACATTGCGGGAGATTGCAGACGAACTGAGGACGGCGTATACGGACAACGATTACCGTGATTACGGTGACGCCGAACAGGAAGCCGCTCCATCTGAAGCACCAACGCCGAAACCACCGTCGCTTGAAGAAGTCAGGGCAATTCTTGCGGATAAGAGCCGTAATGGTGCATCAGCGCGGATTAAAGAACTGCTTGGGAAGTATGACGCGGAGAAGTTAAGCGAAGTCTCACCCGACGACTATATCGCCTTGCTCAAGGACGCGGAGGGTATCGTAAATGGGTGAAGACAGGCGACACTCGCTACTCTCTCCAAGCGCGGCGCACAGATGGTTGCGGTGTCAAAAGTCGGCGCGGCTCACCGAGGACTACCCCGATAGAGGCTCAGACTATGCCGCCGAGGGAGCCATCGCCCACGATGTCGCGGAGAAAAAGCTGTTGTTTCGACTAAATTCGACAAAGCGACCCGGCAAGTGCGCCGACGCCGAAATGGACGGCCACACGGACGATTACTGCGATTTTGTTTTCGAGCAGATGGCGGCGATGGAAAACCCGCGGGCTATCGTAGAACTGAAAGTCGACTGCACGGCATATGTGCCTGAATGCAAAGGAACCGTCGACTGCCTGTTAATCGCCGTAGGCGTGATACACGTCATTGATTTTAAGTATGGCAGGGGCGTTCCCGTGGATGCGGACGGCAATGAACAGCTACGGCTTTACGCACTCGGAGCGATTGCGATGTTTGGATTCCTTTACGACGTCGAAACCGTGCGTATGAGTATATTCCAGCCGAGGATTAACAACTGTACGACCGCCGAAATGTCACGCTCCGAACTGGAACAGTGGGCGGAGGAGACGCTGAAACCTAAGGCCCGACTTGCTTGGGCTGGCGAGGGCGAGTTCAAGGCCGGCGACCACTGTATGTTTTGCAAAGCGAAAGCGGAATGCCGTACCCGCGCTGAACAGGCAATGGAACTGGCGAAATTCGACTTCAAGCGTCCACCGCTCCTTGAGGACGACGAGGTTGAAAGCATCCTCGACAGGATTGATAACCTCGTGGCATGGGCAAGCGACATAAAGGATTATGCCCTGCAAGCCGCCCTCGGCGGTAAGAAGTGGAACGATTACAAACTTGTCGAAGGGCGCAGCAACCGCAAGTACACAAACGAAACCACGGTGGCCGAAACCGTGTCCGGCGCGGGGTATGACCCCTACGAACAATCCGTCCTTGGGATTACCGCGATGGAAAAAATGCTCGGCAAGAAGAAGTTCACCGAACTGCTCGGCGACTTAGTCGAGAAGCCGAAAGGCAAACCGACACTCGTACCCAGAACCGACAAACGGTCGGAAATCAATACAGCCAAAAACGATTTTATGGAGGAATGATTATCATGGCAAAAACAGTAAAAGCGGAAAACCCGCAAAAAGTCATCACAGGCCCCGACACCCGTTGGAGTTACGCCAACCTCTGGGAGCCCAAGTCAATTAACGGTGGCGCGCCCAAGTACAGCGTCTCGCTCATAATCCCCAAGAGCGATACCAAGACCCTCGCCAAGGTTAAGGCGGCGATTCAGGCGGCCTATGACGAAGGTCAGGGGAAACTGAAAGGCAACGGCAAAACCGTGCCGCCGCTCTCTACATTAAAAACGCCTCTGCGCGACGGCTCGGAACGTCCCGACGACCCGAACTACGCCGATTGCTACTTCCTGAACGCTAACTCGGCGACCGCGCCGGGCATCGTGGATAATGCGTGTGAACCTATCCTTGACCGCTCGGAGGTCTACAGCGGCGTATACGGCCGGGCAAGCATAAATTTCTATGCGTTCAACTCGAATGGCAATCGCGGCATTGCGGTAGGGCTTAACAACCTGCAGAAAATCCGCGAAGGCGAACCGCTCGGAGGCAAATCCCGCGCCGAGGATGATTTCGCTACCGATGACGACGACGATTTCTTGTCGTAAGCAGTACGGGTAAAAGGCGGTGCGGTCAAACGTGCCGCCTTTTGTACATTATGGATTGGAGCGAAAGTCATGAAAACTTTGCATATAGATTTGGAAACCTTTTCTTCGGTAGACCTATCGAAAAGCGGTGTATACAAATACGCTGAATCGCCGGACTTCAAGGTTTTATTATTCGGCTACAGCATAGACGGAGGCACAGTCGAGGTTGTTGACCTTGCAAACGGCGGCGAAGTGCCGTCCGAGATTATAGACGCGCTGACCGACGACGGCGTTATAAAGATTGCATTTAACGCCATGTTTGAAAGAGTGTGCCTGTCCCGGTGGCTTTCTGACCAAGGCGTGAGTCTTGACCCGTTTGCCGACAATCATTTCTCGTCGGAGCATCTTGGGCTGGCGCGGTTCTTAAATCCCTCTTCGTGGCGGTGCGCTATGGTTCACGCCGCCTATATGGGATTGCCGCTGTCGCTTGAAAATGTCGCCAAGGTACTGAAACTCGAAGAACAGAAATTGAATGAAGGCAAACGGCTTATAAAGAAGTTTTGTACGCCGCACGGTCGTAAAACTCAAAGTAGTTTATTCGCCGATTCGGATTGGCAACTCTTTATTGAATATAACCGCCGGGACGTTGAAACCGAGATGGTAGTCGAAGCGAGGCTCACCAAGTTCCCCATGCCTGACTGGGTTTGGGAACAGTATACGGGAGACCAGCAGATAAACGACTGCGGCGTCCGGCTTGATATGCGTTTCGTAAAGACCGCCATCGCCGCCGATGAACGCTCACGGGGCAAGCTGCTCACAAAGATGCAGGAACTTACCAGCCTCGAAAACCCCAACAGCGTAACTCAGATGAAAGAATGGCTTGCCGACAACGGCCTTGAAACCGACACGCTCGATAAAAAAGCCGTAACTGAAATGATGAAGTCCGCGCCGGCCGGGTTAAGCGAGGTGCTTGCTACCCGCCAGCAACTGGCGAAGTCCAGTGTTTCAAAATACAAGGCGATGCAGAAATGCGTCTGCGTCGACGACCGTGTCAGGGGACTGTTCCAGTTTTACGGCGCGAACCGAACCGGGCGTTGGAGCGGTAGGCTCCTGCAACCGCAGAACCTGCCCCAGAATCATTTACCCGATATAAAGCAGGCGCGTGACCTTGTCATAAATGGCGACTTCGCCGCGCTCGAAATGCTCTATGAAAATGTGCCGTCTGTGCTATCGGAACTTATCCGCACGGCATTTGTCCCGAAAAAGGGCTGCAAGTTTATCGTGGCTGACTTTTCCGCAATCGAAGCCCGCGTCATCGCTTGGCTTGCGGATGAGAAATGGCGCAACGATGTGTTTGCAAGCCACGGCAAGATTTACGAGGCGAGCGCGGCGCAGATGTTCAAAGTCCCGATTGAATCCATCGTCAAAGGCTCTCCCTTGCGGCAAAAGGGTAAAATCGCGGAGTTGGCTCTGGGATACGGCGGCTCGGTCGGCGCGCTAAAGGCAATGGGTGCGCTTGAGATGGGTTTGAATGAACCCGAACTAAAACCGCTTGTTGACGTTTGGCGTGAATCGAACCCGAACATAGTGCAGTTCTGGTGGGACGTTGACCGAGCCGCCAAGAACGCCGTCCGCAATAAGACCGAAGACGAAACCCACGGCATTAAGTTCAGCTATGAAAGCGGTATGCTGTTTATATGCTTGCCGTCCGGCAGACGGCTTTGCTATGTCAAGCCTAAAATCAGCGTCAACCAGTTTGGCGGCGATTGCGTTACTTACGAGGGCGTCGGCGGCACTAAAAAATGGGAGCGGATTGAATCATACGGCCCAAAATTTGTAGAGAACATCGTGCAAGCAGTCAGCCGTGATGTCCTCGCTCACGCCCTGCAGACCTTTAGAAACTGCGATATCGTGATGCACATCCACGATGAAATCGTCATCGAAGCGGATATGCGCATGAGCCTTGATGTTGTTTGTCAGCAGATGAGCCGGACGCCGCCTTGGGCGGATGGGTTGCTGCTCTGCGCCGACGGATATGAATGCGAATTCTATAAAAAAGACTGACCCCGATATGTACAAAACCCTTTCCATTGTCCTTGTGGTAATGGAAGGGGTTTTTCTCTTCCTGACGCTAACCGATACGGAGGTATTTATCATGGGAAAATCTATAAACTTCGGCTTCGTGCCTAAAAACGTGCGCGGCTGCATGACCGACGAGGAACTGGACGAGGTGTTAAGCGGTATGGGGCTTGCGCCGGACGTGGAAAAAGCCGTCCGCAAAGTCTGCAAGCACGGATTTGTCGACCAGTCCATCCTTGAAGATTCGGACGATGAGGACGGTGAAGACTACCCTTCCACGTCGCAGGAAAAACTCGACTACGCCAAATACGTCACGATGAAGTCGCTTGAGGGCATATCAAAGGCGCTTATTCGCTTCGACCGCCTGTGCGGCCTTTCCAAGCTGAACGCGCCGGACATCATCATCAACAACGAGTGCCGCATGACGCTCCAGTCGCTCTGCCCTGTATGGGCTGACATCGACGAGGCTTGCGGCTATGTCAAAGAAATTTTCGACGCTACCGCCGAGAAGAAAGGCGGTAGCGTCGGATGAAAAAAGTATTTATATGTTCACGTTACCGACCCGACGAGAGGCACACGGTTGAAGATGCGGTCAACTCCGCGCTGTTAGCCTGTTCGTTTGCAATCAGGCAGGGATACGCGCCTTACGCTCCCCACCTCTATCTTCCGAACTGCCTGAACGACGACGACCCCGAAGACCGCGCCAAGGGGATGGAAATCGGCAGCGAGTTCTTAAAGGTCTGCGACGAAGTGTGGCGCTGGGGCTTCACGGTTACGGAAGGTATGCAAGAGGAACTCGACTACGCCGTGAAAATCGGCAAACCCATCAAAGTCTATAACACAATCGGCATCCCTTACGATGAGTGGAACTCGGTGTGGTTTGCCGGGAAGCTGTCCGATGAGGAACTCGCCGACCTCGAATGGGCGGAGCGCACCAATAACATGGCTTCCTATTACGCCAAGTGGGGTGACGAAAACAGCGGATTTCAAATGGAAGGAGCGGAAACAACATGAATGAACTCATTTCTATAGATTATAAGAACCCCGAATGTCCGACCGTCAGCGGCCGTGACCTCCACCATAAACTCAGAGTCGAAACCCGGTATAACGACTGGTTTCAGCGGATGTGTGAATACGGTTTTACAGAGGGAAAAAGCTATTACTCATTTTTGAGTAATAGGTCTGACGGCAGAGCGGGCAAGGCTCCCACTGACCATGCCCTCACCATCAGTATGGCAAAGGAAATCTGTATGTTGCAGCGTTCCGAAATGGGCAGGAAGTTCCGCGAGTATTTCATCCAATGCGAAGAGTCGTGGAACTCGCCCGACAAGATTATGGAGCGGGCGTTGCAGATAGCGCATCAACGGGCGCTTGAAGCGGAGCGGCGTATTTTCGGTTTGATTGAGGAAAAGGAATCCCTCGAAATCGCCTTAAACGAATCACTGAAATACTACACGGTCATGAAGTATAACCAGACCTTTAAGTGCGGTTGGGATATGGCGGAGTGCCAGCAAATAGGCAAAGCCCTGTCAGCGTATTGCCGGGCGCGTTCCATCAGGATTGAAAAATGCCAAACTAACGATGAACGGTTCAAGTCGGTCAATAGCTACCCGCTGACCGCTTGGGAGGACTTCTTGGGGGTGAATGCTTATGATTAATCCGTTTCGCGGATATGTCCGCACCAATAATAAGCAGCCATGCCAGAAGTTCGGCAACGGCGAGGTTCTCCTTACCCTTGACGAAGCAAGCCGGTTCGAGGAATACGCCGGAATCCTTAACGGCGAGTTTACCGTTAAAGACATTGACGAAATGGTCGAAGGCGAAAAGATACTGCGGTTAGTTGAGGATAAGAACCTCAATTGCCGTGTTTATAAGACCACGCGCGGCATCCAGTTCATGTTCAAGTCAAGCGAATGGTGCAAACGCGGCGTGGTCAAAGCCATTGACGCGCTTGGCTTCACTTTCGACGTCCGCACGGGCGTCAATATGTACATCGTCTTAAAGTCCAAGGGCGTCGTGCGTGAAATCCTGCGCGACTTTGACGAGAGCCGGCCTCTTGACGAATACCCAAAATGGCTGTCACCGATTCGCGGCGGTACGAAGTTTACGGATATGGCGGACGGAAGCGGCAGAAACGCCGCCTTGTTCAAACACATCGGCATATTGGTGCGTAACGGTTTTACCGCAGAGGAGATAAAGTTCGTGCTGCCGATTATAAACGATTACGCATTTGGCGAGCCGCTCCGACCCGAAGAGATTAACAAAGTCTGCCGTAACGAGGCGATTGAGAAGTATATGGCGTTTGCCGCCGAGCGCGACTTTGCGGGTGAACTCAAACCCACGGCGTTTACCGACGTCGCTATGGCGGAGTCGTTTGCGAGAGAGTGCGGCGAGGAACTGCGCTACTCCGTAGCCACGGGCTGGCTGGCTTGGCAGAAGGTCAAATGGGAGTTGTCCGACCTTAAGGCACAACAGCGGTATATCGACTTTGCCAAAAAAGTGCTTGACGATGCAATCAAGGAAGTAAAAAAGGCTTATGCCGACGTCGCCCTTGCCGAAACCGGCGGCGGCGACGTCGCGAGCAAGCGGGCAGAAAAAGCCCTGAAAGCCGCCGAAGCGTACCACAAGTTCTCTTTGAAGATGTGCGAACACGGCAAAGTCAGCGGCGTATTGAAACTGGCGAGGTCTGCGCTTGAGATAAACGTGAATGAACTTGACTCCAACGCCTTTGACCTGAACTCGCCCGCTGGGATTATCAATTTAAGGACAGGCGAAGTCACTCCCCACACGCCGGAAAGTAAATGCACGAAGATTACAAAACTGTCTCCATCGTCCGAAAACCGCGCCATGTGGGATAGCTGCATTAACGACGTTACCGTCGGCGATACCGAATATGCGGGGTTTCTGCAATGCCTCGCCGGGGCTATGGCTGTCGGGCGCGTGTACCATGAAGCCCTTGTCATCGCCTACGGTACCGGCGCCAACGGCAAAAGCACGGTGTTCAACACGATTGCGGCGGTTCTCGGAGATTACGCCGGGAAGATACCCGCCGAGGCTCTGACCACCAAGGCGAAAAACGTCAAGGTCGACCTTGCGGAACTTATGGGCAAGCGGTTCATATTAGCGAGTGAAACCGAGGAAGGTCAACGGCTATCGAGCAGTATGCTGAAACAGATAGCTTCGGTCGACAGCATTACCGCCGAACGCAAATACCGCGACCCGTTTACATTCACGCCGATACACAGCACGGTTTTATATACGAATCATCTGCCGAAAATCGGCAGCAACGACCGGGGAACTTGGCGGCGGTTAGTGGTAGCGCCGTTTAACGCCGAGATTAAGAACCCCAAGACAGACTATGCCGAACAGCTACTTGAAAAGGCGGGCGGCGCGGTCATGGAATGGATTGTCGAGGGCGCGCGGATGTTTATCGCAAACGGCTATAAACTTCCCGACTGCGCGGCGGTCAATAAGGCGGTGGACAATTACAAGGATGAGAACGACTGGCTCGGCGCGTTTATTGCCGAGTGCTGCGTTACGGGCGACGAGGAAACGTGCGCGGGCGGTCTGCTTTATAAGACCTATCGGGCGTGGGCGCTTGAAACGGGCGAATACGCAAGGCGCAACCGTGACTTTGCCGACGCGCTGCGGTTGGCGGGTTTCAATTGGAAAAAGATAAAAACCGGTGCGGAATGGAGCGGGCTAAACCTCTCCCCGGATAGGAATTTGGCTACTACGGCGGACGAGGATTTTGACTTACCTTTTTGACGGTGACGGATAAAGACGGATAAACCTAAAGTTTCATATGTGAAAAAAAGGTGTTCTCATGAGGGGGTTTTGGTATCAGCCATCTTTATCCGTCACCACCTCCCCGAAACCGCATATATACGGCATTTCCGCAACGCCACGCATTAAGGTCGTGTTACGAAATTGGAGCGAAAAATGAGAGAACGGGAAATTGAGCGGCGTTTAACCGCCGCAGTCAAACAGCAAGGCGGGATGTGTCCGAAGTTCGTGTCGCCGGGGCTTGACGGGATGCCCGACCGCTTAATCCTTCTGCCGGACGGTCATGCCGCTTTCGCCGAAGTCAAAGCCAAAGGCAAAAAGCCGAGGGCGTTGCAACTAAGGCGGCATGAGCAGTTACGGGCGTTGGGGTTTCAGGTGTTTGTGATAGACGATAAAGAGCAAATACCGCAAGTCATCCAGAAGATGGGAGGTGATGCCAAGTGAAGTTCATACCGCACGATTATCAGCAATTCGCTGTCGATTATATTGAAAAGAACCCGATAGCCGCTGTTCTTCTTGATATGGGCTTGGGTTGACAAAACCGTGATAACGCTTACGGCGGTTTATAACCTGATGTTCGACTACTTCGACATCAGCAAGGTATTAGTGGTAGCGCCTCTCCGCGTCGCCAATAACATATGGAAGCAGGAAACCGAAAAGTGGGAGCATCTCCACGGTCTCAAAATATCGGTGGCGACCGGCACGGAAACCCAGCGGATGTCGGCGCTGCGGCAAAAGGCTGATGTTTACGTCATTAACCGTGAAAACGTGGTATGGCTCTTGGAGCAGAAAAGCCTGCCTTTCGATTATGACTGCTTGGTGTTAGATGAACTGTCGTCGTTCAAATCACACCAGACAAAACGGTTCAGGTCTTTGATAAAAGCGAGGCCGGGCGTGAAGCGGGTAATCGGGCTGACGGGTACGCCAAGCAGTAACGGGCTTATGGACTTATGGGCGGAGTTTAGGCTTCTGGACTTAGGGCAAAGGCTCTACCGCTTTATCGGGCAGTACCGAGACCAATTCTTTGTCCCCGATAAGCGAAACGGTCAGGTAATCTTCAGCTACAAGCCGCTGCCTAATGCCGAAAGCAAAATCTATGAGCGCATATCCGACATCACGATTTCGATGAAAGCCGTAGACCATCTGCAAATGCCGGAACTGCTGGCGGTGGAGTATAAAGCGTCGTTATCGTCAAAAGAACGGGAGCATTACGACGTCCTGAGAAAAGAACTGACCGTGAACCTTGAAAACGATGATATTACCGCCGCTAATGCCGCCGCTTTGTCAAACAAACTGTCGCAGATGGCAAACGGCGCGGTCTATAACGACGACGGCGGTGTAACGCACATCCACGACCGAAAACTTGACGAATTGGAAGACCTCATCGAGCAAGCCAACGGCAAGCCGGTCTTAGTCGCTTATTGGTTTCGGCATGACTTAGCGAGGATTATTGAAAGGCTTAACAAACTGCATATCCCCTTCGCACAGCTTGACAAGCCAAAAGACATAGAGCGATGGAACAACGGCGAGCTGTCGGTGGCGCTTATCCATCCCGCTTCGGCGGGACACGGCTTGAACCTCCAGAGCGGTGGCAACACGATTATATGGTTCGGGCTGACGTGGAGCCTTGAACTCTACCAGCAGACCAACGCCCGCCTGTGGCGGCAAGGACAAACCGCCGAGACAGTGGTCGTCCACCACATCATCGCCAAAGGCACGATTGACGAGCGCGTCATGAAAGCCCTGTCTGAGAAGGACAGGACGCAGACCGCCCTTATTGAAGCGGTCAAAGCAAACCTATGAAAATCTATGGAGTCAAAAGCTGCCAATCCGAGCGGACTAAAATAATCGGAGGAACAGCCTATGAGCAAGCAAAACCTATCGGCGAAGGACTACCTGTCCCAAGCCTACCGCATAGACCAACGCATCAACAG
>Ga0123353_10015200_pt1 | contig 11164 bp, 8 predicted proteins | sample TergutLab28metaG_3_FD_92763 | JGI IMG/M metagenome (GOLD analysis project Ga0123353, IMG submission 92763) | Labiotermes labralis P3 segment gut microbial communities from Petit-Saut dam, French Guiana - Lab288 P3 | ecosystem: Host-associated > Arthropoda: Insects > Digestive system > Gut ... | reverse complement strand
TGCCTTCTTTTCACGAAGCTTGTAAGAGGGACGTATAATAAGGAATCGTATCTGTCCGCCTGATTCATACAATTATCTGCACACACATTTGTGACTTCTTTTCACGAAGCTTGTAAGAGGGACGTATAATAAGGAATCATATCTGTCCGCCTGATTCATACACTTATCTGCACAACGGATTTCAGTGAAATTTCGTACTTGCAGTTATATTAAAATTTGTCGAGTGAATTTAAATACATTCGGTAATCGTATGTTACAAACTACTTTCTGACTCGTATTTAATTTTCTTGATAAATTAGCCATCCTTAACGAGAAAATGTATAGCTTTATGACAAAATATAGACCTTATGAACGTCTGTAACCTTCATGTCAAACAGCATGCGATGTGCTGGATATTAAACCAAGTGGGAGAGGCAATTAGTGTGTCTGAATAACAACATTCCACGAAATATTCTGTCTTCTCGGATTTTACACAGCGTAGATTTGCAAGCAATTACCGACGTTTCGGGACATACTGTCGATTCCCTATTCAAGAATTTTTGTAGTGCTGTGCCCTTGAAGATGGGATCGAACGTTGTCCCGAAACGTCGGTGTCAAAACTATCATTCTACGCTGCATAATATTCCAGAAGAGCGAGGATCTTATTTATATAGCGACGGAAAGCGAAACTCACGCAACATTCCACGTCTTCAAAGTACGTTAGGAATTCTGGTCCACATATCACAGAGTTAAACGTCACGTGTAGCCAACGCAATGTGTTTTTGTGTTCCGTATGATTCTTCACATTAAACAGTGATCGCTTTAAGCTACTGGAACATGCAACGTGCGTCTGCAAGCATGGAGACCAAGTACCGCTGCACGCTGCTTCAAACACAAAGAGAAGTTCTAAAACAAAACTTACTCAAAACTGAAAACTGGCCGGCAAACAAGCACGAACTAATAACAAAACACCGGGACTCATTTATAACCTTCATTAAATCAATTGACCTTGAACTACTATAATATTTTCATGTTAAATATCCAGGAAATGAGTTATGCACAACTGCGCTGTGAAATTACGAACCATACACAATTGTAAAGGGGTGGCAGAGAACAGAAGAACCTCTGCTTTCCCTCTAAGCCAGATAAGCAATAATGTGAAAAATCAGCATGTAGCATTACGCTGTTTTAATGGAGCTTGCTGAAATAAAAAAAAACACTGATGATTTCGATGTGCAGCTTTAACCGATTAGTCTTTATAATGGAAGTTGTGTTCTCTGTGAGGTATGAACTGAATGTTTGTGTACACTGTCAGAGGGGGCGCCCCAAGACTGACACAGCAATATGTCTGGTCATGGAAGTCCTCGACACCAAGGAGGACCGACCGACTGATCGTCCGTCCGTCCGTCCGTCGCAACGTGGCTCTGACTTGGTATCCGAAAGTGGCATTGGGACAGGTTTGTCTCCGAGTACTTCGATGTTTCCCTGTCATCATCCCACCAATGCCCCATACTTATTCATTGATCTTCGAAGCTTCTTGTAAGAGGACAGATGGGCGCAGTGTGGGGCCCTTCACGCTAAACATGATGCTCGTTCAGAAGTCGAGAGTATCAAGACGGAAAAACATTTATGTCGTTTCTAGTCTTCAGTGGTTAATGAAAATGAAAGCCGTGAATGAGGGCGTAAAATGACGTGGGATATCTTGGGTATGAATTCCGTCTAACCTTACATGTCTGTACGGTTTTGGTTTAATGCTGAATGAAGTTTGCATTTGTGCTTTTGAGTGTAACAAGATAAGGCTCAAATCTGAAGCTGCAGGCTTGAATTTGGAGGTTTGAGATAAGTTTTGGGCTCAAGAATACGAGTTCTAAAGAAGCTGTGAAGACACCTTTAATGTAATTTGTGATACCTAGAGTGTGAGGTGTGGACCGGATAGCTCAGTCGATATAGCGACTGACTACGGGCTTGACGGTCCGGGATCGAATCCCGGTGGGGACGAGATTTTCCGCCCGTCTAGACCGGCCCTGGGCCAACCCAGCCTCCTATAAAATGGGTACCGGGTCTTTCCCGGGAGTAAAGTGCGGCCGGGGCGTGCTGCTGACCACTCACCCCCTTCTAGTGCCGCGGTCATGGAAGAGTAGAGCTATACCTCTGCCCACCCTCTGGGCCACACCAGGCCTGTAACGGCATCACTTTTACAACACAACGGGATGGCTCCTATCAAAAAAAAAAAATTAGGAAGTTATTCAGTCGTGTAAGGGAGTTTGGCTGCACAAAATTTCGAATTTGTTTCTCTGATATAATTTTATCCTACTGATCATACCTGGCAGAAATGATAAACGTATATGGCATGTTTCGTTTAATGCTGACCAGAATAAGGCAGCTTTATCGCATAGAGAGCCTGAGTCGGCCGCGACATCCCGTGACACCTGAGATGCTGACGTCAGCGATATAAAATGCGCTCTGTGTAATCTTGTTCGTGAGTCTGGCTAATAGATATTAAATCAGTTGATAAATGTTATTGAAACTTATTCCGTTCCCGTTGCAACTGGAAGCTACTTGTCTTTTGCAGCTATTGCGATGTTATATTTTTATCTAAAACAACTACTTATGGCATAGGTGGCATAAGTCTAATGCCAAGTAATTAACAGACGCTTGGAGCAGAGACATTTCTAAGAAGCTTTTAGATTTGCGGCTAGTCAAGAAATTCCCAGTATTTTACGGTACCCAGAGGTTTGTTGCTGTCTTAATAACAGTTCGCCACTGACCCCTATCTTAAGCCAGATGATTCGAGTCCACTTTCTGCACGCATGTCTTTTCCTTCCAAGCTGTCTCCTTTCTTAACGTTTACCCACCAAAATCTTTATGCATTTCCCTTCTCTGTGTGGTCCGTATTCTCGTCCTTTCTCACCCAGATATTTGGTGTGGATTACAAATCATAAGTAGCTAATTATACAATTGACTCCATATGACGTTTACAAAATCTCTGTGTTTACCTTCCGGTTTGTTGGCAGGGCCACTGGAAATGTTGTAGTACGATTTACTCTAAGGCTAAGGTCAGAGTAGCTCCGTATACGGCCGTACTTTTCCACTGACGTATACGGCCGATCACGGAAGAGGAAACAAAGCTGTTTTAAATAATGTGAACGGTCAGAGTGGCGACAAGTTACACTGCCATACGCTGCCGGATTTCACCGACCACCGCCCGAAATCAAACGAGTTTGTTTTTTTTTCCTGCCGTATTCGTCAGTGCTGTTGGTTCTGTGAACAGTTTGTCATGAGCATATTGTGTTCTCCGCAGAGAATGGTTTATATGGAGAAATTAATATCTTAATTTCTGAAAAGAAACCTTTATGGGACACAAAGGACAAACTGTACCACAATAGCGACATTGCCAGAAAGCTGTGGAATGAAGTAGCCACCACAGATGTGGGATGTGAAAGTAAGTAAAAACATCAAGTACATTTGTTATTTATATTTTAGTAATTACTTTTAAGTACAAATGTAAATTTTTAACTACTTTTACAACATACAATTTTAACTACTTTTACAATATACACTTTTTATCTATCTGATGTTTATTGGACCGTGCATCATTGTGATAATTGAAGAATAAAAAAACAACTAGATGCCACTTGATATTTTATTGTACTTCTTATAGGCTCAACATGTTTTGAGCATTACTATGCCCATCATCAGGAGCTCGCGACTATGATGTTGTTTACCGCATTGGTCGTGTTGTTCTTGGTTTGTTTTATGTTGGAGGTTAGGTGCGGTTAGGCTGGAGTAGTGTCCGGCTAGCAGAAGGACTGTCAATCACATCCACATTTTAGACAATATCTTTAAACTGCCCAAAATGTACTAAATGTTTCGGCTTGTCACAAAGCCATCAACAGATACAGTCATAGATGTATACCAGAAAACATGTCATCATTATATAACCAGAAGTCCCACCCTAAAATTAACTATTTTCTTAACTGAATTCATAAGTTCTCTGAATGCGGGACGTGGCAGAAAGCCTCTTAAGGACACAGTAACTTGAAGTCGTCCAGGAGTTCGGCTGAGAGATTTAGAGTTGGCCTTAGCTCCTACCGGTTAGCTCCGGACATGATAAGACAGCCTCACGAATTGGTTTTATTGACATGGACGGCGGTCTCTCTGTAAGACAACAGTTGGCAACAGGAGAGAATTTCGAAAACAAGAACACAAACTAACTTGATTTCTTCGACAGGGGTGTACCGCATGTCTATATGATGTACAGACATATTTAACGTACAAAAACTTGGGTACTCCTACATCAAAAAGTACATACATCATACACCGATTAATCGTTACATCCACCAAGAAATGTATACTGCTGTCTGCTTGCTAGCCGGAACCAGATGGCAGCAGAAGGCCGTCTGCTGCCATCTGGTTCCCGCTAGCAAGCAGACAGCAGTATCTGTGTGACATATGCCTGTTGCTGTATGTACAGTCTTTAACCCCTGATTATGGACGGAAAAGACCGTCCGAAACATGTAGTGTTACTCCAATAAAATAAATTTGAGACATTGATGCATCTGGTTGGTTTTACTACAGAAATATATTAAGATGCACGACCCTATGAATGTCAAATCTGTAGGCCAGGCTGCACATATGAACCACATCTAAGACTGCAGATCTGTGGCTTTGATTCGCTCCAGCCTATGCCCTTCTTTTCCGATCACTCAACTCTGTTTGGACATTCCTACGATTTTGTCCACACACAATCACACAAGTGAGATGGACGAACACGATAGGATAAAAGCGACTGACTACAAATAAACGTGGACCGAAACAAACAGGGAATGCAAACACACTCGAAGCAGAGAGAGAGAGAGAGAAAGGAAATGAAGATCCACTTCAGCCCACCACTTTATTCCATTCTCTTACTTCATTGCCAGAATAAAATCTTAGGCTCCAATGCGAAATTTCTTTAGGTCCTCCATTCATCAACAACTGAAGTCCACATTTCAGTGCTCCTCTTCGGTGTAGACTGACCATTCTGGATTGTTATTTATCGCATGTTGGTAGTTGTTCACCGACGTTTCGGCAAAGCCCAATCGGTAAAATATTCCAGGGTCAACAGCCCAAGAAGGAAACCGAGAAGGTGTGAAAGCTTAGTTACATAGCAACGCTGTGGACGATGATTCGTTCTCAGGAAAAGTGCAAGAGCCAATCAGGTTGGAGAGCGGGGAATAGGGAACACGAGACGTCAGTGGAACAAAGGAAAACTGAAAAGAGACGCAGGAAGGGGAGAACGTCGGAAACATGGGCGCAATGAGGAACACAGGCGGAAGAAGAACCGACTAGGCACGAGCAGCGAAGTGAAGGACAGAAGGTAACGTAGTGATGTAGAAGAAGGTTTGCATTACGTAACGTATGAAATGGTAAAATAAAGATGGCAAAGTATTACTTCATACCACAGCAAGAAAGTTAAATTTATGTTTTTCACACGAAACATGGGTTGCAAGCGAAGGGAGATATTTAACGAACATATTGCTCGAAAAGGATATCAAGGAGACAGCTGGAAGGAACTTTGGGAGACAAAAGTTATTAAAAAAGCGTAAATTGTAAATTATAATACTGTAGAATAAGCAATTAAATATAAAATTCGTTAACAAAACACGCAAAGGTGACTAAAGATGGCCGATTGCCGAAATTAACAACAGTTGAACTACAAAGAACAGAGAGATGTTGGAAATACCAGCAGCTGTTCGAAGGAATATACGTGTATCACCATATCACCATATCAACATAAGAACGAGTTTTAGTGCTCAATCCTTAAGTTGGCCGATGAATAAGGATCCATACTTTGCAATGACAGAATTAACTAATGCCATTTCTATTAGACTAAAGAATTTCTGTAGTTCAAATTACAGTCGTGCAACACTCTAACCTAGAGTGACACAAAATTACGGTCTTTGTTACGCAGCAGGCCAATGCGAAGCTCTGGAAAGTTCTGAATCTGCTTACCTTATTAACGAATGATGGCCCGGATCACAAAGCCCTTGTACAGAATCTGACAGCCATTTACCCTTGAAGCAATTCCCAGTTCTTATGGAAATTATAAAAAAAATTAGTGTTCACTGACCTCCATGATAAGCCAGTCTCATCCTCTCCAGATACTCATGATCCAATATTACAGCAGGTTTTAGTACGGTCTTGCACATGTACGTCTACGAAGTGGACTACATTCAGAATAACACAGCCATAAAAGAAAATTAAATTGTACACCTCTCCTTCCGCAAGCAAACAGATAAGTGTACCGAAGGCGGCTAGATCGAATAAGAATGACTTCAACACACAAGACGAAAGAACAGATAAACATAAAAACGATATAAAAGGACAAAACACTACGGCCGAAGTAAAAACACGGTACACCATCAGAGTGCAGAAGCTAAAACAGCTCCATACGCCGGCGTGCTCCACCCATTTCATCCTTTTTTCCTTCATGCTTAAGATTCGGTTCTTTCCCTCTACTTCAGTTCTTTGCTTCAAGGGCGAATATTCCTCTAGGAGTCACGCGAGGCTTGTGAGACAGAGCCGGGGGAAATTCTCAAAATAAGCCTAAACAATAAGAATTCAAGCCAAATCTCCTAAGTGTTACAGTTAATGGAGACTATGAGCAAGGAGTGTAATGCTTCAGTAAATGAGAGGTAATCTATTCCCCCAGGGAGCTGATGAAGACAGTTAGACCCAAGGAGGAAGAAGAACGAAATGTTGGTTACCACACAACGAAGTACTTAGGAAAGTGTAAAGACCGCTTTGTATTTTGGGATAGCCAAGTTCCGGACACTATGGCGTGTATGAATGGCAGACAGAAATAGAAACTGCATCAGAGTATTTGTGGTGAAACCTCTCGGAAAATTGTGACTTGGAAAAAAAGCGTCAGTGGAAATATTAGAATAAATGAACATAGAACATAGGCATAACTTAGTTCATTACGTAATTTTTGGAGAGGTCATTCCTACATGCTGATCAATCAGATATGCAAAAAGTTTTAATTAAAATGTTACCTACAAAATCCACTCACTTAACAGTTAATTTCCTTCCATGACCTATCGAATAGCTGCAACCGAAATCTTACGAAGAAAGGAGTTGGACGAACTCTATCAAGTACTGCGTACAGTTTCCTTCATATGAGCGGTGCGGAACGTTTTTACCCCTGCAGGTAAATTTAGGCCTAGTGTTTAGTACACGTAAGTCCCGGTTTACCGATACAAAATTTGCAATTTCCCCATTGTATTTAAACATTATGTATCATTCTTGCCATAAACAGCCACTGTTTCCCTATAGACAGTTCACCGGTTCGATCTTTTAACGGATGAATACACTGTGTTTCTTGTGATGCACAATGTGTTCTACGGGTTATGTAGATCCATTTTGGTCATTAAAACAGTCACGTATTTAAAATGCCTTTCTTTTTGCAAAAGAGAAAGTTGTACTGCTCGATTATTATGGTAATCTTAATGACAATAGGGTCAGTTTAAATCAAGAGTACGCAACACCAGCCAACAGCAACATCGGTGGACATTACCAGAAACTGTAGTTACAGTTATATGCTCCTGATGATGGGCGGAAACATCGCCCGAAAAATGTAGAGCCGATCTAAGTAAATAAATCAAAATAGTTGCATCTTGTTGGTTAACAATTGTAATTGTTGCACCACTAATATGTGAGAACCTAACAGATCAAAAGTCTATGTTTATTTAGCAGTTTTACTGAGACTGAAGACAGATGGCACTAGCAGAATTGGACAGTACAGCTACTTATGTCTCAAGCAAAGTATCTCGTATCCGGTAAATGTTCTAAAGTGTATATCCCACATGCAATAAAAAGAAGGAAGGTTAACTTCACTGGTCACATTTTGCGTCGGATCCGCCTTCTAAAACGCGTTATTTAATGAAAGAGAGAAGGATAGATAGAGGTGATGAAAAGATGAGGAAGAAGGCGTAAGCAGCTACTGGATGATCTTGAGGAAAAGCGAAGAGACGGGAAATGGAAAGAGAAAGCACTGGATCGCACTGTGTGGCGATCTCGATTAGGAAAAGTCTATGGACCTATCGTAAGACAGACCACGGAATTAATGAATGCATGTTCTAAAGTATTTGTTAGCGAAGTTCTGATTTCGTCACGATCTTTTTGGAAACAAGGGTGGCTGGAGAGCGAGATGTAATTTATCTGCGCTTTGCTTGGACCATCCACCACAGTCTCTCTCTCTGCCGTTGTCACTCTAAAGCGTTGAAGGCAGATCATTTCACACTTGATCAGAGATCCATTAGCAGATTCACACCTAGTGAATTTCCTCCACCAAATATCATTCCTCCCTCCCCCCCCCCATCTCATCCTCCGGCAACCCTTCAGATTTCCGGCTGACACAACTCAACATTCCGCCCTCTTATCTATCTCTTCCTAACGTTCAGAAAATCGGACAGACTTCTTCAACGATCCCAATATGAGGGGTGAGAAGTGGGGGTCAGATGTTAGAAAAACCAATCATTTTATGTAGGAAAGAGAATACTTTGTGGATTAGGGCAGCATCTGAACCTCTATCCGTTTTTATAAAAATGTACTCACTTGGTTTGTCTGCCGTTTTCTACACATCTGGCTTAGCTGAAGATTTGACTCTATAATATACCAATGGATTCAATTTGCACAGAATGTTGTCATTAGATGGCTCTCTACAGCTGCTGCAACTGAACATGTGGTCAAAGCGTTCCGTATGTGACGGTGGGAACGAAAGTATTTTTTCATATGTTGGTCTCGCCTTGAGCAAGAGCGAATTGAAGTTGGGCCAGGTGACTGAAACGATATCGGAATACATTGTGTTCCCTCGATGTATTTCCGAATAATTCGTGAGCAGCCTAAAGGATGCCACAGACCTTCAGTCTGTAACAGTCCGTAACATGAACAACAACAGTTGTCGTAGATGTCAACCGTGGCGATGCACAGGGCAACATTCACACAGGTTTACAGAGGAGATACACTAAACTAACTATGTATTTAACCCTTATTCTGCTAACGTGGAGAATATGGTGAGCTCCTAATAATGCCAGCAAGTGGCAGATGGGATTTAATTCGGGGTTTAACGGGTAAAAGGAGCTACACGTATTGAGATGTTACAGGGTCTGTTTACAGGGTAATTAAGCCCTTAAAGACAAATTGCAGACTGCTTTATTTAAAGCCCCAGTTCGTACCGCGCTGTAAACACTTTTCATCTCGGTTATAAAAACCAATCAGTTTATGCTGTAAGTGGCACAAGTCGCTGTTCGTTCTCAGATAAATACAAAACACGTAAATACAGTGTGGGCAGAGCGTACAGTTGTTGAATGTTAAACTGGTGGTGCATCACGTAACCAGTAGGTTTTAAAAGGTTAACAGGTAATGAATTACACATTGGGGAGTTAGGGGCTGTAGCCTAATGTTTGTTTACCGGTATTTTTCTGGACAGCGAAGGAAACCACAAGACAGGCAATACACCAATAAAATGTAGCAATGATCCACGTTTTCGCAACAATTGTTACCGTGGAAAAGCAAGAAGTAATGCATATTATAAATGTGTGTCCGTAGCCGGATTCATCTGCCATGAAATGCGCATGCGCCGTATTATATTTTTATTTGTGGCCAATCTCGATCTACCATATTTTTCCACGTTATCGCATATAAAACATCACTTTAAAAAAAAGTTACTGAACGTAAATTTGGGTTTTGATTGTTTCTTCAACTCTTGTCTAGTTCTAAGAAGAACTGAGCTGAATATTACGATAAATGCACACAAGGGTTTATTTAAAGTACCCGTTATATTGTCTGATATTAATGAAATCTGCAATTTCTCGACAGATTTTCGAAAAAATAAAGAAATATAAAATTTCGTGGAAATACGTTCAATGGGAACCGAGCTGATCCATGCGGACAGATGGACATGATGAAACTAATAGACATTTTTCGCAGTTTTGCAAACGCACCTAAAAACAGCAGTCAGGGTATCCGATCCCTAGAACGGGACTGAAGTCGGGGACATTTCCACTTCTTTAGTTCTGTGTATTGACGTTCTCAACTCCTAACATCCATCACCGAAGCTATATACGGAGTCGGTGCCAGATAAATAAAATATGTGTGTACAGCACTAGTGGAATATTGCTGAAAAGGGAAAGTCAAAGTACTCAGAGAAAAAAACTATACCAGTGCCAATTTGTCCACCACAAATCCAACATACCCACAAGATTGCGACTTTCTGTGACACAGTTTCATGTTTTGCTGCCACAAGCACAGCGACACACACATAAAGTACTTGGTTACGGTCGCCAAGCAATTTCTGCTGGTTGCTAGAAGCTCGCTATGAGAAAGACACACGACAAAATTCCGAGCAAAGGATTACAGACAGAAGAGATGGAAGTACGAAAGAAAATGTCGCGTGCAGATAATCCGTTTATCTGAACACAGGTGTTGTTGTATATACATCAAGAACAAAATAATCTGACATTCAGCGGACCGGGCATCGTGATGTATTCTTATAATGAAGGCCAACGAGATGCGCTATTTCCCATATTTATTTGATAAAGTACTCTACATGTTTCGGATATGTCCACTGTCCATCATCAGGAGTATCTCAACGCTGTATACACGCAACAGGTATTTGTCATGCTAGTTCTGCTGGTGTCTGCTAGCGTAACCACGCTAGCAGACACCAATATATATATATGGAAGTCAACAAGAAAACACAGGATAGATTGGACGAGAAAATTAAGGGGGTTTACACAGATTGGTTGACGGACATCTGAGCTGGGTACAGCTGGTTCCATGCAGAGCTACGCTAAACACAAAAATGATGACACTCATGGTTCTAGAAAGTATGAAATAATCGTATTTCACACAGCATACCAGCTGATCAAGGCAGATTTTGCCACTTTATCCGTACGCTAATTATATCTTGTTCTGAACATTACTGTGTTCTGTACTGTAGCTCATTCTTCTTTTAATCAGATATTCTCTTTCCTTTTGTGAGTCACTTCATGATGGCTGAAGCTTGCGCATCATAAGCATACAAACAAACTCCGTGGCCTTAGTCCGCACGCGAACTATACCGACAGAGCGGCCGCCGCCGGTCGGCGAAGTTAGTGCCAACTTTTGCGGATAGAGGGGTGTCACGTGGTCAGCGCAACGG
>Ga0123353_10015199_pt1 | contig 11164 bp, 12 predicted proteins | sample TergutLab28metaG_3_FD_92763 | JGI IMG/M metagenome (GOLD analysis project Ga0123353, IMG submission 92763) | Labiotermes labralis P3 segment gut microbial communities from Petit-Saut dam, French Guiana - Lab288 P3 | ecosystem: Host-associated > Arthropoda: Insects > Digestive system > Gut ... | reverse complement strand
CGATTGCATCGACAATGCCAATAAAAACTACACCCAAGAACTAAAATCGCTCATGACCCTAAGATTCCAGACGTTTGAAAACGTGCAAATCCTAGCCGGGTAAGGTATAACAAGAGTCCGCTCGAAGAATGGGGAACGGCACGCTCAACAGAAACGGAGTAATCCCACGTGTCAAAGTGGTGCATTGCTAGCCAATTGGACAATGCCGATCTTATCCGCAGAATGCACGCGACACTCCCTTTTCGGGAGCATACGCAACTTTGCATTCTATCGCCAATTTTCTACCCGGTTTCCCGGTTGACACGTAGAAAAATGCCGCTCGCCAAAGCGATTCTGTTGACTTGTTTACGTACTCGAATTCAATCCGCCTCGGCGCAAAACCGGGACGGGGTTTCTAATTGTCCGTCCAGTGTAACACGCTTTTTGACAAATTGCAATAGGAGCTGTACTTTCCAAAGTTCAAACTGGTGAAAATGCGTAAAATGCGGGTATTTCAGACACTGTACCTTACAATTAGCCGGTTTCCACTCACATAGAGGGACATAGCCACAGAGGTGGCTAAAAATAGGCTGTTCAGTCCGTGTTTGCGTGCCTTTGTGTAAAAAACAAAAGAAACCAATAATCCGACGTAAGTCATTGAAATATAACGAGTTGCATGCGATTTTGGCTACTTTCGTAGTACAGTGTCGAAAAAAATTACAAATTTTTTCCAAAATACCCCAATTCCGCCGAAACTGGTCTGGAAACAAACGCAAAAAATGTTATAATCTCGCCCAACGGGTTGGAGTCAGTTAGGATTCCGACCAACTTTTTCCGTCCAACATTTTTTTGTAAAGAGTCTGATGAATAGTTCACGCGTTATGAGTCGCCAGCACGGTTTGTCACTGTGGCAGTGGGGGATTCTCTTTGCCGCTTTTATCCTCGGTTTAGGCGGCACCTTCGTTGTTCGAGAAATTTTTCCGCCAACATCGGCACATGCCAGTGTTGTGCAGACTGCTCCGGTACACCCTGTTTCCGTCAGGTAGCCGGCACGAGGCAGTAAGCCCTCTTCATACCATTAACCATTCATGGAGGATAATGTTCGTGAGTAATACCCGAATCCCATTAGATAAGTCATACGTGGAACAGAAGGAGTTGGAAAGGAAACTCGGATGGAGTACCGCCGAATTGGGTTTGTCCGTTCGAACGACCAACTGCCTTGACGAACAGGGAATTTGCACCATCGGCGATCTGCTCGCCTGTCGGCGCGACGACCTGTTGCTCATTGCCAATTTCGGTGAAAAAACGCTGGAAGACGTGTACAAAGCCCTCGAAAAACTGGGATTCTATCGGGCAGATCGTCGGGTACAACAAGCGAAATCGGCTTGATTAGTTCCCCCCAAGCCTTCACGCCCCACCGCTCAGGGTGCGCTCTATTTTTTGTACCTTTTCGGCAATCACAGTGTCATCGGATATTTGTCGGTCGATTCTTTGTTGCGCCGAGATAACCGAACTGTGCGTGAGGTTCCCGAAGTACAAACCGATTTCGGAGAGTGCTGCTCGGGTGTACTTTCGGGCAAGCCACATCGCCAACATCCGCGGAGTCACAATTTGTTTGACTCGGCTTTTGGAACGCAAGGTTTCTTCTGAAATGCCAAATGTCTCGCAAACGATCTTTCCAATGTCCGAAAGACGAATATCGCGGCGATTCAGGCGAAATAAATCACTCAATGCTTCTTCCGCAACCGCAACGGTAATCGGTTTAACGTTGGTCAGATAGATCGCATGGAGCCGATTCAACGCTCCCGAAATTTGCCGGGCATGAACACCGAACCGCGAGGCGATCAATCTGCACACCTCTGCGTCCATCGGCAATTCCCGCTGACGACACATATTTTCGCATATTCTCAACGACAATTCCCGCTCCGGCAGTTGAATGTCGCAAACCATTCCCGATTCCAAACGACAAATTATCTCATGTTGAAGCGACAAATCTTTCAGCGGACGGTCGCCTGTAAAAACAAGTTGGACTCCCTGATTCCGCAACGTGTCGAAGATATGCAAAAACTCCGTTTGTGTTGCTGCCGCGCGGGCAAAAAGTTGAATGTTGTCAATCAAGAGATGAGAAATACCTTTGAACTTGCTCCGAAAACTTTGATTTCGGTCTTGCGCCGAACCAGAACGAATGGTTTCAAGAAATGACGAAAGAAATTGATCCGCCGTCATATACAGCGGCAAACGACGAGATGAACTCTTTCTGACTGCCGACCAGATTCCTTCGAGAAGATGCGTTTTGCCGACACTGGTCGGTCCGAAAATGTAAATCGGATTGATCTGACCCGAATGGTAAATTGCCAAATCGGCTGCTCGGCATGCTAAATCGTTGGAGATACCAGGGAGAAATGTTTCCAGTGATGCAAAGCGCCGACCCAATTTTGCTTTACCCGTTTGTTCTGGATTATTGAAGAGTTGTCCGAGAGGTGAAGTGCTCGTTGCTTGAATCGGTATCGGAATAGAAGGTACAACGGTCTGCTTTGGGGAGTCTGCTTTGGGCGTTGGTTTGACCAAAAAATCGACGGATATTTTTTTGCCAAAAACTTCCAAAATGGCTTGGTCGATTTCCTGCAAGCAGTGGCGGCGGATCGAATTGATCGCAAAAATGTTACGGACGTAAAATGTTATCTTTTCCTTGACACACTCACACTGCGTATCCTGCCCAAACCAGAGGTCGAAACGTTTCACTCCTAATTTTTCTGCGACGAGTGCAAGCACAGGAGCCTCGGCACAAGCCTGTGCCGGGCTACTTTGCATATTATCACTCTGCGTTTGTTCCTTGTGGTTTTTTTCTGTGCAGGCGGTGGCGTAATCCGTTACTGTAGGCATACTGGGCAAAATAAGTAAATTTTAGAGGGAAAAGACTGAAAACAAACCGGCAGGCTGTGCAACCCGCATGGGCAATGGCACGCCATTGCCAGCGATTCGATTTTCAGCCTCCTTTGCCCCTCGAATGAATGTGCGTGATTGTACCTATTCCAAAAATAAAGTCAAACAGTCAACGTCAAATTATCAACCGCTCTATGAGTTACGACGAGAAGAATTTCTGTAAGTCTTGTATCATTTCACGATTTGGCATATCAAATTTTTCGGAACTTATTTTAAAATTTTTTGCCGAAAATTTTGTCAAAGAAATGAGAGAGGGGAAAACTTGTCGCCGGATTGACGTAAAATGAAAAGAGATACCTGTATCGTCAACATGTACTATTTCATGAAATTTTTAGCACTGGCGGAGCCTGACGACGTTTGAACTCCGCTGCGCTGACATTCCGAATAATTTGATGAACGAATTCGCCGTCAAATTCCAGCATTTTCGCAATTTCTTCCGCCGAGAGGTTTTGCCGAAGATACGGTACCAGTACCGCATCCAACACATCATAAGGCGGCAACGAATCCTGATCTGTTTGATTGGGACGCAGTTCCGCCGAGGGAGGCTTAGTTATAATGGTCTCTGGAATGATGTTTCGTCCCCACTTTTCGTTTATCCGTCGGCAGAGGGCAAAAACTTCCGTCTTGAAGAGATCGCCAATCGGTGCCGCCGATCCATTCATATCTCCGTACAATGTGCAGTAACCCATCGCCAGTTCGCTTTTATTGCCCGTCGCTAAAAGCATTGACCGAAATTTGTTGGAAAACGCCATCAGGAGCGTGCCGCGAATCCGTGACTGCAAATTTTCCTCTGCCGTGTCAAAGGGTCGTCCTTCAAAGACTGTTTCCAACGAGTGCAGAAATTGAACATAGAGCGGTTCGATGGAAATCATCTCGCTCCGGCAACCGAGATTGAATGCCATTTTTGCCGCATCGTCTAGCGAACTTTGTGTGGTAAAGCGAGAGGGAAGAATGAAGCAAACGACGTTCTCCTTTCCGACGGCACATACCGCAAGGTGGGCGACGAGTGCGGAGTCGAGCCCCCCGGACAAACCCAGGTGGCAACGGGAAAAACCGCATCGCGACATAAAGTCCCGAATACCTTGTACCAAAATGTCTTCGATAGTGTCGAGTTCGTATGATGAAAGTTGGGGAATCATATATGGCACTTTTTCAGAGAGTGTCGTGCGAGAGTGGTCGAACTTTACGCAACGAGCCTTTTTTTTTATCCTATTTTTCAAAACAAAACAAACATCAGGTTTTCGCTTGAAATTAACACACCTTTTCTACCCCAAAAAATGAAGCCGGAAGAGATCGAGTACCCGCTTGATGTACAAATCATCAATCAAGTCAGGATGTCCCACATAAGGGTAATTCCGCATTTGTAATATTGATTTTTGCAAATCTGACTCTTGGGCATCGACTACCGCTACAAATGTTTCATCACTCCGGGTTCGATCCGGCTTGCCTTCAGGATACGCTCCGATCAATAGAAAGTAATCCGCATCGAACATCTTACGCCCTATTTCGATCATTTTGTCAGGAGCGATGGGCTGTCTCGGCGGAACAACCACGCCGCCCAAAAAACATACCGGCGATCCCACTGCTCTGCCCAGTGATTCCGTCAAGAGTCCACGAGTGCCTGCTTCGATAACGGCAATTTTTTTGTTCTGCGCTTTCAAGATTTTGCAAGTGACATCGGGTAACGTGTCCTCACCTTCGCCGAAAATTTTGTTGCCGAGCGCGTCGTATATCAACTTGGCGGTGGGTTCGATAAGTTGATCACCTTCCGCGTCCGTTTCCCCTTCGGCAACGATACGGAGCGTAATCGTCGCTCGTGTTGCCGTAATGCCGACTTTGGGAACACGATCACGGTCGATCAAACCGGGAAGCATCGCCGCCACTTGACTTTCCCCCAGTCCAAACGAGTTAATCGACCGAGATTTGATGACGTGCTTTTTTCCTTCCACCGCTTCGTGCATTGCCAGTACGGTTTGCCGACCGGTATCGTTCCACATTTCCATCATTTCGGCAGGCACGCCGGGAAAAGCCATCAGCCGGACAAAATCGAGCCGACCTTTGGGCTGTGTCAGATTATGAGGTGGCGTGTTTCGCTTCACGGTGAAATCAATGCCGGGGGCGGTACCGTGCGGATTGCGGATCGGTACGGCTCCTTTGGGTTGAAACGTTTGTGTATCCGCTGTGGATGGCATCTGACTGCCGCGCCGCTGGTAAATTTCTTGAATCTGCTGGGTCGATTCCGCATTCCGAACAAGGGGCACTCCAGCGGCATCGGCAAAAGCCTGCCGGGTCAGATCGTCGGCAGTGGGACCAAGTCCGCCCGTCCAAAGGATGAGATCGACTCGATTCATGGCAATCTGAAGGACTTCGACCATGGGTTCGAGTTCATCTTCGACGGCAGTGTGATAACGTACATTGACACCGAGGTCTTCCAATTCCCGGCTTAACCATTGCGTGTTGGTGTCGAGAATTTTCCCACTGGTAATTTCATCGCCGTTTGCAAAAATTTCTGCGAGCATTGTACTTGTGTCCAGGGATTGGCGTTGTGCTACATCCCCGGCTCTTTGTCGGGTTCAACGTTGTCGGATTCCGACTCGCCGTCTGTTGCTACGTTTTGCGTTTCCTCAAAAGTTCCGAAATCAATCTGTGCCGGAGTGAGGGAATCTGTGAAATCGAGCATATCTAACCATGAATCGCCTGCTCCCGAAGGTTCAATCGTTTTTGCCGCGGTGAGTTCGATAAACATTTTTGTAGAGGGCTGACGAATCAATGCCAACTGTTTTTTCGCACGCTGCCCCGTAAATCCCTCTTCCCAGAGTTGGACAACTTTTTCATATTCTGCCTCCGCTTTGGTCAGATCGTCTCCGACCCGCGCCGCCGCCAACGTTTCCCAGCACTGTCCCAACCCGAAACCGGCTTGCTGTAAAAGCGACGGATCACTTGTCTTTTTTTGAACTTGCAAAAACGACGTGATCGCCTTTTCCAAGGCAACGATGGACTGTGCCTTGTCAATAAATACCTGTGAACACCCTTCCGCCAGTTGCCGCTGCGCCAAGGCTAGCCGTGCTTGAACTCCAATGGTGCCGGAGGTCGAATTCGCCATCGTCTCCAATTCTTCTTCCGATTGGAGAGCGGCATAAAATTGCTTCCATGCTGTTGCTTGGTTCCAAGCATTGATCCGTGCAGTTACCATGACCACGGCAACGATGACGAGAACTCCCAAGATGGCATAGCCGAGCCAACTGCTGTTGGGGCGTATCCAATCCTCATATTGGGCTGTCATCCATTTTGCCAACTCGTTTTGCTCTAATTCGTGCCGATGTTTACTATCCATAGTTTGGGGGCGGTGATGTATCAACGTGTTGACGAGTCTAGCAAATGACCGGTAAATGTCAAGAGTAGTCTCGTTTCAGAGCCCGCTCCACTTTGAAAAATGCACGATCAAGACGTTGCCTTTTGCACTGTTTTGAGGAGCGAACCGAGTGCCTTGTGATGGTTATGCAAAGTGTCTCTCCAAAGTTCAAGACATTGTCGACCATCGTCAGTAATCGTGAAAAGGCGTTTGGGACGACCACCTTGAGACATATCCCAATCCGCAGTTACCATTCCACGGGTTTCCAATGTTTTGAGCATTCGATAGACCCCGGAAACATCAGGGGCTTCGTCGAGAAAATGAGAAATCTCGCCGATTCTCTTTGCCAATTCGTAACCGTGCAACGTTCCCCCGGCAAGTATTGCCAGCATCGCCGGTTGAACCAGTTTGTCCAGCGTTGCCCCTACACAGGGGCAATGACTAAAAGAGTTCCGTTTTTGCTTGTCTTTTGTTGTTTTAGGCATAACAGTAAATATGGTATGAAAATGTTGCCCAAAAATCAAGTGGGATTACTAAATCCTTGTTCGCAAAACAGTTTATTTGCGGCGGGAATACTGAAATCGCGCCAAAGAGTGTCAACGGTATCCTGATCGCGGGGAATGGCACCACATTCGACCACGACGGTGTTTGCTCCGGCTTTCATTGCCGCCGGTATCGGCGGATGAATGCAAATCGCATCAACTTCGGGACCGTAAATGAGCCGAGTCATTGCAATCACACGAGTTTGCCGCTCCTCAGAGACTTGCCCCAGTTCGTAAAGCGGTGTGCCCGGAACCGGAACCCTTGCCATGACACCACCCAGTTTGACATCGTATGGCTTCAAGCGAAACGCAGCATCGACAATCTCCTCGTCCGTGTGTTCCGGTCCAAGTGGTTCGACAAGAGCCGCCATTTTCAAACCCGCTTGTTGCATCGCCTTGAGCGTCTTGATCCGATCCTCGACCGAAAGTCCGGTATCACAACCTTCCCGCAGCCGAATCGTATGATAAGCAACCTCGACACCGGCTTCTTTTAATTTCTTTGCTTCTTCCAAACCGAATTCGCCGGTGTTGACAACGATTCCAATTTCCGGTGGCGTGATCTTTCGGATTTCCCTGACCAACGTGCATAATTTTTCGATGCCATATTCTTGGGTCGTGCGGAGGGTGATCCAGTCGGGCTTGAGAGGAATCATCAGGCGAACGTGCCGGAGAACCTCTTCGATGGTGAGTTCGTGCGGTTCCTTGTACACGCCCCACTCGGCACCAAGGGAACAGAATTTGCAGTTGCGCGAACAGGGGGCGGAATCGACACCGATTGCCGTCCATATCCGACCGGTATTCTTCCAGTATTTGCGTGTCCGTCGGTCTGCTTCAGCATAGACCCGTTGGAGGTCTTCGCCTTGTAGGTCTTCGTGCAAGACCAAAATTGCCTCTTCCGGGGTAAGAAGTTCACCGGATTCGCATCGTTCGATTAGTTTTTGAAACATGTTGTTAATGGGGGTTAGGGTTGGGTTAAAACTTACGGTCTCTTTTCTTACAGTGCATCTTTCTTACAGTGCATCCAATGTAAAAACATATTCCGTTTGCGATTTGGGCACACTAATTGTTTCTCGTGAATTGGCAGGGGAATACTTGACCGGAACGAGCGGCTTTGACGGATGCCACATGCCGCTTCGTTCCACTTCCTCCGGCGCATGTTTTTGGAATGAAATCGTGTACTCACCGGGAACAACACCTTGAAAATAAGCCGCTGTTTTCAAGATGGCTTTGCCTTCCGCATCAGTTTGACCACCGGCAGCCCAGTCGCTCTCTTCCTTGTTTTTCGGGTGGAGTATGATACGAACTCCTTCTATCTTTTCGCCGCCGAACGTTACGACAACAGTGCATGGCACTAACTCCGGCATTCCTTCGGGGCGTTCCGGCAGGCGTTGGCAACCGATGGCGTACAGGAAAGCGACACAGCAACAAACCCTCATAAAATTGGTCAGCATCAGAGTCCTCCTTTCGATCTGCCGGCATTGGCTTTGCCAAATTCCTGCCAAAACAAGCGATTGATACTGTTGGACACAAAACTCACACTACCATCCCCTTTGAGTGCCTGCACTCCGCCGGGATGGAAACTTCGTGCAGCATAGAAACCATAAGCGTTTCGCGTTCCCCAATCGGAGTACCGAGGGTTCGGAGGACTGTATGTCGAAAACTGCGTTGCATACGGTCGCCCACTGAGCCAGATACTGCCACGCCAACCGATCCACGTAGTGCCCATCAGCAGGGATGGAATATCCGGATTGCCTTCAATGGTAGTTAATCCGGGCTGCGTCTGCCAAACCCCGGCTGCCAGTTGTCCGGCTGTAGAGTAACCAGAACGCGTCCACGGTTGCATCGGGTTGGGTGGTGTTGACGGATTGATCGTTCTCCCGGAATAGTCCAGCGAACCATCACCGATGATCGTTTCACTGAAAATGATGACATTGCTCGTGCCGTCAGTCAACCTTTCCACACCTCGCCAGACATCATACGAAAAAGCACCGTCGGTCGGGTGGTTATGATCGTAGTAGAGTCCTGTTGCCGAACCGGAACAGGAAACATAATTGGTGGTCGCCGTTACTGATGCCATCCCCGGATCAAGGACCTCGTGGCTGTTGTCATGCATGCTGTCGTCAATAACCGCGATTGTATTCATCATTCTCAATCCGCCATCGGAAGGACAGCGAAATGCCGGAATCGGAATTGCACCAACCGCAACGAATGTCCTTTCATTTTCGGGTAATGCGTTCAGCCTCATGTGATCCGGGTTGCAAGTTACATAGACCCATTCTCGGTTCGGTACCATCTCCCATATCGCAATTTGTTCCATAAACGGGAGAAGCCTGGTATGCACCGACACCGACTTGCCACCTAAACAGCAAGCCGCTTCGGGGATTGTGGTGGCTCCGCCGTCCCCGTTTATTCCTCCCTTTCGCGGAAGTGCCATTGGAGCAAATGTCGGTAATACGCCGTGCGATGAATGGTAGTTATGAACAGCAATGCCGATTTGTTTTTGATTGTTGCTACACTGCATCCGCCTCGCCGCTTCCCTTGCCGCTTGAACGGCAGGTAAAAGCAAGGCGATGAGCATGCCGATAATGGCAATCACTACAAGGAGTTCCACCAACGTGAATGCATGTTTCAATAACGGTCTATTTTTCATTGAATCCTTTACTTTCTGGGGCATAATTCGTTGGTTGGGGGTTGTGTATGACAAGCCGTGCAACTCATTTTGGTAAGCGCATCGAATCGTCCTTGTGCGGGGGAATGGCACTGGACACAGGATTGCGTTTCGGACGAAAGCGACATGTGATTATCGACCTTCATCGGATGCACTTCGTGGTATTCATTTAGCAGTTTGACCGTCTTGATGACCATATCGCAGGTGAGTCGATTACATCGTTCAGCCCGGGCAGGACTCTCAAAGGTATAACCAGAGCCTTTTGCCCACTGGGCAAGCGTCGGATGGCATAGAATTGATTTTGCCACCGTCGGTGGCATTTTACCGGGATACTTATCGTCTTTGGGAACATAAATCGGCAACGGTGTTTCTTCGTGATAGACATTTATGTCTTGGATCAAGGCGAATTTGTCGGTACGATCCGGTACGAACACGGAAATCGCAGCGGCACATCCATTGATGGCACCGCAGAGCGAACCGTAAAACGCCAGCCCCGCCTGCCCATAGACCATCATATAAAACGGAAACGCAAGGTAATGCTCTGCCAGTGTTGCGTCGTCCTTGTTCCCGGTTGCCAAGAGGGCTTTCGCAACGTTCGTAACAATCGCCCGGAACGATGAGTAGTGGCACGCTCCGTCGGCAAAGTAAATGTAGGAATCATCGGCGGCTTTCTGCGGATCGACAGGCAGGTATTTCCAACCGGTATCTGATTCCGTGATCTCTTTTGGAGTGCCGGAAAAGTTCGGCAGGTTCCTTTCATTGGACACGCTTTGTCCCTTGATCTGCATTCCTGCCCCGAAAGCGGCGAGCGACAGACCGGCGGTTACGAGCATTTGTCTTCGAGTTGTCTGTGCCATTGTTGTCAGGGGTTAAGAATGTCGTACTTATTTTCGAGGAGTTCGGCAACAAATTGTCCGCATGGTGCGCAGATGTCCCGCATAACGCCTTCTTCTTTCGCTTTGAGCGTCGCTTCCAGTGTGCGGATGTCCCGGTTGATGATGTCTTTGCAGTTGGCAGAGACGTACTTCGCCTTGAACGCATCGCAGAATTCGAGGCAGACTGGGTTCGCCTTCCATTTTGCCTCTGGGGTAACTCCGCCGTACTTGAGTCCGAGGAGCAAACAGGCGGCACTGACGAAGCCGCACGCTTCGCCCGCATGACCGAGTCCGCCGCCCATTCCGCTGCCGAGTTTCAGTGCCATCTCACGGTCGAGCCCGTGAATCTCGCCATACGTCGCCAAAATGGATTGGCAACAGTTGCATCCACTTGCGAACGAATCTAAAACCTGTGGTATTCGACTTTGCATCATTGTTTCTTTCGTTGAGAAAAGGATTACGCGGAATTATAGCAGATAAAATCAAATATGGGAGCACCTCCCCCATTGGAGTACCGCACTATCGATGAAAGTTACTGACCGATGTCAAGCGGAAAACCGCAATTCCTGATTCCCGTCCCAAAATGGTTGTTGACATACCGCATTTTAGACGATCGCCATGTTTCGTCCCATTTTCCCGTGGTGAGGTATTGGGTCGTTCCTTTATCGACTTGGGAGCGGAGCAGTGAAGAGTTGGTGGATCGTCAATACAGTCCGTGGGACGATGAGACACGCCGACCGTCGCATTTGGATCGACGAAATTATTTGCGCCGGGCGATAGTAGCCAAGGAATTTAATGACGCTTT
>Ga0123353_10015198_pt1 | contig 11164 bp, 7 predicted proteins | sample TergutLab28metaG_3_FD_92763 | JGI IMG/M metagenome (GOLD analysis project Ga0123353, IMG submission 92763) | Labiotermes labralis P3 segment gut microbial communities from Petit-Saut dam, French Guiana - Lab288 P3 | ecosystem: Host-associated > Arthropoda: Insects > Digestive system > Gut ... | reverse complement strand
TGTTATTGTATTGTATAAACGTTCTTTACAAATTATTCACGAATATATGGCAGATCATTGTGTGTTGCAGCGGGGAATTGAGACAGGCGCCTATCTCAACCTTTTGCTTCGTCAGCTCGTTTTTCCGAACGAGTGGATGATGGGTCATCATTTCAATTATTTATTAACCAAAAATCGTTTCAAAATGTTAAAAAATCATCATTATTCAAGATGGGCGCTTGCCAAATCGGTATATGTAGCGCCATTTATTGTTTTTCTACTCTTGCTTAATTGCAAACACAACACGCATGAGCCTCAAAAGCCTAATAAAACAGGCACAGTAAAAAGGTAGAATAAAACCTTATTTTTACCTTATACAAACAATGAAACACCTTAGTAGCAAAGAGATGCACAAATAACTTACCTTATTACATTATTTTTTTGGATATTAATGGTTTGTTGATAAAATTTCAGAAATGTTTCATATTCTTGAGCATAATCAATTGTCTTGCGATGTTCTTTTTTGATTAATAATGTATTTACAAACTCTATCTACGTCTCCTTTAGATACAGAGAAAGCAGAACAAGACGGTTGCCAATAAGGTTAGATTTAGATGTGTCAATTCATTGCTACTAAGGTGTTTCATTGTTGTATAAGGTAAAAATAAGGTTTGTTTTCCGTTTTTAAATCTCTGTCTCGTTTTTAAAGTTCAAACACCCTTCATTTCTCATTCCTAATTCTCAAAACGCCCTTACCGTTTTATCATACACCACCATCTTTTTACCTACGGGGCGAATGGTAGCGATGCCGGCGCGGTGTAGTCGCCATACTATATCTTTATTGAATGACATGGCGGCAACGCCCAAATAGATCTTGTGGTTTTTATATTCCGGAAACAGAATTTTAAAAATTTCCACACGTGAAATAAGCTTTTCTATTTCAATATTTTCTTGTTTGGCATTGTACTTTACCTCTATAATAGCAGCACTATTTCCATTAAGCAATACAATATCAAATTCTGCCTCAATATCGCCATTATTATATGACAAATTCTTCTTAATCTTATCAAAATGCTCATTCACAAAAATTCGGTCTCTATAAAAAGTATTATAGAAATATTCTTCTGCCATTTCTCCGTTATTGTGACCAATTCCACCTACTATTTTTGCAAGCTCCTTTAATTCTTGCCTCAGTTCTTCGCGTGATTTATCTGCTTCCGAGTTCATTTTCGCCATTCTTCTATCTGCTTCAGCGTTCATTTTCATTATTTTTCGCTCGTTCTCCTTAAATTGTTTGTTTGTTTCGGCGAACATTTCCCAAACATCGTCTTTGGTAAGTTTTTGATTTTTTTTCATCTCTTTTGAATTTAGTTATTAATTAGTTTATAATGATTTATGATTTTAGATTTACGATTTTAGATTTAATATTCTGTTAATTCTTAACTCCTACTAAGGGTGCTTTTGAATATAAGGGTTCTATGAATATCTCTTAATTCTTAATTCTTAATTCTTAAATTTCTCTGCCGCAAATATAAAACTATTTTCCTTACATTCAGAAAGTTATAAATGTACAAAAACAAGGTTTTTAAGCAGAAAAATGGGCAAAAAATGCAGTTTTTGTTAAAAAGGATTTTTTGAGGGTCAGAAGTTTGGAAGGATTTTGGGAGAAAGAACCTTCATTAAAGCTCTTCGTTTTTGCCATCTCTCTAAGAAATCTCGCATGGGTTTTTCATAATACTTATAAATCATGGTTGAGACTAAGATAGTAATGATCCAATACGCAACATACCAAAACCAAGCGGCTTGCTTTGTTTCAATGTTTACTTGTGTGCAAATGAGTTCACAAACAAGCGCTAAATTGATTAAATACATGGCATAAGAGATAAAACTTAAGTGTGTTACCACCTTTGTAATAGTTTTTGGCGCTGTTTTAATACTGTCGAATTTTGGCAATAACAATACACAGCCAACACTATAGAATATCGTCTTAAAAACTTTAGTCGAAAAATTTGCCGGAGCCCATGAGGTGTACATAATGGAATAACAAATAGCGATCCCAACTATCAAAGCGATATTTCTGTATTTATGCCATATTTTAGGGTGCCAATATTTTACATAAGCAGCCAACAATCCTACTGCCAAACTGTCAATTCTGTAAACAACCACTTTAAAAACCCTCTCTCGAATCCAAAAAGAACTATCTATATCAAATTTTGATGCAATAAATAGTTTTAATAATAGAGGAATGATGATAATCAGTATGGAGGCTATAAGAAATACATAACGTTTTGATATTTTTAACTTTACAAGAATAATAGAAAGAATTGCCAATAGTATCGGAAAAATGATATAAAACCATTCTTGAATAGACAAACTCCATGATTCCCAGAAAAAACCAACAGAAGGTTTGTAAAAATTTTGAAGAAACAGAAAATATTTCCAGCTAAATACAGAAAAGTTTTCTTTAATAAAACCAAAATATACAAATATAACATTTACCAAAAGAATAAGATAGTAGTTGGGGAGTGTTCTAAACCAGCGATTAAGCCAAAATTCTTTTAAATGTTTTAACCCGAAAGAAGCGTTTTTTTCTAATGTTTTAATAAGCTTAGTTCCTATAAGAAAACCACTTAATACAAAAAACAGATCAACTCCATTAATAAATGCAATCCATGGAAAATTGGTTTCTGCTTTTTCAAGCATGTAAGAATGGTTGTTAAGAACAACAAAAATAGCGATTGCCCGCATTAAATCAAGTCCAAAATTCCGCCCTTCGTAGTTAATATTTAATCGGAATAAATTCGTTATCTTTTTGAAAAAGATCATTTTCTTAATGATATTAAATGTACTTTCGATTTATTGAATTACCAATTTCCTCGCTATACTATGATTATTAAATGCCACTCTAACCATATAAATACCATTTGGCAAGTTAGATAGATTTAAATCTCCATCTTGAAAACTATCTTGTTGGAAAACGCGTTGTCCGGTCATATTAAAAACGGAAATCTGGTAGGGAAGTTCTTGAAAAGTGGAGATATTTACAACTCCTGTGGTAGGATTGGGCGCTAAAACCAAATCTTTAAAATAATTAGATTCAGGTTGTTGAATGCCGACAATAGTATCGAAATCTATTTGAACATCCGTAATATATCCTATTTTGTTACCGTATTGATTTTGCGCGCCACTGCTTTCCAAGCGGAAACGCACTTGACAAAAATCGCTGCCAATAAACTGATTGAGAGAAAATTGGCAACTTTTCCAACCCATAGCGTTGCTTGAAATATAGGCTAATTTATGCCAGGTTTTTCTATCGTTTGTAACTTCAAAATAGAGCCCTACATTTTGCCAAATTCCGTTGAGTGTGCCTTGCCATTTAAAACGAACAGTAACATTTTCTGTATTTGCTGGGATTGAAAACCAATCCAACTCGGCAAACGACAAATAGTTGTCGGAAAAAGATCCGCCTCCCGAAGTATTACAGAGCGAACTTTTTCCACTTGCATTTCTGAGCACCCAATCGCTTTGCTCAAAGCCGTTCTTATTAGTGCTAAAATCGTTAAAATAGGGTAGTTGCAAAGGTTCAACAAACACCACTTCATCTTTGTTGGAGGGAGCGCCCATATCTCTGTTTTCACAATTCATGGCGATCACGTAATATTCATATTTATTTCCAACTTCAACATCATTATCTATATAAAAATTGGTTGTGATAACATCTAAAAATATATCGTTTCTAAATACTTTATAAAAAGTGTAGTCGCCGGCATGCTCCCACGACACTTTAATATGATTCTCTCCCACGCAGGCGCTAAGGTTTTGCGGAGGCAGCCACGCATTTGCCAACTCGGCGGCTGCGGATAGTGTAGTTTGCACAAAAGCTTTTGCCAAATCTAAACGATTTACGCCGCATTTCACACCCACCTGATAGGGTCCAATCGTATCGCACATTTGATGATAGCAAGGGTGCAGGTCATGATATTCTATATCGCCAATATACAACGAAGGATATTCATACATATTAAAAGGCATGTGGTCTCCGCCGTAGCTGTCGCCCTCACTTAACCGGATGGTAGGAATGGCGGGCACATAAAGATTGGCTACTTGATGGTAGTAATTAAAAAGCGTTTCAGAAATATAAGAGTGCCCCGATGCCATGATCGTATTGGATATGGTAGGTGGAAACCAGCCGATCATGTCCATATTGAAATGGGCGATAATGTTCATATTTTCAGTAGCGCATTTTTTAGCAAAAGGCAAACTACCCAGCATCCAAAACTCTTCTCCGCTGAAAGGCACGAACATGATGGATCTTTTAGTGTCGAAGTTTTGGAGGAGACGGGCACATTCCAACACGCCGGCAGTTCCGGAAGCATTGTCGTCGGCGCCCGGACCGCAAGCATAATCCCAACTTGAGTGGTCGTAATGCGAGGTAATCATGATATATTCGTCGGGAAATTCTGTTCCTTTTTTAACGACCACCACATTTCCGGCGTTCATGAGTTGAGAATTGATATAAAATTTATGAATAGATATATCATCATATCCATAAGACTCAAAGTGGTCAATCAACCAATTTTGCACGGTTAAAGCTGCGGGGGAAGTGGCTACTCTGAAAAACTGTTGCATATATCGGATATTGCTTTCAATCGTGTCTTGGTCCACTTGGTTAATTAATTGAACCACTTCGGGTTTGGTTTCCGTAATTACGGGATAGGATTGATTGCGGTTGCCTTTGTTGTTAATGGGTTGTTGCGCAGATAAAGTAAGGGAGAAAAGGAGAAGGGATAAAAGGATAAATGGATAAAGGGATAAAGGGGTAAAAGGATTAAAGGATAAAGGGGTAAATTTTTTCATAATAATAACTTAAAGTGTTGGATTTTAGATTAAAGTTGGTTACAGTTGGATTTTAGTAAACATACGAGGCGCAAATGTATAAAAATATTGTAGAACTAATTTTTTTTCTACATTTGCACTTTCAATTAAATTTTTGTATTTACTTAATTATTAATTCTATGACAAAAAAACTTTTAGCTGAAATGATTGGAACTATGGTATTGGTTCTGATGGGCTGTGGCGCAGCTGTCTTTGGTGCCGATTTAATGCAAAGTATTGGTGGAGGAACCTCTGCTGCATGGGTATTAATGGTAGCTTTTGCTTTTGGGTTGTCTGTGGTCGCGATGGCTTATACTATCGGTCCGATTTCGGGCTGCCACATTAATCCGGCAATATCCTTAGCAGTTTACATCAACAAAGGAATCTCTGCTAAAGAGTTCGGTTTTTACGTGATTGCACAAATTGTTGGCGCTTTCATCGGATCAGGAATTCTTTTTGCTCTATTAAAGACAGGCGCAGCAAGCGGTGGGGTTACCACTACCGGTGCAAACAACTTTTCAGAGGGGATGTTGTGGGCTGCCGTAATCGCTGAAACTGTATTCACGTTTATCTTTATTTTAGTTGTTTTGGGTGCTACAGACAGTAAAACCAATGCGACCAAATTTGCAGGTTTAGCCATCGGTTTCGCTTTGGTGTTGATCCACATTGTTAGTATTCCCATTACCGGCACCTCCGTGAACCCTGCACGCAGTATTGCACCTGCATTTTTTGAAGGCGGCACTGCATTAACCAATTTATGGGTATTCATCATTTGTCCGTTTGCAGGCGCAACATTAGCCGCCTTTACATGGAAATGCTTCAAAAAAGAATGTTGCTGCTGCAAAAAAACTGTTGAAGAATAAAACAGAAGATAGCATCTATTCCGATTTCTCAAAAAAACAACGTTGAATCTTAAATCTTAAATCTTAAATCTATAATTATGCATATTGCAGTAGCCGGAAATATCGGATCGGGTAAAACAACCCTAGCCGGAATGCTTGCCAAGCATTTCGGTTGGGAAGCTCTTTATGAAAGTGTAGAAAACAACCCATATCTTGTTAGTTTTTACGAAGATATGCAACGTTGGTCATTCAATCTTCAAGTCTTTTTTCTGAACAGCCGCTTTCGTCAGGTGGTTGAGATTAGAGAAAGAAAAAAAGATGTGATTCAAGACCGCACTATTTACGAAGATGCGTACATCTTTGCGCCCAACTTACACGCTATGGGATTAATGCCCACACGCGATTTTGAAAACTATGCCTCACTCTTTGAGTTGATGATGCAGTTTCTGCAGCCTCCCGACCTGTTGATTTACTTAAAAGCGGATGTTCCCACTTTAGTATCTCAAATTCAAAAAAGAGGCAGAAACTACGAAACCTCTATCCGTTTAGATTATCTAAAATCGCTGAATGACAGATACGAAGAATGGATTTCGGGATATAAGGAGGGAAAATTACTAATCGTGGATGTGAATACTGTTAAATTTGAGGAGGTTCCCGAAGATTTCGGGTCTATTATAGAAATGGTAAATGCCGAGCTCTACGGACTATTCTAATTCTCTTACCTCTTATTCCTAATTCCTCTCCGTTGACTTCAGTCAACGGCAATAAACTCTTATTCTGCCGGCGCATCTCCTGTATCTACATCATGGGGAACCTCTCTACGTTGTTTGTAGTTATTGAGCTTATAAGTTACGGTTAGATTCATTTGAAATGCATTGCGCCACCGCGTACTTGTGGAAAAGTATCCACTGTTGGCTTTGGTATAATCGTAAGATGTAATAATGGTTTTGGGATTGTAAATCAAATCGCGAATATTTAAACTTACCGACATGGCATTGTTTTTCAGGAACGATTTTTTTATACCAAAGTTGAGCGAGTATTGAGCGTTTCGTTTTCCCTGCCCCACTCCCCCGCCGTGCCAGCCCATACTGCCCGTAGTGATAGAGCGCGAACGAAAACGAAAATTTAACTGAAGGTCCCAACTCTTCGGCAAATTAAAAGTTTGATTTAATCGAAATCCGAAAGCCCAATCATCAGATAAATTGGGGTCAATTAAATCATTACTGTTAATTTTTACATAGTAACAGTCTCCACTAAAATTGATACGCCAAAAATTCCAAAGTCGTTGCCCAAATACGAGTTCAAATCCAACACTTTGACTGTTGTTCAAATTTTGAGAAGAGGTTAGCGTATAGGTAAAGGTATCCAATCCCAAATAGTTTTCATCAATAGGCAATGTATAAATATCATTATTAATAAGTGTATAATAAATCAACCCTTCTTCTATATTGACATAAGCTTGGCGCATTTCGGTGTATCGTGTGATCAGGTCGGTTCTTTGGCGATAAAAAACGGAAGCGCTGAAAGAGGTTTTTTTGATAGCCAAAGAGTAGCCTAATTCTAAATTATTGGCAAACACAGGACCTAAGTTAGGATTTCCCATGAGCAAATTTTGTTTATCGGAAACATCAACAAAAGGATTTATATTCCAAAAACTGGGTCGGGTAACCCGCCTCGAAAAACTTAACTGCAATGAATGATAGTCATTTATATCATAGCGAATATGAACTGTAGGATAGAGGATGTTTTTGAGTTTCAAATAATTTCTGTCATATTTTTCGGGGGCTTTACCAACGGGCTCAAGTTTCGACCATGTGTTTGCAAACTCTCCGCGAAGCCCCAACTGAATTTTCAATACTTTCCAAAACGAATTGGAATAGATAAAATAGGCCGCGTTAATAAGTTCCTGAAATAGAAATTTGTTTTGCTGTTGTTCTTTTTCAGTAAAATCTATATAAGATTTTCCGGCAAACAAACGATAATCTTGATAAATAGAGCGATACGAGATTTTAAATCCGGTTTCAATGCGTCCTCCGTTTCCAATAGGTGTTACAAAATCAACCTGTCCGGTAGCGGTTCTGTTTCGCGAATCCGTATTGGTCTTTTGAAAATAGTTGGGTAACGTATCCGGTCGTGTAAACTGCTGTAAGTATTGACTCTTTGAATTTCCAAATATTTCTGTGTAATAAACATCGGAGGTTAACTCCATACCTTGCTTGTTAAAAGTTTTTTTATAGGTAATATTTCCTGATAAATTATTGCCATAACGAACATTTTCGTCGTGCTGATAATACCTGTTAAATGTATCTTTTGCACTATACAGCCAACGTACATTATCTGCCGTCAAATTACCGCTACCTTTGCTCTCATTTCTATTATAACCAAATGTAAACGATAGTGTATTTTGTTTATTAATAAAATAATCCAATCCGGTACGTATGTTATTTCCAAACCATCGCCCATCGCTTTCGTACTCTTGTCCTAAATAAGTTGAATCGGCGGGCATTATTGTATCTCTTTGAAACCACGAGGTGCGTTCCATGTCTCCGGTGCTGCGCCATGCACCGGTTCGGAAGTTGTAATTTAAAAACAGCGCGATTTTATTGTATGTGTAATTTAAGTTCATTGACAGATTTCCGCCGTCTAAGTAGAATTTATTTTTAAAGATAGAGGTAGCTAACCCTCCTGTAAAATAGGCATTAAAGCCGGATTGTTTTTTCTTTTTGAGCACCACATTGATGATCCCACCCATGCCATCGGGGTCAAAACGAGCCGATGGATTAGTAATCACTTCAATACTTTCAATTTCGGAAGCGGGGATTTGGTCTAAGGTAAGATTTGTGGGCCTTCCATCCACAAAAATAGTAACATTCGTTGTACCGCGCAAAGAAACATTTCCCTCAATATCCACATCCACCGAAGGGATTTCGGCTAAGGCTTCCACTGCGGTAGCGCCATCTGTGATAATACTGTTTTCTAAATTATAAACTTTTTTGTCCAAATTTTGCTGCAACATCTCTTTCTGCGCAGTTATCTCTACCCCCTGAAGTTGTTGAACACGCTGGGTAAGTGCATATTGACGCATCATATATCGTGGATTGCTTTGCGATAAAGTAAATTCGGAAATGAATTGTTTATGGAATCCCATAGCGTTTATTTGAAGAATATAGGTTCCCCAAGGTATATCTTTAATAATAACCCTTCCAGTTTCATCTGTCATTCCACCGGTTACGGTAGTAGTATCATCGGCGTTTTGAACAAAAATGGTAGCATACTGCACAGGTTGCTTGTTGTCATCCACAATCAATCCGACTACAGCGCCCAAAGAACCCAAATCGGGCATCTGTCCACCTCCTTGACCGCCACCGCCGGGTTGCTGCGCGAAAGAAGGGAGAAGGGAGAAGAAAGAAAGAAGAAGGGAGATAATGAAAATGTAAGGTAATTTCAGCTTAAATGTCATACTTGTTAAAATAAAAAAAACTCCACCATTGACTATTTATTGCATATTGGAGTTTAATGATTGTATATTTTCCGGGTAATTCGGGTTATCTGTAGCAAAGTTATTTTTGAGGAAAGAAAAAAACACTACTTTCGCATGCTCTTATTTAAACAAAGAAAGCGTATTCATTTTATAATAAAACCTTATGTCCCTTATTTTTACACCCTGTCAAATAGGTCCTATTGAGATCCGCAACAGAACTATCCGTTCGGCGGCATTTGAAAACATGTGCAAAAACAACATCCCCACTCAAATGCTCGCTGATTACCACCTTGCTGTGTCTCGCGGCGGCGTAGGCATGACCACCGTTGCTTACGCTGCCGTGAATAAAAGCGGCGTCTCTTTCAACGGACAACTTTATATGCGCGAAGAGATCGTGCCGGAACTGAAAAAACTTACAGACGCCATTCACAAAGAGAACACTAAAGCCGCCATTCAATTAGGACATTGTGGCAATATGACCCACTGGTACACCTGCGGACAAATGCCTGTGGGCGCATCCGGCGGAATCAATATCTACTCTCCCACTGTGGTGCGCAAACTGAAAAAGAAAGAGATATTAGCCTTAGTAGATGATTTTGGAAATGCCGTAAAACTCTCTAAAAAAGCCGGCTTCGACTGTGTGGAGATTCACGCCGGACATGGCTACCTGATTAGCCAATTTCTGTCGCCTTATACCAACAAACGAAAAGATGAGTTTGGCGGATCGCTCGAAAACCGTATGAAATTTATGAAGATGGTTATGGAAGTAGTAATGAAAGCCGCCGGCGACGATATGGCTGTTGTAGTGAAAACCAATATGTACGACGGCTTCAATGGCGGATTAACACAAGAAGAGTGTGTAACCATTGCCAAAGAGTTGGAAAAAACCGGTGCACACGCTTTGGTACTTACCGCCGGTTTTGTGAGCAAAGCCCCCATGGAAATACTGCGGGGCGCCATGCCGCTGAAAACACTAACCTACTACATGGACATGCTCCGCTTTTGGTGGCTCAAAATTGGAATAGGATTGGCGGGCAGGTGGATGATCCCGACCGTACCCTACGAAGAAGCCTACTTCTTAGAACCTGCCAAAATATTTAGAAAAGAACTGAAAATACCGCTCATTTATGTAGGTGGCATGATCTCCAAATCGAAAATGGAAGAGGTACTAAATGAGGGTTTTGTGGCATTCCAATTGGCACGCCCACTCATCCACGATACCGGCTTTATTAACAAACTGAAAGAGGGACTCCTCGAAAAAAGCGAATGTAAACACTCCAACTATTGCATCGGTAGAATGTACTCCATTGAGATGAAATGCCATCATTGCGTTGATCTTTTGCCAAAGAAATTACAAAAGGAGATTGAGGAAAATGAGGGAATGTGGAGCGATTTATTGTAGCCCATGGAAACGCCATAGGGATAGAAACGCACACGGAACAAAATTGCGCCCTGAAAGGGCAGCATAATTGATAATTGATCATTATTTACTACTGATGCGTTAATTTTTAAATATTCATATTTTTTGATTTGATTTGAAAGTAATCCTGCACTCGTAGAGTGCACACATAACTAAGCAGTACGCTCAGCGTACTGTATTAAAGCCATATCTGCAAACTAATGCACTCGTAGAGAGCACACCATATCTCAGGCTATGGCAAGTGTGGTTCGCCCCGTAAACGGGGCATTGGGAGCAGCGTGTATCCTTGTACAGTAGCCTGAGGCTACTGCTTTGTTATATTTGCTCTCTACGAGAGCGAAGCAAACTTTTTTCAAATTAAAAAAGAAAATTAACGCACCACTACTAATTGATAATTGATAATTAATCATTATTTATAAACTACCCCGTCGCCTTTCGGCGACACCCCTTCAAAATTTGAAGGGGATAATTTGCCGCTCCCATGACTTTGGCATGGGAGAAAAATTTTAGATAAATCCTATTTAATGAACATAAATAAATTCGTTTTGTCATATTCCGAAGTAATAG